>Ga0081455_10000765_pt1 | contig 41740 bp, 37 predicted proteins | sample TabmetS3T2R1_FD_70207 | JGI IMG/M metagenome (GOLD analysis project Ga0081455, IMG submission 70207) | Tabebuia heterophylla rhizosphere microbial communities from the University of Puerto Rico - S3T2R1 | ecosystem: Host-associated > Plants > Roots > Rhizosphere ... | reverse complement strand
TCGGCTACAAGGTCCCACTTGAAGTCCACAACGAGTACCTAAGCCGACAGCTCGCAGCATAGAAATCCAGCAAGCAGCTGTCCGGAAAACTCGGGGCGCATCAGTCGTCGTAGTTGGTGCCGGCGGCGACCGTTGTGCCGTCGTCATCCCAGAGCATAACGACGTTGCTGGTCTCGTCGAATGCCTCGGGCCCGTACTCGACCACGTCCTCGTGCAGGAGTTTCTTAAGATCGTCGACGCACGTGTCGAGGAAGGTGGTTGCTCGGACGTGATCGCGGACGGCGCGGCGGGTTTCGGTGCCGATATCGGCGACTTCGCGGGCTGCGATGTCGAAGGCGATGGGTATGGTTATGTCGGCTTTGTAGAGGTCGGCGATGTCGTAGACGAAAGATTTGGCGTGTCCGGTGTGGACGAAACCGAGCCCGGGAGAGCAGCCGAGTGCGACGATGACGGCGTGCACGACGCCGTAGAGGCTAGTGTTGGCCGCGGACAGGGCCTGGTTGACGGGTGTCCCGGAATCGAAGTCGCCAGGGTTGTAGTCGCGGCGTTGCCAGGGGATGCCTGTTCGTTTTGCGTGCTGGTGGTAGAGGCGGCGCACGCGCGCGCCTTCCCGGCCGCGAAGCTGTTGCATGGTGAGGGGCGTGGTGTCTTCTCCGGGGAAGCGCATGGCATACATCTGGCGTGCCACGCGTAGCCGGCTGCGTGAGTTGGAGACGAGGCTGGCTTGGCGTTGCAGTAGGTGGGTGGATTGGGAGAGGGGACGGCCGTGGGCGTAGTAGCGCACGCCGTGTTCTCCGACCCATACCGCGGTGGCGCCGCTTTCGCCGAGCAGCACCATGGCTTGCTGGCTGACGGTGGTGCCCGGACCGAGTAGCAGGGCGCCGAGGCTGGCGGCGGGGATGTGCACGGTGCCGCGCTTGTCCGTGGCGGTGATGGCGTTGTCGTCGCGGTGGATGACGCTGTGTTCCAGATATAGGAACGACAACCGGTCTTGGGCACGCACCAGTTGGGACAGTGGCACGGGTGGGGCGCCGGGAATGTCAGGCATGGCGGATCGGGGCGAGGGTGAGCAGGCCGCAGCCGTAGGCCCTGGCGGGGCCGATGCCGTTGGTGAGGGCGGCGCGTAGCGCGTCGGGGTCGGTGATGTGCAGGTGGCCTTGGTAGAGGGCGGTGGTGAGGGTGACGTTTCGACCCTGGCGTGTGAACGAGGCTTGTTCGCGGCCGCGGATGGCGAGGTCGGGTTCTTTGTGTTCGCCGGCGGGGATGGTGAAGCCGTGTTGTTCGGCGCGGGTGAGTAGCCACGCGGTTTGCTGGGCGACGGTGACGTGGCCGAAGCGTTGGGAGCGGGCGGCGTCGGGGGTTTTGCGGCGGCTTGCGGTGGGGTTGGCCTTGAGGCGGAAGGCCCAGTGCTGGCCGGTGGCGAGGCGGTCGAGGAGGGGCTGGTAGTCGCGGGTGTCCCAGGTGTGGTGGCTGGTGGGCCAGCCGGCTTGTTCGACCAGGTGGGTCAGGTCGGGGCGGTGGGGGCTGACGATGAACAGTGCGGCCTGGTGCTGGGTGTGGTCCACGCGCCACAGCACGCGTCCCTGGTTGGTGGTGGCGGGCTGGGGCGGGAATGCGGCCATGACTGCGGCGTGGAGTTTCTGGGGTGAGGTCAGCAGGGACCGTGATGCGCGGCGGGCGGTGTTGATCTCGAAGCGGGTCAGGTGCATCAGGCGATCCCCTCGAAGGCCGCCATCGGGTCGTGCGGGTCGATGGGTCCGGGGACGGTGGCGGGGCGGTAGGCGGGGTTGGGCACGGTGGCGTGGGTGCGGTGGACGGTACGCCATCCGTAGTGGCGGTGCTGGGGATGGAAGCTGACGGGTTCGTCGTGGACGAGTTCGGCGCCGCCGTTGTCCGGGGGGCAGTCGGTGATCGTGTCGAGGTTGATGGTGGGTTGGTGGTGGCGTTTCTGGACCCAGGGGGAGGCCAGCCATGGGTGGTGGGCGAGGAGGTCGGTGAGCGGTTGGGAGTGGATGCCGTGCAGGAGTTTTCCGGCTGGGGGGCAGGAGCGGCGACCGAGGTAGAGCGGGAAGACGGGGGTGCGCAGGGCTTGCTGGAGGGCCTCGAGCAGCGCGTGATCGCCTTCGACGGCGACGGCGAACACGGCGTCGGCGAGGTAGAAGCGCCAGGACAGCGGCATAGAGGCGGCGCCGTCACGGGTGCGGGCGGTGTGGAAGTCGCGTTCGAGCCGGCCGGGCTGGTCGACCCGGACGCCGATGCGCAGGTCGAGCAGTTCCTCGAGCGGATCGGTCCGGCGGCGCCCTTGGGCGGCGGCGAGCATGCCGAGGACACCGCTGCGGCTGGGTGCGCGGTCGGTGTTGCGGCGGACGAAACGGCTGCTGGTGCCCCAGGACTGCAGCGGGGCGCCGAGTCGCAGCAACAGCGTGCTCATCGCGGTTGTCCCAGCCGCTCGCTGATCAGCGCGCCGAGTGAGGTGACGGCCGGATCGAACGTGGTCCGCTGTGCGAGTTCGGCCAGCGGCGCAATCCGCTTGTCGCCGACGCCGAATACCCACGCCGCGACCGGCTGCTCGTCGAAGGCCGTGTGCAGTTCGCGGGCGTGGTCGGCCAGGTGCGCGATGGCGGTGACGATGCGGCCGCCTTCGGCGTTGTCCTCGATGGCTTCCTCGAACGCGCCGACCAGGTTGATCGACTGGGTCTGGCGGACGACGATCAGGACGGCGTCGGGCAGGGTGCGGTTGGCGAAGGTGTTCTGCTTGCCGGTGGGCATGCTGGAGACGAAGGCGTGGGTGAACGCCTCGACGGCACGGGTGGTCGCGGTGTCGTCGCCGAGGTTCTCGTGTAGGCGGTCCACGTCGATAGTGGCGTAGCGGTAGAGGGTGGAAGAGTTGAATTCGACGGTGCCGATCATTCCGGCGCCGGCGTCTTCCTCCTGGTCGTTGTTCTTGTGGTCGTCTACGGCGGTGAAGTAGTCGTATTCGGTGTCCACGGCGTGCACGCTCAGTGCGTGCGCGACCTGGCAGGCGGCGTCGACGTTGAGGTCGGTGGCGTTGGCGACCATGCGCCCGAACAGGGCCACGTCCACCGAGTGGTCTGCATCGGCTCGGGCGCGGGCGGCGGCTTTGTCGATGGTCAGCGTCCCGTCGGTTTGGGCGGCGGTTATGGCGAGCTCGGCCAGGCTTTCGATCTGGCGGGCGCTGAGAAACAGCAGAAACTGTGACTCCTTCGGTGCCTCCTTCTTGCGGGCTGCGACAAGCGTGATGCCGGCGGCGGTCAGCGTGGCCTCGGCGAGCTCCCCGGCTCGCGGGGTGAGGGAGTCGTCTTGGCGGGTGATCTCCTCGGACAGGAGTTCGACGACTCTTTTGGTGCGCACACCGAGTTCGATGGGGTTGAGCAGGTCTTCGAAGGCGTTGCGGGTGGCGCGTTTCCAGGCCTGGCTGGACACCCGGGCCCGGCGCCGCCCGCCGTAGACGGCGGTTTTGGGGCTGCCGGTGTCATCCCGGTTGATGTTGCTCGGCGGGACGGTCTGGATGACGTGGATGTCGACGATCGTGCGGGCCATGGGTGGGATCCTTTGCAGCAGGGTGGTCAGAGGGCGTCAGCGGGCTGGTCGGCGGTTGGGGTGGCGGAGTCGTCTGGTGACGGGGTGCGGTAGAAGGCGCGGCCCCACCGCAGCCGCACCATCGAGGCGCCGCCGGGGCGTTGCCATTGGACGAGTTCGTCGGCCAGCAACGCGTAGTCCAGCGGCAGCGCTTGCGCGCGCAGCAGCTGCACCGTGCCGCGTAGATGGTGGATGAGCTCGTCGAGGCTGTGCGCGCTGCCGAGCACGCGAAACCGGCGCAATACCGGGGGAATCTTGTCGCCGAAGTCCTGCGGATGCAGCAGCCGCACCGCGCGGCCCACGCCCCAGCCGCGCTGGTGCATGCGCCGCCGCTGCGCCTGCTGGTGCGTGGCGTATAGGGTCATGGCCACGTGTGCGGCGACTTCACCGGGTGTCGCTTGGTCCCCGGCGCCGGGGGCGGCGAACTTCTCCGACAGGGTGTACTCCAGGATTTCTGTGACACTGCCCGGCGGTTTGGCGACGCCTCGGCGCAGCCGGGCGAGCCCTGCCATCGCGGCCGGACGGTTGGCGAGCACGCCTTCCTGCAGCGCCTGGATCCGGGAATGCACCTCGGTGCCCACCGGGGTCAATGACATCCAGCGGTCGCTGGCGGGAGCGGGTTGCGGGGTTAGAGTCACGATGCCGCCTCGATGGTGTCGGTGTAGGCCAAGGGAAGCGCGTCTTTGAGGGCGGTATTGAAGAACCGGTCGGCGTGCGACGTGGTCAGCAGGTGGCCGTTGACCACGCGCCCCGACCATGCGGTCATCGGGGCCTGATCCAGCAGTTCGGCTCCGAAGCGCCGGACGAGCCGGTTCGCGGTGGTGTGCCATGCGGCGGCGGCGGCCATCGGGTCGGTGTCGGCCCGCAGATCGCGCAGCCAGCTGCGGAACTGCATGTCCAGCTCGGCGTAGGCTCGTTCGGTCGCGCGGGCGCGCGGCCCGTCCCGCTCGTCCTTTCCGGCGCCCGCGGCGGCGGCGAGGTTCAGGGCGAGCGTGCCCACGGCGCGGGCGGCGTTCTCTGCGGCGGCGACCGCGTCGATTGCGGTGCGGACCAATGCGTGGGCGTCGCGGCTGATCAGGGCCGAGCGCAGGTCCAGATGGTCGTCGATGATGTCGGTGGTGGTGGAGCTCTGTGGGCCGTAAGTCATGCCGATGGTGTGCAGGCGCACCGGCTGGTCGGCACCGATGATGTCGGCGATCGCGGCCACCCACTCCAGCACTCCCGGGGAGAGGTAAGCCGCTGCTTCGGCGCCTTGGCTTTTCTCCGCGCCGGGCAGCAGCGACTGCAGGCCACGCCACACGGCCCGTTCGGGGTGGTGCTCGCGCGGCATGTACACCTGCGGCTGCCGCAGCTTCCGTTCCTGGGCCTTGCTGCGCCGCCACGCGGTGTGCGGCTCGAGGAGGTTGCTGTTCTGCGGCGCCGCGCGTTCGCCGTTGCAGATCAGCACTGCGGTGACCTCGCCGTCCTCCCGTACGAGCCGGATCCGCCGCGACTGCCACGTATACAGGTCGACCGGGCCCGTTGGTGTCCGCCCGCCGTCGGCCTCCTCAGCCGCACCCACCGGCTCGCGTTCCCACACGGGCCGGTCCATGGCGGGGTCGCGGGACAGGGCGGGGGAGTCGGCGGCGATCAGGTTGAGTAGCAGAGTGTCGCGCAGCGTGGTGCCCTCGGCAAGCACACCGCCGAGGTGGCCGGCCCAGCCGACGCCAATCGGGTATCCTCGGCCGCCCTTGACCCGCTTGTCACCCACGGCGCCCGACTTGATGCCGGAGGGATCGAATGCGTGGCAGTGCACCAGCCAGCGCGCAGCCTCGGCGTAGGAGAGCCGTACTGGCCCGCCGAGCCGGGTCGTGAAGAACGGATGCCCGTTGGGGATATCGGCGATGAGCTTGTTGAGTTCCGACACCTCACCCTTGAGCGTGTGTAGATCGGCGACCTGCAAAAAGGGGGTCTGTGGGTGGAACAGGTCGAAACGATCCCGATGGGTGTCCAGATAGGATCGAACCTGGTCGATGGGAAGGTGCTGGTGGGACCACAGCTCTTCCCAATGGTCGAGATCGCGCGGGCCGGCCACCGCACCGTGCAGCACCGCCAGCAGCAGCCGCGTCAACGCGAACACCTGCGTCCCGATGTCACACGTCAGCCCGGACAGGGTGTGGGCCCGGTCGAACACCCCGACCAGCGACAGTTCGACCTGCTCGCCGTGCAGCGTCCGCACCGGCAGCCACGGGCGATCGACGAGGTTGAACGAAACGGGTTCATCGCCGCTCATGCATCAGTCCTTCACGTGGGCTGTAGACCAGCCGGAAATCAGCCTTGCCGTGTTTGACGATCGCTGTGCGGTCCGGCGCGAGAACCAGGACAAGCTGTCCGCGTAGCAGGGGAGAGGTCGCGAAGCTGGGGAAATGGTTGGCTTCCAGCGCGGTGATCACGTCGAGGTCGATACCGGGGTGGCTCATCCCCACCGGTAGCCGCAGTGTGCAAGCGGCGACGATCTTGGCCTGCGCCGGCTCGATCGGCAGGTCCACCGGCAGCGGCTGCCCACCCCCGCGGTCGATCCAGTCCGGAGTAGACACGCCACCCGCATCGTCGCGCTGGACGACCAGCACCTCCAGCGACTCGGCACCGTCACGGACCTGAGCCACACCACGCGGATCGTCGTCGGTGTCCCCAATCCCTGCCCGCACCCAGCTCACCAGCGAGTGCCGATTCGAGCCGACCTCGTCGAGCAGAAACGCCCGCGCCGCCGCCATCCGCTTCTCCGCTTGCCGCTCCGCCTCGGTGGCGGCCCGTTCCATCGCCGCCTGCCATGACGCGCGCCCGACCGGGTCCAGACCGTAGGTGCGATGCACCAACGGCGCGATGTCCGCCGGCAACGCCACCGACGCCCGCTCCGCGACCAGCGCCGCAGACCGAAGCAGCAGATGCTCGCCATAGACACGCCGCGACCCCGGCACCGCCCGCACCGGACCACCGTCCCAGTCCTCGACTCCCACTATCGCGCAGCGCGGCCGCGTCACCGGACCGGGCCGGGTCCGGTCGTGCCGGTGCAGCCGCCCCAGCCGCTGTAACAACAAGTCCACCGGCGCCAGGTCGGTCACCATCAGATCGAAGTCCACATCCAGCGACTGCTCCACCACCTGCGAGGCCACCACGATATGCAACCCCGGTCGCTCACCCGCCGGCCCAAAACGCCGCAACAGATCCCGATCGACCCGCGCGCGATCACACGCCAGGAACCGCGAATGGTTCACCGTCACCTGATCCGGGCCGAACTCCGCCCCCAGCCGCGCCGCGGTTTCCTGCACGCGTCCGACGGTGTTGCGCACCACGACCGCGCACCCACCCTCGGCCAGATGCCCGCGCAGAAACGCCACCAGCGTGTCCAGGTCGTCGGGCAGCCGATCCAGCGCCACCACCGACCCCCGCTCCGGCAACGGCAACACCCGCGGCGCCGCATCCGAGGACACGATCACCGGATACCCCAGCTCGGGCTCCACGTCAGCCGGCTGCCCCTCGTAGGCGGCCATCAACTCGGCCCGCCTCTGCGACGGCAACGTCGCGGACAACAGCACCACCGGCACCCGGTAGGCGCCCAGCCAATGCAGCACCCGCAGCAGGTACTGCGACATGTACACGTCGTAGGCATGTACCTCGTCGATGACAACGACCTTGCCTGCCAACCCGAGGTGCCGCAGCATCAGATGTCGGCTCTTCAACCCTGCGAAGAGCACCTGATCGATCGTGCCCACCACGAACGACGCCAGCACACCCTTTTTCCGGCCCTGTAGCCACTGATGCGCCACTGCCGGTGTCTCATCATCCCCGCCTGTGGACGCGAACCATCCCTGACGCACCAGCCCGTCGAACTCGTCGTTCAACGAGGCCTTCCCGTGCGCCAGCGTCACACTCACCGCTCCGTCCCGGCCGGGCAGCACATCAAGCCACCGCCGCACACGGGCGAACATCGCATCCGTTGTCGCCTGCGTGGGCAACGCCACGAACACCCCATCCGCCCCAGACCCCGCAGCCAGCTCCTCCGCCGCAAGCAACGCCGCCTCGGTCTTCCCTGCCCCCATCGGCGCCTCGATGATCATTAGCCCTGGCCGTTGGAACCCTGATGCCACCTCCACCGCCGCCGCCTGCACCGGACGCGCACCCCGTGCCTCCGGCATAAACCTCGACCGGAAAACTCTGTCCACATCGCGCCCCACGGGGGTAGCGCGCCACGGTTTCGGCAGACCGAGCAACTTCCAGCCTTGCTCGACCCGCGCCACGAGATCGAACTCGACGGGTTCCTCGTGTCCCTCCAACAGCGGGAAGAATTCGGAGTTCGACGCGATCCAATCCGCAAGGATCACCACTGCGGTCAGCAACGCCAGCACCGGCCTGCTCAACCGCGCACCGCCGAAGTCGCCCAAATCAAACGCTTCCGACGCGCGGTCGAGGAAGAACTGACGGGCCTGCTGCCATACGCCCTGGCCGACCAGGTCCGGGTACTCCCCGGCCTGTTGCAGCATCGTCATCTCCGGCGGAACCCCATGATGACTACCCACCACGCTGCCCAACTGCTCGGCAATGATCCGGCTGCCCGACCCGCAGGAGACGGCAACGTGGTCGCGCACCGCGAGGTGCCCCACCAGCGCGTGGCTCACCTGACTGCGCCGCGGATGCGATAACAACCCCGGGTGGGCGGCCAGCCCGGCACGCCGCATCTGATCAGCTAGAACCGGAACCTGTACCGCGAACGCAGGGCTCGCCTTCCCGACATCATGCACCCGTGCCAACCAGACCGCCAAAGCCCGCACACCGGCGCCACCACCGGGGACTTCCTGAGCCAACCGCGCGACCACCTGCGGGGACAGCCATTCATCCACCAGCAATGCAGCCACCGCGCCGGAGTCGTCCAAGTGCTGCAGCAACGGTAGCCAGTGCGTCAGCCGCCCATGCGCATCCAGCGCAGACTTCGCCCACACCACACGAAAATCCACCACGTGGACGAACACCCTCCTCGCTGGCCGGACCGACTACAACGGTGTACAAGCAGGAGAAACGCGCCAAACCCGGATCTTGTTACATGCTCACCCTCGCCGTACACCCGATCGTGGACATATGCGGGCGCAGAACCCTGGCAGGCGCCGCGGCAGCTCGAACGGTTTAGCTTGCACATCTAGTCGACGTGGCGATGCAGAAACGCAATGACGCGAAACGTTGAAGGTAAGAACACGCCAAGACCAGCCGCGCCCGCAACAACCACCGCAGCTGCGGGCGTCACGACGTTCCAGGCGCCCAGCCAGACAGCGACTGCGGCCGCGACAGCCGGCACCGCGCTGATCATCACGCCTGTCGAAACGATCAGCAGCGTGCGCGCTGACACCAACGGACGCGGCTGATCACCCTCTGGCGGGTCACCGGAGCCAGACAGCATGCACGTACTTCCTCTCCTGGCAAGGCGCGGGGAAGAAGAACGCCACCCACGCTATCGGCTTCCGTTCGCCTTCGGTGCGACCGGGCAACGCTCCTCCTCCCTTGTCAACGCTTCGCACCCCGCGAGCGCAGGGAAGACGTCAACTGGATTCCAACGAAATGGAACACCTCCGTCTTCGGAGAGGGTCAGCTGACGGTGACAGCTTAGCACTCGGTACTGGTTACCAACGAAAATTCAAGATACGGAGTTGAAGAGGGCATCGGCCCTCCACGGGATGCGGGACGCTGCGGTGGTGCGGGAGCAGCAACCAGGCCGACGGAGCATCTATCACCCCGCTCGCGCAGGGACTACTTCTTGAACTTCACGACCACGGCCTTGGACTCGGGACCACCCCGCTCGTGCGGGGACGACTCCCGCTCAGCGGCGCGCGCCGGCCGGAAACGCCGACCACCCCCGCTCGCGCGGGGACGACTGGGCGACTCGCTACACCTGGCACCGCGCGAAGGGACCACCCCCGCTCGCGCGGGGAGGACGCCGTCCAGGCGTCCCCACAGGTGCAATGCGACAGGGGACGACCAGTTCAACCCGGCCGAGGCTGAAGGTGACCAGGGACCACCCCCGCTCGCGCGGGGACGACCGCGATCCGCGCGGAGACCATGGACGGCTACCAGGACCACCCCCGCTCGCGCGGGGACGACGCTGGCCTCGCGGATCCGGTCGAGAACGGCCCGGGACCACCCCCGCTCGCGCGGGGACGACTGCCTCTCGCAGTTCGTCGCGTTCGGTGCGCAGGGACCACCCCCGCTCGCGCGGGGACGACCTGCCGGACGACACCCGCCAGCAGCTTGTGCCGGGACCACCCCCGCTCGCGCGGGGACGACACAGGGCGGTGGACCACAGGCGGGCGTAGGCGAGGACCACCCCCGCTCGCGCGGGGACGACATGGCCGGCTCTGGTGTCGGTGAGCCGCTCGGGGGACCACCCCCGCTCGCGCGGGGACGACGACCCATGCCTGACGCCACCCACCCCACCACCGGGACCACCCCCGCTCGCGCGGGGACGACGCCGGTCATGGTGGTCTCCTTGGTGGTCATGGGGGACCACCCCCGCTCGCGCGGGGACGACGAGGTGCAGCGCGAGTTTTGGCACCACACCTGGGGACCACCCCCGCTCGCGCGGGACGACGTCCTTGGTTTGGATGTCGCCGGTGTCGAGGTCGGACCACCCCCGCTCGCGCGGGGACGACTTCCCCGTCGACTGGGACTCCAATGGCGTGTACGGACCACCCCCGCTCGCGCGGGGACGACTCCACATGGGCACTCAACGGCGGCGTGGTGGCGGGACCACCCCGCTCGCGCGGGGACGACCTCGACGGCGGCGTCGAACTCGCGGCGGGCCTGGGACCACCCCCGCTCGCGCGGGGACGACCGACTGGCTAGCCCCTTTGACGTCGTCCGCGAGGGACCACCCCCGCTCGCGCGGGGACGACTGGTCCGGTGCCACGATTACCGAGTCACACTGGGGACCACCCCCGCTCGCGCGGGGACGACAGGGCAAGATGGAGACAGTTAAGACTTATGGCGGGACCACCCCCGCTCGCGCGGGGACGACACGCCGAGGGTCAGCGCGGCGATCGGCGACCACGGACCACCCCCGCTCGCGCGGGGACGACCGTCCGCCACGCGTCTTACCCCGAACGGCCTAGGGACCACCCCCGCTCGCGCGGGGACGACGCCATCCTCGACGGATTCCTGCAGGACCCGTCGGGACCACCCCCGCTCGCGCGGGGACGACCGTTGTCCGGGCCGCGCGGGTTGGTCGGTGGTGGGACCACCCCCGCTCGCGCGGGGACGACACTTCGTGGCCTGGGACTTTACCCGCCAGGTGGTCGGTTTGCATTCACTTTGTCGTTTCACGGCTTGGTGATTCGTTACGGCTGCTTGCCATGTCACCGGGCGTGCTGCTCGGACACTGCGCAGGCGGCCGCCGGCGAAGACCCGTGGGATCTTCGCCGGCGCCGCCGACCTGGTCGGATCGCCTGGGCGGGACGCCGGGTCACGCTGCGGCTGGACGGGTCCCTCATGCGCCACGCCGCTATTACCTCCGCCGCTGCCAGGCCGGATCAGTGCGACAACGGAGAGTGCACGAGACCGGCCGGACATGGTCGCCGGCCAAGGCATCAAGCTAGGCCTCGTCACCGCGGCCAGTTGGTCACCGACGTCATCGAAGACACCTACCTGCGCATTGTCGCAGGTGTGGACGGAGTGCTGGAGCCGATCCCTACGTGGTGACGGGGGAGCACGGTGGGGAGCACATGGGGAGCAGACATGTACGCTCAACTGCTCTGAACCACGCACAACGTCTCTGAACGGACCCGCGCCGACCTGCGGAAGTTGCATTTCCACAGGTCGGCGCACTATGCCGTCCTTGGTTCACACCGAAGAGGTCACTGGTTCGATCCCAGTATCGCCCACGAGCCGAGAGGCGAGATGTGTTCGCGGAGTGCGCGAACCCTTCTCGTCTCTTTGTGTTTTCTGGGGGTGCAACCCCCAGGCCCCGCCCGGGGGCGCGCCCCCGGACCCCAGTCGTGGTCGCCTTTGTGTGGTGGGTTCCGGGTGCGTCGTGGGTGTCTTTCGGATGGGCCTGAGGCCGTTGGGGGGAGGCGGCCTGGCTTGTCACCTGGGTGATGTGTTCGCGGAGTGCGCGAACCCTTCTCGTCTCTCTGTGTTTTCTGGAGGTGCAACCTCCAGGCTCCGGATCCCGTCGTGGTCGCCTTGTTCGGCGGGTTCCTGATTCGTCGGGCCTCGGGCCCTCGGTGGGGAGACCGCCTCGGTTGTCACCCGCGTGCGGGAGTGGGTGCGAAAAACTTCTGGTGCGCGGCGCGGGGCGTTCGGTTTGATCGTGGGGCTGCGGCGGCGGGAAATTCCTTGCTGGAAACGGAACTTCGGTGCGCCAGGGAACGGTGGATCGCGTGCGGCGAAGGTTCCGCGGAGGGTCCGCAAAACCGCGTGGCGCGTGCGTTTCGCGCCGCCGGGCCAGGTGATTTCGGCTCGCGGAGTCCGGCCGCCGGCGAGGTGGTCAAATAACCGGCTACCAGGCGTAGTTGTTTGCGGCTGAGTAACGAGCGCGGTCCGTCACCTTGCCGTGATCAAAATGTGGCCGCGGAGTGTCCATCCCGCTGGGCAAATTCCTTGTAGTGGCTTGTAACGCCGCTTTGAACGCCACCGATTCCAGGGCAGATGCCGCCCCAGTCGGGTGTGGCGGAGCACAGGTACCGGTTACTGTGCGTAATCGTCGGCGTGATCGGGGCGCGCCGGCACCAGCCGGACGTCGCGGGAGGTCGGATGGAAGAGCCGGTGCGGAAGCCTACGCCGGTGGGGGAAGCGGGCGTGGGTTCCGAGACGCGAGGCCTCGCGGGCCACGCCCGGCTGCATGCGGTCGGCCCGGGGGAGAAGCTCACGCCGCGCGCGGCGGCCCAGCCCTGGGAGACCCGGTACCGCGCCTACGTGATCATCGCGGACGTGGCCACCACGCTCGTGGTCATCCTGACCGGCGCTCTTCTCATCCTGGACATCACCGGCCGCCCCTACTTCCTGCACGCCTCCGGGACGGCGCTGGCGATCCTGTGCTCGCTGCCCCTGAACCGGGCGTGGAGCCAGCACGTGCTCGGCGAGGGCACCGAGGAGTTCCGCCGGCTCGGCCGCAGCCTGCTGATCGCCGCGGTGGTCGTCGCCATGGCCGGACTGCTGTTCGGCGCCCTCGACGTGCAGCCGTGGGTCTTCTACGCCGTGCCGACCGTCGCGCTGATCGCGTTCCCGCTGCGCTACGCGCTGCGGCAGTTGCTGCACCGCGCCCGCCGCGCCGGACAGTGCATGCATTCGGTCATCGCGGCGGGCTCGCTGAGCACTCTCGGGGACCTGATCGAGCGCACCCGCACCGAATCACACGTCGGCTGGCATGTGACGTCGGTGTGCACCGCGACCGGCCAGGGTGAGCGCGGCACGGGCGAGATCGGCGGTATCGCGGTGGCCGGGCGCCTCGACGAGCTCGCCGACCAGGTCCGCCGCGGCGGTTACCGGGTCGTGGCCGTAACCTCCGATCCCTATTGGACACCCGAGCGCCTGCAGCGTCTGGCCTGGGACCTCGAGGGCACCGGCGCCGAACTGGTCGTCGCCCCGGTGCTGATGGAGATCGCCGGGCCGCGGCTCAACGTGTCCGGGGTGCTGGGCATGCCGCTGCTCCGGGTCTCCGCGCCGAGGTTCACCGGCGGACGCCGGGTCGTGAAGGACCTGGTCGACCGCCTGGGCGCGGCCGCGCTGATCGCACTGGCCTCCCCGGTCCTGCTCGCCATCGCGGCGATGATCAAGCTCAACGACCGCGGCCCCGTGTTCTATCGGCAGCTACGCGTGGGACGCGACGGGCAAACCTTCACCATGATCAAGTTCCGCACCATGGTCATCGACGCCGACCGGATGCGGCACGGCCTGCTGAGCGACAACGAAGGCTCCGGCCCGCTGTTCAAGCTCCGCCGCGACCCGCGCGTCACCCGGGTCGGCGCGGTGCTGCGCCGGTACTCCCTCGACGAACTGCCGCAGCTGTTCAACGTCCTGGGCGGCACCATGTCCCTCGTCGGGCCGCGGCCGCCGCTGCCCGCCGAGACCGAGAACTACGAGCGCGCCGCCCGCCGGAAGCTGCTCGTGAAACCCGGCATGACCGGCCTGTGGCAGGTCAGCGGGCGCAGCGACCTGTCGTGGGAGGAGAGCGTCCGGCTCGACCTGCGCTACGTCGAGGACTGGTCGCTGGCCCTGGACATGGCGATCCTGTGGAAGACGTTCCGGGCGGTCACCGGAGGCCGCGGCGCCTACTGATCGTCGTCTCTGGCACCCTTGCCCGGCGTGCAGGCTGCTTCCTTCCGTGAACTCCGCTCGGTCGCACTCCTCGGTGCCCACTGCGACGATCTCGCCATCGGCGCCGGCGGCGCGCTCCTCACGCTCTGTGCCGGCCGCCCGGACCTGGACGTGCACGCGCTCGTCCTGTCCGGAGCCGGGACCGGGCGCGCCGCCGAGGAACACGCGGCGCTGGGCGAGTTCTGCGCGCCCGCGCGGGTCGAGCTGACCGTCCTGGATCTGCCCGACGGGCGGATGCCCGCACACTGGAACGCGGTCAAGGACGCCGTCACCGGGTTGCGCGACCGCGTCACGCCGGACCTGGTGTTCGCCCCGCAGCCCGGCGACCGCCACCAGGACCACCGGCTGCTCGCCGAGATCGTGCCGACGGTGTTCCGCGACCAGCCCGTCCTCGGGTACGAGATCCTCAAGTGGGACGGCGACCTCGGCCGGCCGTCGGTCTATCAGCCGCTCACGGACGAGATCGCCGAGGCGAAGGCCGATCTGCTGGCCAAGCACTACCGCTCGCAGCACGGCCGGGACTGGTACACGCGCGACGCGTTCCTCGGCCTGGCCCGGCTGCGCGGGGTGGAGCAGCACACCCGCTACGCGGAAGCGTTCTATGTGGACAAACTCGCGCTCACCCTCGCCGCGGGGACGGCGCGCCGGTGATCACGTGCCGGGCGTGCGGTGCCGCCGACGGCGAGCTCGTGCTGGATCTGGGGGAGCAGCCGCCGTGTGACCTGTTCCCGCCCGCCGGCGATCCCGGCCCGGACCCGGTGTGGCCATTGCGGATGTGGATGTGCGCACGGTGTGCGCTGGCGCAGCTGGTGGAGGATCCGGGCACGGCCGAGGAACCCGCCGGGGTCGAGCCGAAGGCGCTGACCGGCCAAGCCGCGGACGCCGTCGCCCGGCTGGCGCGCGCCGGGCTGGTGCGACCGGGCGCGACGGTGGCCGAGTTCGGCAGCCCGCATGGCGGTTCGTGGCTGCCGCTGCTGCGCGCGGAAGGCATGCGCGAGGCCGCCGAGGGCGAACCCGCGGACGTCGTCGTCGACTGCTTCGGCCTGATGCACGAACCGGACCAGCGCCCGGCGATGGCGCGCCGGGCGGCCCGGCTGGCGCCGGGGGGCGCACTACTGATGCAGTTCCACTCGCTCGCCTCGATCGTGCGGCAGGGACAGTGGAACGCCCTGCGGCACGGGCATTTCGCCTACTACTCGACCCCGTCCGCGATCACGCTCGCCGCGTCGGCCGGACTGCGTCCCGGGCGCAGCTGGACCTTTGACCTCTACGGCGGCACGGTCCTGCTCGAACTGGGACGCGATCTGGATCCGGACGAGGCGACGACCGCGCTCGTGGCCGCCGAGCGGGCGGCCGGGGCCGAGGAGATCGCGGTCGTCGGCGGGCTCGGCCGGGTGGTCGACGAGGGCTGCGGCCGGGTCGTCGCGCGGCTGCGGGAGCACGCCGGGCAGCGCGTCATCGGCTACGGTGCCGCGTCCCGCGCGGTTGTATTACTTCGCCGCGCCGGAATCGATATCGATCTGTTGCCGGAGATCGCCGACATCTCCCCGGCGAAACACGGCCGGCGGATGCCCGGTACGCGGGTTCCGGTGGTGTCCACGGCGGCCCTCACCCACCCGATCCCGCGTGCTGTCCTGCTGTTCGTCCCTGATCTCGAGCCCGAAGTGCGTGCCGCGTTCCCCCGGCTCGACGAGGAGCACTGCGAGTGGATCGTGGCCTGAACCGCCGACCGCGAAACGGGTCAGAACATGAAGATGATCTCTTCCTGGTGACCTTTTGCAGCGCGACGAACTACGCAGAGTGGCATTGATCACCCGATTGGGGGCAATTGATCAACCAGTTGCTCGTAACGCCGACCACTGCCATCCCTATAGTCACGATGAATTGAAGATCCGCTACAGGGCGGGTTGATCTGACTACGGGGGAGTACACCGCCGATGCCAGCCGAGCCGCTGTCCTGCCGCCTGTGCGGTGCGCCGTGGCTGCGCAGCGTGGTCGATCTCGGCGCGAGCCCGCCCTGCGAGTCGTTCCTCGCCCCGGAGGACCTCGACGCGCCCGAGCCGGCCTACCCGCTGCACCTGCGGATCTGCCCGGACTGCCTGCTGGTCCAGCTACCGCCGCTGATCGATCCGGCCGCGACCTTCACCGAATACGCCTACTTCTCGTCGTTCTCACGGTCCTGGCTTGCCCACACCGAGGCGTTCGTGGATTCCGCGGTGGGCCGTCTCGGCCTGGGCCCGGACTCGTACGTGGTCGAGGTCGCGAGCAACGACGGCTACCTGCTGCGCAACGTCGTCGCCCGCGGTCTGCGCTGCCTCGGGATCGAGCCGTCGGTCAACGTGGGCGAAGCCGCGCGTGCGGTGGGGGTGCCGACGCTGACCGCCTTCCTGACGCCGGAGACCGGTGCGCGCGTGCGCCGCGAGCACGGGCCGGCGGACCTGGTGGTGGCCAACAACGTCTACGCGCACGTGCCGGACATCCTCGGGTTCACGAAGGGACTGCGTGCGCTCGTCGCCGACGACGGTTGGGTCTCGATCGAGGTGCAGCATCTCCTCAGCCTCGTCGAGCTGACCCAGTACGACACGATCTACCACGAGCACTTCCAGTACTACACGCTCGCCTCGGCGCGGCGGGCACTGGCGACGGCCGGGCTGGCCGTGACCGACGTCGAGTTGCTGGACACCCACGGCGGCTCGATCCGGGTGTGGGCGCGGCCGGCGGAGGTCGCCGGAGAGCCGGCCGCACGGGTCGCCGAGGTGCTGGACTCCGAGCGCGCCGCCGGGCTGCACGAGCCGTCCGGCTACGCCGCCTTCGCCCGCCGCACCGGCGAAATTCGCTTGTCCCTGCTGGAGTTCCTGATCGGGGCGAAGCGCCGCGGCGAACGGGTCGTCGGCTACGGCGCGGCCGGCAAGGGCAGCACCCTGCTCAACCACTGCGGGATCCGGCCGGACCTGCTCGAGTACACAGTGGACCGGAACCCGTACAAGCACGGCCGGTTCACCCCGGGCACCCGCATCCCGATCCTGGAGCCGGCGCGGATCACCCAGGACCGGCCGGACTACGTGCTCGTGCTGCCCTGGAACCTGCGCGCCGAGCTGACCGAACAGCTGCGGTACGTCGCGGAGTGGGGTGGCCGCCTGGTCTTCGCGATCCCCGAGCTGGAGATCGTCGCCCCGGAGGTTCCCGTGCGGCCGGCTGTCGAGGTGAGCTGAATGAAGGTGGTGCTCTTCTGCGGTGGCTACGGGATGCGCATGCGTGACGGCGACGCCGACGATCTCCCGAAGCCGATGCAGATGGTCGGGCCGAGGCCGCTGCTGTGGCATGTGATGCGGTACTACGCGCACTTCGGGCACACCGAGTTCATCCTGTGCCTTGGCTACGGCGCCCGGCACATCAAGGACTTCTTCCTGTCCTACACCGAAACCGCCTCCAACGACTTCGTGCTGCGCGACGGCCGGGTCGAGCTGCTGTCCACCGACATCAGCGACTGGTCGATCACGTTCGCGCACACCGGGATCGCCTCGCCCATCGGTGAGCGGCTGCGCCGCGTCCGCGAGCACGTGGCGGGGGAGGAGATGTTCCTCGCGAACTACGCCGACGTGCTGACCGACGCCCCGCTGGACGTCATGATCGGCAACCTGGCGGCTTCCGACGCCGGGGCGTCGATGATGGTCGTGCCGCCGCAGTCCTCGTTCCACTGCGTGGAGTTCCGTGGCGACTCCAACCGCGTGTCCGGGATCAGCTCGGCGAGCCGCCTGCCGCTGTGGGAGAACGCCGGCTACTTCGTGCTGCGGCAGGAGATCTTCGACCACCTCCCGGAAAACGGCGACCTGGTCGAGGACGGCTGCGCGGCACTGGCCGAAAAGGACCGGCTCATCGCCTACCCGTACCGCGGTTTCTGGCAGCCCGCGGACACGTTCAAGGAACGGGCCGCGCTCGACGCCGCCTACGACAGCGGTGCGCGGCCCTGGATGCTGTGGGAACGCCCGTCCACGATCCCGGCGGGGGTGCGGTGATGCGTGTTCTGCTGACGGGGCACCAGGGTTATCTCGGCTCGGTGATGGCGCCGGTGCTGCGGGCGGCCGGGCACGAGGTGGTCGGTCTGGACTCCGGGCTGTTCGCGGCGTGCGTGCTCGGGCCCGCACCGGACGACCCGCCCGGTGATCCCGCCGACCTGCGCGACGTGACCGCGGACCGGCTGTCCGGTGTGGACGCCGTGATCCACCTGGCCGCGCTGTCCAACGACCCGCTCGGCGCGCTCGCACCCGAACTGACCTACGAGATCAACCACACGGCGTCGGTCCAGCTCGCCAAGCTGGCCCGGGACGCGGGCGTGCGCCGGTTCCTCTACGCCTCCACGTGCTCGGTCTACGGCGCGGCGGGGGAGGACCTGGTGACCGAGGACGCGCCGCTGCGCCCGGTCACCCCGTACGCGGAGTCGAAGGTGCGGGTCGAGGACGACCTGCACGACCTCGCCGACTCCGGCTTCAGCCCGGTGTACCTGCGCAACGCGACGGCGTTCGGGTTCTCGCCGCGGCTGCGCGCCGACATCGTGCTGAACAACCTGGTCGGGCACGCCGTGCTCACCGGACAGGTGCGGGTGCTCTCCGACGGCACGCCCTGGCGTCCGCTGGTGCACGTGCTCGACATCGCCGAAGCGTTCGCCGCGGCGCTGGCCGCGCCCGCCGAAGCCGTGCACGACCGGGCCTTCAACGTGGGCACCGAGGCCAACAACCTCACGGTGCGCCAGATCGCGGAGTCCGTGGTCACCGCGGTGCCGGGCGCGGAGCTGCTGATCACCGGTGAGGCGGGCCCCGACCCCCGCTCCTACCGGGTCGGCTTCGACCGGATCCGGCACGCGCTTCCCGGCTACCGGGCCGTGTGGACGGTGGACGCCGGTGCCCGGGAACTCGCCGGGCACTACACCCGGCACGGCCTCACCCTCGACGCCTTCGAGCAGCGCTACACCCGGCTGGCCTGGCTGCAGGCCGAGCGGGCCCGCGGCGCTCTTGCCGGCGATCTCCGAAGACACCGAACCTGACGCAGGGCCAGCACGTCCCAGGTTCGAGCAAGCCCCGCCCTCCCCGACCCGCACACCCGCCCGGTGTGCCCGCCAGCAAGGACAGCACGGCGTTGACGATCATGGATTCCCCCAGTCCCGTCACCGACTACGAGAACCTGGGCGACGCGTTCGCCGTCGCCGCCGCGCACCCGCCCCGCCGCGGTCCCGACCCGCGCGTGACGATCGTGGTGCCGGCGAAGAACGAGGCGCCGAACCTGCGCGAGATCCTGCCCGAGCTGCCGCCCGTGCACGAGGTGCTGGTGGTCGACGCCGACTCCGGGGACGGCACCCCGGAGGTCGCGCGGGCGGCACTGCCGGGCGTGCGGGTGATCCGGCAGACCCGCCGGGGCAAGGGCAATGCGCTGGCCTGCGGCTTCCATGCCGCCTCCGGCGACGTGATCGTGATGTTCGACGCCGACGGCTCGGCGGATCCGGGCGAGATCCCGCGGTTCGTGGAGGCGCTCACCGGTGGCGCCGACTTCGCCAAGGGCACCCGGTTCGCGCCCGGCGGCGGCAGCCACGACATCACGCATCTGCGCGCGGCCGGCAACGCAGGGCTGAACCGGCTGTCGAACACGCTGTTCAGCGCCGGCTTCACCGACCTCTGTTACGGCTACAACGCGTTCTGGCGTGACCTGGTGCCGATGCTGAACCTGCCGCCGGTGTTCGACCCGGCCGGCGAGGAGATGCTGTGGGGCGACGGTTTCGAGATCGAGACCGTCATCAACTGCCGGATGGCCGCGCTGGGCCTGTGGATCACCGAGGTGCCCAGCGTCGAGCGGCGGCGCCTGCACGGCGAGACGAACCTGCGCACGTTCGCCGACGGCGGCCGGGTGCTGCGCACGCTGGTGGCCGAATGGCAGCGGGTGGGCAGCCAGCGCCGCACCCGCCGGTTCGGCCTGTTCGCGCCCGAACCCACGATGGACACCCCGGCGGCGCCCGCGCTGGAAACGGGAGTACCCGAAGCATGACGTCGTTCGACACCACGGTGGTCATCTGCGCCTACACCCTGGACCGCTGGGACGATCTGGCCGCGGCCGTCGCGTCGGTGCGGGAGCAGTCGGTCCCGCCGCGCGAGATCATCGTGGTCATCGACCACAACCCGGAGCTGGAACGGCGGGCCGCCAACGAATTCGTCGGGGTGACCGTGGTGCCCAACGCCGGGCGGCGCGGTCTGTCCGGCGCCCGCAACACGGCGGTCGCGCTGGCGAAGGGTGAGGTGATCGCCTTTCTCGACGACGACGCCGAGGCCGCGCCGGACTGGCTGGAGCAGCTGCTGGCCGGCTACCGCGACCGGGACGTGCAGGCCGTCGGCGGCTCCGCCCGGCCGCGCTGGCCCGGCGGGCACCGGCCGGCGAAGCTCCCGGCCGGCCGCCGGTCGGTCACCGGCGAGCTGGACTGGGTGGTCGGCTGCACCTACACCGGACAGCCCACCGCGGAGGCGCTGGTGCGCAACCTCATGGGCTGCAACATGTCCTTCCGCCGCGAGGTGTTCACGCTCGCCGGGCCGTTCTCCGAGGATCTGGGGCGCATCGGGCGCACCCCGCTGGGCTGTGAGGAGACCGAGCTGTGCATCCGGCTGCGCCAGGCCTCGCCCGGCGCGCGGATCGTGTTCCGGCCCCAGGCCGTGGTGCGTCATCGCGTCACCCCGGAGCGCACTACCTGGGCCTACCTGCGCCGCCGTGGGTGGGGTGAGGGCCTGTCCAAGGCCTACGTCTCGCGGCTGGTCGGCAGCGAGGCGGCGCTGTCCACGGAGCGCGACTACCTGAGCCGGACCATCCCCGCGGCCGTGGTGCGCGAGTTCGGGCGGCTGGCCCTGGGCCGGACGGCCGGCGCCGCCGGCGTGCTCGGGCTGGTGACGGTCGTGTCCGCGACGAGTATCGGGTACCTGCGCGGTAAGGCGCGGATCCGCACGCCCCGGCCGCGCGCCACGGCGTCGCCGCTGCACGGCCCGATCCACATCGCCACGGTCGATACGCGCACCGCGCCACCGGAACTGCCCGTCCCGCGGCGGCCGGTGGGTCACTACCGGGCGGCGCAGGTGCTCGTCCGCGACGGCGATCGCACCCTGGACGTGCTGCTGCTCCCGGTGGACCGCGGCGTGGTGCGGCTGCCGAGCCTGGCCACCGCGCCCGCCCCGCGGCGGCGCCCGGAGTTCACCCGGCCGCCGGTCAGCGTCGTCATCCCGACGGCCTACCGCAAGCGGCAGGCCGTGACCAGCGCCCGCGCCGCGCTGGAGGCCGGGTACGCCGGCCTCGAGGTGATCGTCGTGGACAACCTGCCGCCGCTGCCCGAGGGCGACGACTGGCTGCGCGGTGAGGTGGAGGCCCTGGGCGCGCGCTACGTCGTCGAGCCGCGCGCGGGCGTCAGCATCGCGCGCAACACCGGTGCCCGGGTCGCCGCCCACGGCCTGATCGCCTTCATCGACGAGAACATCACCGTCGAGCCCGGCTGGTTCGACGCCGTCACCGAGGAGTTCGCCGCCGACCCGTCGGTGGGCTGCGTGACCTCGCTCGTGCTGCCGGCGAGCCTGGAGACCGACGCCGAGGTCCTCTTCGAACGGCTCAAGGGGTACAGCAACTCCGTGCGGTGGCAGCGCATCGACCGGGACACCGCGCGCGAGGACCCGCTCTACCCGCTGTCGATGGCGCGCTACGGCCCGGGCAGCTGCGCGACCTGGCGTCGGGAGGTCTTCGACGACCTCGGCGGGTTCGACCCGCTGCTCGGCGCGGGCACACCGACAATGGCGGGGGAGGATCTGGACCTGTTCGTGCGGCTGGCGTACGCCGGCGGCGCGGTGGTCCACACCCCGCACGCCGTGGCGCGGCACATCCACCGCGCGGACTGGCTCGAGCTGCGCGAGCGGATGCGCGGGTACGGCGTCGGCCTGGCCGCGATGCTGATGCTGTCGGTCCGGCGCCGCCCGGTCACCGCGTTCTCGATCCTGCGGCGGGTGCCGCGCGGCGCCGTCCGGCTCGCCTCGCGGACGCCCGAGTTCCCGTTGTCCGACCGGGCCGCCCGCTCCCGGCTGCGTCAATTGCGCCGCGACGAGCGGCTGGGCCTGCTCGGCGGCGCCGCGGCGCTGATGCGGGCCCGGAGCGAGGGCGGATCCGGCCGCCGGTGATGATGAACGGCGACGGGCAGGAAGGGCACGTGTGGTCGAGCAGCAGCTGAGGATCCGGCGGTACACCGCATACGGGCTGCTCGTCGTCTGCCTGGCGACGATCGTGCTCGTCTGGTCCGGTGTGGACTTCGCCCTGCGGCCGCTCGCGGTCCTGCTGTTCGTCCTCACCGCGCCCGGATGGTCCCTGATCTCCTATGTCAACGTGCGCCACCTGTCGGTCACCTGGATCAGCGCGGTCGGCATCTCGCTGGCGATCACCCTGATCGCGGCGCAGGTCCTGGTGCTCACCCACGCCTGGTACCCGGAGGCGGCGGTCGTCGTGCTCGCGTTCGTCACCGCGGTCCCGCTGACCCACCACATTCTGCGCAGCCGTCCCGGCGAGGGCCGATGACGGCGAGCAAGGAGAGCGCCCCCGGGAAGGGCATGGTGGCCGACGGCCTGGCGCTGTCGGCCTCGGCCGCGATCACCGCGCTCGCCGGGATGGTCGGCTGGGTGCTGGCCGCGCGGCTGCTGCCGGCCGCCGCGGTCGGCGACACCTCGGCATTCGTGTCCGGTTTCCTGCTCGTCGCCGGGATCGCCGAGCTGGGACTCGGCCCGGCCGTCCTGCGCTGGCTGCCGCGCGCGGGCTCGCACCGGCCGCGGCTGCTGCTGCGCACCTACCTGGCGGTACTGGCCGGCGGCGTGATCGGCTCGGTCGTGTTCGTGCTCGTGCCCGCCGGCGCGGACGTCGTGCACCGCGTGCCGGCCGGCGTCGCCTGGTTCCTCGCCGCCGGGATCGGCTGGACCCTGTTCCAGTTCCAGGACGCGGTGCTGACCGGGCTCGGCCTGGCGCGCTGGGTGCCGGTGGAGAACACCTCGTTCAGCGTGGCGCGGCTGGGACTGCTGGCCGGATTGGGGCCGGTCGCCGGCGCGCTCGGGCTGGTGGTGTCGTGGGCCGTGCCCACGCTGATCGGCGTCGCGGTCCTGACCGTCCTCATCGCACGCTCGGTGCGGCGCACCTCGCCCGCACTGGCCCTCGGAGTCCTGCCCGACCGGCGGGAGGTCGTGCGCCTGCTGGCGCCGTCGTACCCGGCCATGGTGTGTGTGGTGGTGCTGTACAACCTGGTGCCGCTGATCGTGCTGCACCGCTTCGGTGCCGAGGCCAACGCGGTCTTCTTCGTGGTCTGGACCGCGATCAACGCACTCGACGTCGCCGCAACCGCATTCGTGAACCCGCTGGTGGTGCGCCTGTCCGCCGCGCCCGGCCACGCCCGGTCGCTGGTCACCGGCGCGGCCAAGCGGCTGGCGCTGGTCTTCGTGCCCCTGCTCGCCGTCGGCGCGGCGCTGGCCTGGGTGATGCTCACGATCTTCGGACCGGAGTACACGCAGGGCACCGGCCTGCTGCGGGTGCTGCTCGCCGCTCAGGTGCCGCGGCTGGTCGTCGTGCTCGGCGTGGCCGTGCACCTGGCCGCCGGCCGGGGCGCCGGGGTCGCGCTGCTGCAGGCGGCGACAGCCTGCTCCGCCGTGGTGCTCGCGCTGGTCGTCCCCGCCGAGTCCGGGTTCGGGGTGGGCATGCTGGCCGCGCAGGGGGTGATCGCCGTGGCGGTGCTGGTGGATCTGCGGCACCGGGTGTTCGGGGCGCGTCCGTGACCGAGCCGCCCACCAGGTTCCTGCGCCCGCTCCGCGCGGACCGGCCCGTCCGCCCCTCGTCCCGGCCGCGCGAGCCGATGCGCTTCACGCCCCCCGGGACCCCGACGCGCTACATCCCGGCCTCCGGCCGACTCACGGGTAAGCAGCCGGAACCGCCGTCGCGCGCGGTCGAGTCCCGGCCCCGGCTGGGCACCGGCGCCGGACGGCCCGCGTTCCTCGCCGACCCGTTCTTCGGTCCCGGGCTCGCGGGCGTCGCGGTGGTGCTGTGGATCATCGGGCTGCACCCGGTCCCGCCCGAGGAGATCGGCGGGCTCGGTCTCGTCGCGGAACTGTCCGTCCCGACGCTGCTGTCCTACCCGTTGCTGGTCGCCGCGGTGCTGCTGGAACTGCTGCGCTACCGGCCGCGCACGTGGCTGCTGTCGCTCTACACGCTCGTCGGCGTGCTCGGCGTGTACGGGCTGCAGCCCGCGGTCGAGGAGGTCGCCCGGCTGCCGGTGGCGTGGCTGCACGCCGGGTTCGCCGACTACATCGCGACGCACGGCGACATCCTGCACGACTACGACGCGCGGTTCTCCTGGGCCGGGTTCTTCTCGCTGGTCGCGATGATCACCCGGGCGGCCGGCCTGCCCGACGCGATCCCGTTGCTGAACTGGGCCCCGGTCGTGCTGTCCGGTCTCGCGGTCCTCGGGGCGCGCGCGCTGGCCGTATCGGCGCTGGGCAACCGGCGCGCGGCGTGGATCGTGCCCTGGCTCTACCTCGTCGCGAACTGGACCGAGCAGGACTACTTCTCGCCGCAGGGCACGGCGATGGTCCTGATGCTCGCCGCGCTGACCCTGACCTTCCGGCACCTGGTCCGGCCCCGGCTGACCGAGCCGGTCAAAGCCCGGCTGCGGGCCCGGCTCGCGCCGCGCTCGAGCCCGAAGGCCCGCCTGGTCGCGCAGGGCGCCGTGGTGCTCATCGGGCTGGCGCTCGCGCCCACTCACCAGCTGACCCCGTTCGTGCTCGGGGTTTCGCTGTTGCTCCTGCTGGTGTTCGGGCGGCTGTGGCCGGCGTGGTTGCCGTTCGTGATCCTCGGCGGCGCCGTCGTGTGGTTCTCGCTTGGTGCCTCGGAGTTCTGGAGCGGACAGCTGGTCCAGATGATCCTCAGCCCGCTCGGCGACGTCGGGTCCTCGGTGGACGAGGGCATCGTGGCGCGCTTCGCCGGGAGCCCGGGCCGGCTCGTGGTGCTGACGGTGCGGATCGGGATCACCCTGTTCATCGCCTGGATGGCCGCCTACGGCATCTGGCTCATGCGCCGCGACTCGCTGAAGTCGTGGATGCTGCCCGCGCTGTGCGTCGCCCCGTTCGGGCTGGCCGTCGCCCAGCCCTACGGCGGTGAGGTCTTCATGCGCTGCTTCCTGTTCGCGCTGCCGATCATGGCCCTGCCCGCGTCGCTGGCGCTGGAGAAGGCGGTCACCGCGGCGCGGCGGCTGCGCTGGCGCAACCGGCCCGCCCGCACGGTCCTCGCCGCCGCCGTGCCGTGGCTGGTGCTCACCGGGCTGGTCGCCGCGACGGTCACCGCGCGCGGTGGCAACGACGCCTACGTCAGCTTCCACGACAGCGACATCGCCGCGGCGAGCTGGGCGGTGCACCAGGCGCAGCCGGGGCAGCGGGTCGACTCGCTGGTCAACTCGGTGCCGTTGTCGTTCGCGCGCGTGGGCGAGGTGTCCCAGTACGAGGTCGACGGCTACTGCGAGAAGCAGATGGCCGACGTGCCCGCTCTGGTCGCGTGCCTGCGCGTGGAGGGCCCCGACTATCTTGTGCTGACCGAGCCCCAGTGGGCCTACATGAAGATCTTCGACCAGGTGCCCGACACCTACGGCGCCGACCTCGTGCGCGAGCTCGAGGCGACCGGCGTGTACCACCTGGTGTTCGACGATCGCGGGTCGCTGGTGCTCGGCCGGACGACGCCCGCCGACAGGTTCGTGCAGGGCAGTGGCGGAGGGAACACGTGAGCGAGACCCGGTCCCTGGGGCGGCGGCTGCGCGACCAGGTCCACATCGAACTGTGGGCGATGACGGTCGGCGCGATCGTCAACGGCGTCCTCGGCAGCGCGCTGGTGCCGCGCCCCCTGCGGCTGCTGGGCTACCGCGCCTTCGGTGCGCGCGTCCGCTCCGGCAACATCTTCCCCGGGCTGCGGATCTATGGGACGCTGCGCAACGTCGAGATCGGCCGCCGCACGTTCCTCAACGCCGAGTGCTACCTGGAGGCCGTCGGGCCGATCACCATCGGCGAGGGGTGCCAGTTCGGCCCGCAGGTCATGATCGTCACCTCACACCACCCGACGCTGCCCGACGGCCGGGTCTCCCGCGTCGCGCAGGGCCGCCCGGTCGTGATCGGCGACCGGGTGTGGGTCGGCGCGCGGGCGCAGATCCTCCCCGGGGTGCGCATCGCCGACGACTCGGTGATCGCCGCCGGGGCCGTCGTCGCGCGGGACTGCCCGGTGCCCGGGGTCTACGCCGGGGTGCCGGCCCGCCTGGTGCGCGAGACCACCGTCGTGGCGGAGCCGGCGTGAGCTCGGCCGACTGGCTCACCCTGGTCACGGCGGTGCTCGGGATCGCGCTGCTGGTCGTGCTGGTGGTGCGGACCGTGCTCAAGGAGATGGCGGTCGGCCGCCGCTCGACCGACTCGGCGACGGCGCGCACCGGCCGGATCCGCACCCTGGACCTGATCGCGGTGGTGCTGACCGTGCTGACCGCGGCGGGCGCGATCTGGCGGATCGTGGTGGGACTGACGTTGTGACCGGCTCAGCGCGGCAGCAGGATCGCCAGCGGAGGGACCGGCACGCTGAGCCTGCCCACCCGCAGCAGCTGGGTCGTGCGCTGCGGGTTGACCGTGACGTCCCCGCCGGCCGTGCTGAACTGCACCACGTTCGCGGGCCGCTGCACGTCGACCAGACCTTCGCGCAGGCGCGGCGCGAGCCAGGTCCACGCCGCGGTCAGGCTCGTGGGCCCCAGCACATCGGTACCGGGCCGCGCCTGCGACCACAGCGCCGCGTAGGGCAGGTCGTCGCTGGCCTCCGGCTGCCACAGCAACATCGCCGCCGCGCCGCCCTCGGCAGCGCGGGCCACCGCGTCCAGGGTCGCCACCGCGCGGGCCTGGTCGGCCGGTGGCCCGTCGTCCGAAGCCGGCGCCGCCTCGCCGGCCGCGGGAGCCGCATCCGGGTAGAACTCCGACCACCACACGGGCAGGCCGGTGACGCCGCGCGCCCAGCGGGTCGCGTCGGCGTAGATCCGGCTCGCCCGGTCCGGAGTGGTGATCAGGCCCTTGTCCCGGGTCGAGGTGGAGGCGTCGAGTGCGACGAAGTCGGCGCCGTGCTTGTGCTGGTTCCAGTACTCCACGACGTCCAGCGACCGCTGGTCGACCACGCCGTAGGGGCCGCGCAGGGCGGACGGGTGGTCCGTGGCCTCCGGCGACGACCAGCTGTCCAGCACCACGTAGGGCCCGCCGATCAGCGCGTCCGGCCGCACCTGTTTCACCGCGTCGTAGACCCGGTTGTAGAGATCGGTGTAGGCCTTCGCGTCCCAGGTGCCGGTCGCGTCGCTCCAGAACCCCTTGAGCTCGTTCCACACCTGGAAGTACCTGACCTGGGGGTAGCGGCGGGCGACCTCGGCCGACAGCCGGGCGAAGTCGTCGAAGTGGGCCGCCTGTGGCGCGACGTCGAGGTCGTCCCAGTCGGTCGAGCCCGCCGCGCCGCCCTTCATCCAGTCCGGCGCGCAGCAGAGGGTGATCACCGGAGTGCCCCCGGTCCGCTCGATCAGGTCCATCCGTTCGTCCAGACGGGTCCAGTCGTAGCCGCCGGGCAGCGGTTCCGGGTTGCCGACTCCGAACCCCATGATGTGCTGGTTCTGCAGCAACGGTGTGGCGCCGAGGATCTGCTCCCCGCTTTCCCGTTGCCCCGGGGTGAGCCAGGAATCGAGGCTGTACTGTGCGTGCGTCACGCCGAGCACGAGCCCACCCGCGCCGGGCTGCAGCGTCACGGCCGGCGGCTCCGGTGGAACGTCGGATTTCCCCGTCGGCGCGCTGACCAGCCCCGCCACGAGCAGGGCGACCATCGCGAAGATCCCCATGCCTGCCAGCATGCGCGACCGATCACCCGTTCGCCTGTTCAGAGCTACACCCGGAAGGGGGAAAAGCCGTGAGCGCGGCCGCGGTCTCGGTGTGCATCCCGGCTTATCAGGCCGGGCGGTACCTCGCCGCCACCATCCGGAGCGTCCTGGCGCAGACTTTCGACGACTTCGAGCTCCTCGTGCTGGACAACGCCTCGACCGACGCGACCCCGGAGATCCTGCGGAGGTTCGCCGATCCGCGGTTGCGCGTGCTCCGCAACGACCGGGTCCTGCCGCTCGCGGAGAACTGGAATCGCGTCGTCGCCGAATCTAGCGGCGGGCTCGTGAAACTGGTGTGCGCCGACGATCTCCTGCACCCGGACTGCGTGCGCCGCCAGTACGCGGTGCTCGCGAGCGATCCGGGCGTCGCGCTGGTCTGCTCACGCCGGGACATGATCAACGAGTGCGGCGAGGTCATCGCCCCCAACCGGGGGCTGCGCGGGCTGGTCGGCCGGCACCGGGCGGGCGCGGTGATCCGCAAGATCGTCCGCCACGGCGGCAACCCGCTCGGCGAGCCCGGCGGTGCGCTGTTCCGCCGCGGGCAGTTCGACGCGGCCGGCGGGTTCGACGCGCGGTGGCGGTTCCCGATGGACCTGGCGCTGTGGATCGGCCTGCTCGGACAGGGCGACTTCGTCGGCCTGCGGGAGTCGCTCGCGGCGTTCCGGATCGGGCGGGGTTCGCTGTCGGCGCGGGCGCAGCGCGCGGAGTACGCCGAGCAGCGCGCGCTGTCGGAAGGGCTGGCGAGCGACCCGGGGTGGGACGTGCGCCCGGTCGACCGGCTGCTGGGCGCGGCGATGGCCCCGGGCGCCCGGCTGCGGCGGCACGCGCTGTACCTGGTCGCGAAGCGGCAGGGCGAGCGGGGATAGATCACTTCTCCCGGGCGGAGCCGCCCACCCGGCCGGGGGACGATAGGTTGTCGCGCGTGGTGCGCCGCGTAGTCATCCTGATCGCCTGCGTAGTACTGGCGGGTGTCGCGATCGTCGCCGTGCGGGTGACGTCGGAGCGCTTCGACGAGGCGGGCGACGCCGGCGCGGCCGCCGTGATCACCGACGCGCCGCCCACCGCCGTCGTGACCCCGCAGCGTTCGGACGAGGCCGCGGTCAACTACGGCTGGCGGCTCCTCGCCCAGGACGACTTCGACGGCCGCCGGGTCGACAGCACGAAATGGCGGGTGTACGCCGGGCTCAACCCGGTCTCCGGCGAGACCTTCAGCGAGTCCCAGTGCGTCGTCCGCGGCGGCACGCTGACCCTGGTCGGCGACGGCGACGACACCGCGGCGACGTGCGGGATGGCCTGGCGGGGCGACCGCACCTACGGCCGGTGGGAGGTCCGGGCGCGGTTCCCGGCACCGGCCGACCACGACTTCAACCCGGTGCTGCTGCTGTGGCCGGCGAGCGACGAGAACTGGGAGGCCACCGGCGAGATCGACTTCGCCGAGATCTACGACCCGGCGCGGCAGTTCGTGGAGAGCTTCCTGCACGGGCCCGGCAACACCCCGTCCGGACACACCCGCAAGGACGGCGTCGACCTGACCCAGTGGCACAATTTCGCCCTGGAATGGCAGGCCGACCACGTCACCTGCTACCTCGACGGTGTCGCCTGGGCGACCTACGGGACGCCGGGCACCATCCCGAGCAGGCCGATGCACCTGGCCGTCCAGCAGAACCACAACAGGTCGAAGCCGTCCGCGCCGCTGCGCAGTACCGCCGAGATCGACTGGGTGCGCCTCTACCAGTAGTGACGATCCACACACGAGAAATAGTCAAGCGCTCAACTAGGTTGTGGTGCAGCGAAGGCAGAACGATCGCACCAGGGAGAACGCATGACCTCGACCGCCAGTCCCGCCGGCGCCCTCCGCCTCCCGCGGGAGGTGCAGGACCTGCTGTTCCGCGAGGCGCGCACGGCGAACTCGTTCAGCGACGAGCCCGTGAGCGACGAGCAGATCCAGGCCATCTACGACCTGGTGAAGTGGGCGCCGACCTCGATGAACACCCAGCCGCTGCGCGCGCTGGTCATCAACACCGAGGAGGGCAAGCAGCGCCTCCTGCCGCACATGGCCGAGGGCAACCGCGCCAAGACGGCGACCGCGCCCGTCACCGTGGTGCTGGCCGCCGACACCGACTTCCACGAGAACCTGCCCAAGACCTTCCCGCACAAGCCGGATGCCAAGGACCTCTTCGCCGGCGACGAGAGCTCCCGTGAGGGGTTCGCCCGGCTCAACTCGCTGCTGCAGGTCGGCTACTTCATCATCGGCGTCCGCGCCGCGGGCCTGGCCGCCGGTCCCATGACCGGCTTCGACGCCGCCGGGATCGACAAGGAGTTCTTCGCCGACCGCAAGTGGAAGTCCCTGGTGGTGGTCAACGTCGGCAAGCCCGGCGACAACGCCTGGCTCGACCGGCTGCCCCGGCTGGACTACGCCGAGGTCGTCGAAACCGTCTGAACTCCCTCGCCGGAAGCCGCGGCCGGGCGGCGGATAGCATCGGTGGGACATCACTTCGTTCGAAGGAGCCCATCGTGAACCAGCCGTCGTCCGTCGCAGCCGCACCCGCCTCCAGCGTGGTGGTGCCGGCCGGGACCACGGCCGGGGCCGCGATACGCGAGGCGGGATTGCCGACCAAGGGGCCGGACGCGATCGTCGTCGTCCGGGACGCCGACGGGCGCCTGCGCGACCTCGCGTGGGCGCCCGAAGCGGACGCCCCGGTCGAGGCCGTCGCGGCGAACACCGAGGACGGCCGCAGCGTCATCCGGCACTCCGCCGCGCACGTGCTCGCGCAGGCCGTGCAGCAGCAGTTCCCGGAGGCCAGGCTCGGCATCGGCCCGCCCATCAAGGACGGCTTCTACTACGACTTCCTCGTCGACAAGCCCTTCACCCCGGAGGACCTGCAGGCGCTGGAAAAGCGCATGAAGCAGATCATCAAGGGGGCGCAGCAGTTCTCCCGCCGCCGCTTCGATTCCGTCGAGGCCGCCCGCGAGGAGCTCGCGGACGAGCCGTTCAAGCTCGAGCTCATCGACCTGAAGTCCAGCGAAGACACCGTGGATACCTCCGAGGTGATGGAGGTCGGAGGTGGTGAGCTCACCATCTACGACAACCTCGACCCGCGCACCAAGGAACGCGTGTGGAGCGACCTCTGCCGCGGCCCGCATGTGCCCACCACCAAGTTCATCCCGGCCTTCACGCTGACCCGGGTCGCCGCCGCGTACTGGCGCGGCAGTGAGAAGAACCCTCAGCTGCAGCGGATCTACGGCACCGCGTGGGAGTCCGCCGAGGCGCAGGACGCCTACCTCGAGCGGCTCGCCGAGGCCGAGCGGCGGGACCACCGGCGGCTCGGCGCGGAGCTGGACCTGTTCTCCTTCCCGGACGAGATCGGCTCGGGGCTGCCCGTGTTCCACCCCAAGGGCGGCATCATCCGGCAGGAGATGGAGAACTACTCGCGGCAGCGCCACGTCGAGGCCGGGTACGACTTCGTCAACACGCCGCACATCACCAAGGGCCATCTGTTCGAGGTCTCCGGCCATCTCGACTGGTACCGCGACGGCATGTTCCCGGCGATGCACCTGGACGCCGAGTACGACGCCGAGGGCACGGTCACCAAGCCCGGCCAGGACTACTACCTGAAGCCGATGAACTGCCCGTTCCACGACCTGATCTTCCGCTCGCGTGGCCGGTCCTACCGGGAGCTGCCGCTGCGGATGTTCGAGTTCGGAACGGTGTACCGGTACGAGAAGTCCGGGGTGGTGCACGGTCTGACCCGAGTCCGCGGCATGACCCAGGACGACGCGCACATCTTCTGCACCCCGGAGCAGGTCCCCGGTGAGCTGCGCTCGCTGCTCGGATTCGTGCTGAACCTGTTGCGCGACTACGGTCTGGACGATTTCTACCTCGAACTGTCCACGCGGAACGACGAGAAGTACGTTGGCTCGGACGAGGTGTGGGAAGAGGCCACCGAGACCCTGCGGCAGGCGGCGCTCGACTCGGGTCTCGACCTGGTGCCGGACCCGGGTGGCGCGGCGTTCTACGGGCCGAAGATCTCTGTGCAGGCGCGCGACGCCATCGGCCGCACCTGGCAGATGTCGACCATCCAGCTGGACTTCAACCTGCCCGAGCGGTTCGAGCTCGAGTACGCCGCCGCCGACGGCACTCGCCGGCGCCCGGTGATGATCCACCGCGCGCTGTTCGGCTCGATCGAGCGGTTCTTCGGCGTGCTCACCGAGCACTACGCCGGCGCGTTCCCGGCGTGGCTGGCGCCGGTGCAGGTGGTCGGCATCCCCATCGCCGACGAGCACGTGGAGCACCTGCGCGGGGTGGAGAAGGCGTTGCGCGCCAAGGGGATCCGCGTCGAGGTGGACACCAGCGACGACCGGATGCAGAAGAAGATCCGCACCCACACCACCCAGAAGGTGCCGTTCATGGTGCTGGCGGGCGGCAAGGACGTCGAGGCGGGCGCGGTGTCGTTCCGGTTCCGCGACGGCAGCCAGATCAACGGGGTGCCGGTGGCTGACGCGGTGGAGGCCATCGCCGCCTGGGTCGCGCGGAGGGAGAACAGCTCGCCGACCGCGGAGGCGCTGAAGGCGGTTCTGCCTTGACCGAGCCGGATCTCGTGGGTCAGGACGGGGTGGGGGTCCCGGACGCGTTGCAGCGGCTGTGGACCCCGCACCGGCTGGCCTACGTGCAGGGCCAGGACAAGCCCGAGGGCGACGAGCCCGAGGGCTGCCCGTTCTGCCGGCTGCTGGACAGGGACGACGCCGACGCGCTGATCGTGGCGCGCGGCGAGCACGTCTGGGCGGTGCTGAACCTCTACCCCTACAACCCGGGGCACCTGATGGTCCTGCCGTACCGGCACGTCGCCGACTACCCGGACCTGACCGCGGACGAGACTCGGGAGCTGGCCGAGTTCACCCAGCACGCGATGAAGGTCGTGCGGTCGGTGTCCGGGGCGCACGGGTTCAACATCGGCATGAACCAGGGCGTCATCGCGGGTGCGGGGATCGCCGCGCACCTGCACCAGCATCTGGTGCCGCGCTGGGGCGGCGACGCCAACTTCATGCCGGTCGTCGGCCACACCAAGGTGCTGCCGCAGCTGCTCGGCGAAACGCGCGAGTTGCTGTCCGAGGCGTGGCGCAAGGTGTAGAGCGCGCGAAAGGCCCGGACGCTCATGGATGTCAGGCGTCCGGGCCCTGTCGTGGTGCTCAGGCCTGCAGAACGGCCTCGATGTTCAGCTCGATCTTCACCTTGTCGCTCACCACGGCGCCCGGGATGTTCGCGCCAACGCCGAACTCGGTGCGCTTGATCTCGGTGGTGGCGGAGATGCCGAACACCTTGGCGCCCTCGGACAGGCCGTCGGCGAAGCCGCCGACCTCGGCCTCCAGCGTGACGGGCTTGGTGACGCCGTGCAGCGTCAGCTCGCCGTCGATGAAGTACTCGCCGTCCTCGGCGCGCACGCCGGTGGAGACGAAGCTCAGGGCCGGGAACTGCTCGGCGTCCAGGAAGTCGGCGCCCTTGACGTGCGCGTCGCGGTCGGGGTTCTTGGTGTCGACGCTGTCGGCCTTGATGGTCGCGGTCACCTTCGAGTCCGCGAGGTCGGCGCCGGTCACGATCTCGCCCTCGACCTGCGCGAAGCGGCCGCGGACCTTCGACACGCCCAGGTGGCGGACGACGAAGTCGACGTCGGAGTGAACGGGGTCGATGGTCCAGGTGCCGGCGATGTAACCGGGGATCTCGGTCGTCGAAGCGGTCATCGGTGCTCTCCTTCGGAATGTCGGTTCGTTGAGCTCTCAACCACATCTTAGCGGAACGGTGGTTGAGGGCTCAACTAGGGCTAGAATGTGAGACATGTCGGAACCGCGATGGCTCAGCACAGACGAACAGCGGGTGTGGCGCTCGTTCTCGGTGGCCGTCACCATGCTGCGGGGCCACGTGGAATCCCAGTTGCAGCGGGGCGCCGGGATGCCGCACACCTACTACGAGGTGCTCGTGGTCCTGTCCGAGTCGCCGGGCCGGACGCTGCGGATGAGCGAACTCGCGGAGAAGTGCCATTCGTCACGCAGCCGGCTCTCGCACGCCGTCGCGCGCCTGGAGGCCAGCGGCTGGGTGCAGCGGGACAGTTGCGGCACCGACAAGCGCGGCTCGTTCGCGAAGCTGACCGACCGCGGGTTCGCCGCGCTGGAAGCCGCGGCTCCCGGGCACGTGGAGGCCGTGCGCGAGGCGCTGTTCGACGCGCTGACGCCCGAGCAGGTGCGGGCGCTGGGGGAGATCTCCGACGCGATCCGCGACAAGCTCACACCCCAGTGCGCGGCGGCGGTCGAGGCCGAGGAAGCCGCACTCGGCAACCTCGCGTGAGCGGGCGTGGCCGGTTGGGCGCGCCAGGTCACCGGATCGTCGTAGCGGGTGGATAGGCTGCGGTCAGCAAACCCGCCCCCACAGCCCAGGTGAACGCCGAGAGCGATGGACATGCCAGCCGATACCGCCATCCCGACGATCTGATGCTGAACATCTTCGCGCGAGCGTCCGTCTCGCGAGTCCTGGACCCGCTCGGTCGTGCGCTGGTGCGGGCCGGTCTCTCCCCGAACGCGATGACCGTGATCGGCACGGCGGGCGCGATCGTCTGCGCCGTGGTGTTCTTCCCGAACGGGATGCTGCTCGCCGGCACGTTCACCGTGTGGGGTTTCGCGATGCTCGACCTGCTCGACGGCGCCATGGCCCGCGCCCGCGGCTACGGCACGCCGTTCGGCGCGACCCTCGACGCGACGTGCGACCGGCTCACCGACGGTGCGGTGTTCGCCGGCATCGCCTGGTGGTGCTTCGCGGTCGCGGGCAACCTGCGCGCGGCGGCGGCCTGCCTGATCTGTCTCGTGCTGGCCCAGGTGATCTCCTACCTCAAGGCCCGCGCCGAGGCGGAAGGCCTCAAGGCCGACGGAGGACTGATCGAGCGCGCGGAGCGGCTGATCATCGCGCTCGTCGGCACCGGGCTGCAAGGCTTCGGCGTGCCATTCGCCGTCGAAGCCACGCTGTGGCTGCTTGCGGCGGGCTCGATCATCACCACGATCCAGCGGATGCTGGCCGTGGCCGCCTCCGCACGGGAGGCGGGCTGATGGGCCGGTTCGGCGAGCGGATGGCGGATCTGGGCTACGCGGCGGGCTGGAGCGTGGTGCGCCGCCTGCCGGTCCCGGTGGCCAAGGCCGGTTTCGCGCTGGCCGCCGACTTCGCCGCGCGGGGCAAGGGTCCCGGGGTGCGGCAGCTGCGCCGCAACCTGGCCCGCGTGGTGCCGCAGGCCGGGGAGACCGAGCTCGACGAACTGACTCGGCAGGCGGTGCGCTCCTACGCGCGCTACTGGCACGAGGCGTTCCGGTTGCCGAGTCTGGACGCGGACGACATCCGGTCCCGGGTCGACGCGACGATCAGCGGGGTGGAGAACCTCGACGCGGCACTCGCCGAGGGCAATGGCGCCGTGGTCGTCCTGCCGCACAGCGGGAACTGGGATGTGCCGGGGATCTGGGCCGTCGGGCGGTACGGCCCCTTCACCACGGTCGTCGAGCGCCTGAAGCCGGAGTCGCTGTTTCAGCGGTTCGTCGGCTATCGCGAGTCGCTGGGGTTCGAGATCCTGTCCGCCGACGGCGGCACCGGCTCGTTCCGGTTGCTGCTGCAGCGGTTGCGGGAGAACCGCGTGGTGTGCCTGATCGCCGACCGCGACCTCGGCGGCAACGGCATCCCGGTGTCGTTCTTCGGCGAGAAGACGAGCATGCCGGGCGGGCCCGCGCGGCTGGCGGCCGGCACCGGCGCCGCACTGCTGCCGGTGGGCAGCTGGTACACCGAGGACGGCTGGGGGATCCGGATCCATCCGCGGATCCGCGTGACGGCGCGGGCCGAGGTGCCCGCCGCCACGCAAGCCGTGGCTGACATCTTCGCCGGCGACATCGCGGCGCATCCGGCCGACTGGCACATGATGCAGAAGCTGTGGACCGCCGACTTCGAGGAGGCGACCTTTTCCGCGCGGGAGGAAGCGGCGTGAAGGTCGGGATCGTCTGCCCGTACTCCTTCGACGTCCCCGGAGGTGTCCAGGGGCACGTCACCGACCTGTCGCGCGCGTTGCTCGAGCGCGGGCACGAGGTGTCGGTGCTGGCGCCCGCCGATGAGGACGCCGATCTGCCGGACTTCGTGCACCCCGCGGGCAAGGCGCTGGGCATCCCGTACAACGGGTCGGTGGCACGGCTGCAGTTCGGCCCGGTGTCCTATGCCCGGGTGCGGCGGTGGCTGCGCGAGGGCGGTTTCGACGTGCTGCACCTGCACGAGCCGGCCGCGCCGAGCCTGTCACTGCTGGCGCTGAAGGTCGCGGACGGGCCGATCGTCGCGACGTTCCACACCTCCACGCCGCGGTCGCGGACGCTGTCGGCGTTCCAGCCGGTGCTGCGGCCGCTGCTGGAGAAGATCACCGCCCGGATCGCCGTGTCCGCACTCGCGCGGCGGGTGCAGGTCGAGCACGCCGGCGGCGACGCGGTGGAGATCCCGAACGGGGTCGACGTCGCGTTCTTCGCCGGGGCGCAGCCGCTGGAGGGCTACCCGCGGGCCGGCGGCACGATCGGGTTCGTGGGCCGGTTCACCGAACCGCGCAAGGGCATGCACGTCCTGCTCGACGCGGCGCGGCGCCTGCTGCCCGAGTTCCCGGACCTGCGGCTGCTCGTCGTCGGGCGCGGTGAGCCCGACGTGCTGCGGAAGATGGCCGGCCCGGAACTGGCGGCGCACCTGGACCTGCTCGGCCAGGTCGACGATGTCACGAAGGCGCGGGCGCTGCGCAGTGCCGACGTCTACTGCGCGCCCAACACCGGCGGCGAGAGCTTCGGGATGATCCTGACCGAGGCGATGGCGGCCGGCACCGCGGTGGCGGCGAGCGACCTGGACTCGTTCCGGCGCGTGCTCGACGACGGTCGTGCGGGGGCGCTGTTCACCACGGGCGACCCGGCGTCGCTGGCGGACTGCCTGCGCGAACTGCTGGGCGACCCGGCGCGGCGGACGTCGCTCGCCGCGGCGGCGGGGGAGCGGGTCGCCATCTACGACTGGCCGGTGGTGGTGACGCAGGTGCTGCGGGTGTACGAGACGGCGATCGCGGCCGACCCGCGGCGCGTCAGTGCGGAGGACGTGCCGTCGTGAGCTGGTTCGTGCTGGTCGTCGCGATACTGGCGGCGGTGGTGGTGCTCGGGGGGCTGTTCCTGGTGGCGACGGCCAACCGGCTGGACCGGCTGCACGTCCGGCTGGACGCCGGGTGGGCCGCGCTGGACGCGGCACTGGCCCGGCGGGCGGTGGTGGCGCGGGCGGCGGCCGTCGTGGACGATGCCGCGCCGGGGCTGCGTGAGGCGGCGGACACCGCGGAAAAGGCGCCGCGCGCCGAGCGGGAGGTCGCGGAGAACGAGCTGACGCGGCTGCTGGCGTCCCTCGACCGGGCGCGCCTGCCCGCGGAGCTGGCCGAGGAGCTCTCCGACGCCGAGCACCGGGTCGTGATCGCGCGCCGGGTGCACAACGACGCGGTGCGGGACACGCTGGCGCTGCGCCGGCGGCGGAAGGTGCGGTACTTCAAACTCGCCGGCACCGCGGGGCAGCCGGAGTATTTCGAGATCGCGGAACCGCCCGTGCCCGGCGCCTAGGATCGGTGGATGGCTTCCGAAACGGACCCCGCCTGCGCGGTGGCGCACGGCGCGGATGACGACCCGACATTCACCCGGACCCTGGTCGCGGTGTTCGCGTCGCCGGTCGCGAGCTTCCTGTTGCGGTACGGGCGGGACCTCGGCTACCGCACGGTGCTCTTCGAGCCGGACCCGGCGCGCGCCAAGGAGGTCGGCGCCGAGCCCGACGTCGTGGTGACGGCGATCCTGCCGGCCCTGGACGGCGACACCGACGTCGTGGTGACCGACCACCACCGGCCGGAGCTGGGCCCGGCGCTGCGGGACGTGCTCGCGCAGCCGGTGCGCTGGGCCGGGGTCATGGGCAACCCGCGGCACGAGGGCCCGCACGTCGAGGCGCTGCGGTCGTTGGGCGTGCCCCAGGCCGACGTCGACCGCGTGCACCGCCCGATCGGCCTGGACATCGGCTCGCGCCGCCCGGCCGAGATCGCGATCGCCACGCTGGCCGGCCTGATCGCCGACCGCAACACCCGCCCCGGCGGCTTCTTCTCCCGCTGACCGTGCAGAACTCGCGCCGCTGGGCGTGGGACTCGCGCGGTCAGGCGTGCGCGGCGACCAGGTTCTCCGGCAGTGGGTCGTAGCGCGCGTGCCGTCTCGTGAACGCCGCCGTGCCGGAGCTGAGCGAGCGCAGGTCGGTGGTGTACCGCAGCAGCTCAGTCGCCGGCACCTCGGCGCGGACCACGCTTCGCCCGCCCTCGGCCGACTCCGTGCCCAGCACCCGGCCCCGCCGCGACGACAGGTCGCCGAGCACCGCGCCCAGGTACTCGTCGGGCACCTGGACGGCGACCTCGTCGAGCGGTTCGAGCAGCACGACCCGCCCGTTCGCGGCGGCCTCCTTCAGCGCCAGCGAACCAGCGGTCTGGAACGCCGCGTCCGAGGAGTCCACGCTGTGTGCCTTGCCGTCCACCAGTGTCACGCGCACGTCGACCACTGGGTAGCCGGCCGTCAGCCCGCGTTGCAGCTGCGCCCGCACCCCCTTCTCCACGCTCGGGATGAACTGGTGGGGGACGGCGCCGCCGACGATCCGGTCGACGAACTCGAACCCGGAACCCCGCGGCAGGGGCTCCACCTCGATGTCGCACACCGCGTACTGGCCGTGCCCGCCGGACTGCTTCACGTGCCGCCCGTGGCCCTTGGCCGGGACCGCGAACGTCTCGCGCAGGCTGATCTTCACCGGCTCGGTGTCCACTTCGGCGCCGCCGGCCCGCAGCCGCGACAGCACGACGTCCGCGTGTGCCTCGCCCATGCACCACAGGACCAGTTGCGCCGTCTCGGCGTTGCGCTCGAGCCGCAGGGTGGGATCGCCCGCCACGAGACGGGACAGGTTGCGCGCCAAAGCGTCTTCGTCGCTGCGGTTGCGGGCCACCACGGCCACCGGCAACAGCGGCTCGGGCATCGGCCACGCGCGCATCAGCAGGGGGTGCTCCGGGGAGGAGACGGTGTCGCCGGTCTCGGCCGAGCCGACCTTCGTGAGCGCGCACAGGTCGCCCGCCACGCAGTAGGGCACCTCGCGCAGGTTCGCGCCCAGCGGCGAATACAGGTGCGCGACGCGCTCGTCGGTGTCGTGGTCCTCGTGGCCGCGCTCGGCCAGGCCGTGCCCGGACACGTGCACCGGCCGCTCCGGTCGCAGCGTCCCGGAGAACACCCGCACCAGCGAGACCCGCCCGACGTAGGAGTCCACGGCGGTCCGCACCACCTCGGCGGCCAGCGGCCCGGCCGGGTCGGTGCTCAGCTCGGGGTGCGGCGCGCCGTCCGGTGTGGTGACCGCGGGCAGCGCGTGCTCCAGCGGGGACGGGAACGCGCGGACGATGCCGTCGAGCACCTCGCGCAGGCCCACGCCGGTGGTCGCGGACACCGGGATGACCGGGTGGAACGAGCCCCGCGCGACCGCGGTCTCCAGGTCCGCGATCAGGGTGTCCTCGCTGATCTCCTCACCCGCGAGGTAGCGGTCCATGAGGGTCTCGTCCTCGCTTTCGGCGATGATTCCCTCGATCAGCTCGTTGCGCGCTTCGGTCAGGCGGTCCAGGTCCTCTGGCGACGGATCGCCCAGGCGCGGCGGGTAGCCCTGCGAGTAGTCGTACAAGCTCCGGGTGATCAGCCCGACCAGGCCCGGCTCCGGGCCGCTCGCGGGAAGGTACAGCGGGAGCACGCCCGCGCCGAACGCGTCCTGGCACGCGGCGATCTCGCCCTCGGGGTCGGCGCGGTGATGGTCCAGACGGGAGACGATCACGGCGCGCGGCATGCCCACCGCGGCGCACTCCTCCCAGATGGCCACTGTCGCGGGGTCGACGCCCTCGGCAGAGCACACGACGAACAGGGCGGCGTCGGCGGCGCGCAGTCCGGCCCGCAGTTCGCCCACGAAGTCGGCGTACCCGGGGGTGTCGATCAGGTTGATCTTGTGGTCGTTGTGCATCACGGGCGCCACCGACAGCCCGACGGAGCGCTGCTGGCGGACCGCCGCCGGGTCGTGGTCGCAGACGGTGGTGCCCTCTACAACGGAACCGGCCCTGGCCACGGTGCCGGACACCGCGAGCAGGGCCTCGGTGAGGGTGGTCTTGCCGGACCCGGAGGGACCCACCAGGACCACGTTGCGGACCTTGACCGGGTCGTCTACAGCGACCGCGGCTCCGGAATCGACGGTTCGGGCTGGTTTGTCGGCCATGGCGGGCTCCCCGGGGACGACAGCGGCTGTGTCCTCGATCACACACCCCGCGGGCATGGTCCGGCAACCCCGCTCGGTCAGGTTGCGCCCCCGGAGGGAAAGTGGACTGCTGAGATCGCGGCGAACTGGCTTGGGGGAGCGGTCCACCGCAGCCTAGACTGGACATGTCACCCGGAGTGTTTCCTGAAAGGCGTCCTGTCGTGTCCGAAGTTCAGTCCAGCAGTTCCGCCGTGCCCGAGCGGGGCACCGCGCGCGTCAAGCGCGGCATGGCCGAGATGCTCAAGGGCGGCGTGATCATGGACGTCGTCACCCCCGAGCAGGCCAAGATCGCCGAGGACGCCGGCGCGGTGGCGGTCATGGCGCTGGAGCGTGTGCCCGCCGACATCCGCGCGCAGGGCGGGGTGGCGCGGATGAGCGACCCGGACCTGATCCAGGGCATCATCTCGACGGTGTCCATCCCGGTCATGGCGAAGGCGCGGATCGGTCATTTCGTCGAGGCGCAGGTGTTGCAGTCGCTCGGCGTGGACTACATCGACGAGTCCGAGGTGCTCACACCGGCCGACTACGCGAACCACATCGACAAGTGGGCGTTCACCGTGCCGTTCGTGTGCGGGGCGACGAACCTGGGCGAGGCGCTGCGCCGCATCAACGAAGGGGCCGCGATGATCCGGTCCAAGGGCGAGGCCGGCACCGGTGACGTCTCCAACGCGACCACCCACATGCGCAAGATCCGCGCCGAGATCTTGCGGCTGACGTCGCTGCCGGAGGACGAGTTGTACGTGGCGGCCAAGGAGTTGCAGGCGCCGTACGAGCTGGTGCGCGAGGTGGCGGAGAAGGGCAAGCTGCCGGTCGTGCTGTTCACCGCCGGTGGCATCGCGACCCCCGCCGACGCGGCGATGATGATGCAACTCGGCGCCGAGGGCGTGTTCGTCGGGTCCGGCATCTTCAAGTCGGGCGACCCCGCGAAGCGCGCGGAGGCCATCGTGAAGGCGACGACGTTCTTCGATGACCCGGACGTGATCGCGAAGGTGTCGCGCGGCCTCGGCGAGGCGATGGTCGGCATCAACGTCGACGACGTGCCGGAGCCGCACCGGCTCGCCGAGCGCGGCTGGTAGCGCGCCTCACGCCGCGCGAGTGGGTTGGTGGCACCTCGGTGATTGGGATCGCCGTCTCACCACGGCCAACACGCCGCCCGGAGCAGCCAACACGCCGCCCGGAACGGCCAACTCGCCCGGTCGTCGTGTTTGCCCGTCCGCGCGCTGTGTTTGCCACTCGTAGGCCCGCGAGCGGCGCTGGTCGGACGACAATGCCCGCTCGTCCGGACGGCGGGGCTCGCCCGAACAGGGCGGCGTGAGCCGCATAAAGTAGTCAGCAACGCGTTTCAGGAGGTCGGGTGTCCGCGGTACCGGTGATCGGCGTGCTCGCGCTGCAGGGTGACGTGCGGGAGCACGCCGCCATGGTCGAGCGCGCCGGCGGGCGGGCCGTCACGGTCCGCCGCGAGTCGGAACTGG
>Ga0081455_10000764_pt1 | contig 41761 bp, 38 predicted proteins | sample TabmetS3T2R1_FD_70207 | JGI IMG/M metagenome (GOLD analysis project Ga0081455, IMG submission 70207) | Tabebuia heterophylla rhizosphere microbial communities from the University of Puerto Rico - S3T2R1 | ecosystem: Host-associated > Plants > Roots > Rhizosphere ... | reverse complement strand
GGATTACAAGCCCGCAGTTTCGACCGCTCACCCACCTGTCCGTTTCAATGCTCCAAGGCGTAAGCCAGCCGAAGCTGCGCCAACGCCGCGTAGACAGTCCTCCTTCGCCAAGGCTTCGGAGGACAGCCCACGCTCCGCTTGCGCGTAGCGAAGGCTGGTTGCCCGTCCTCGACTCGAACGAGGATTGCCGGAGCCAAATTCCGGTGTCCTACCAATTAGACGAACAGGCAGCAGCAGCGTTCAATCCTCGCGGACGTAGTGGTTCCGCTCGGCGCTGTCATAGCGGCCGCTCTTCATGCAGCAGCGCTTGAAACAGCCTCCGCGAACCGCACGGGCAAAGGTCGTTGCGGCCGAGCTTTTCGATCAGCTCGACATCGCACCCCCACCTTGCGCACGCCGCGTTTGACGTGCGTTTCGGAGGGATAGCTTTGCGTCGCTTCGACGAACGTTCGAAAGCATGGCTGATCGAACGGGTCACGATACTTACTCAATGCAGCCTCCTGTTGCTGGCAGCGAAGATCGGCAGTCGGCAATCGGCAATCGAAGAAGTCCCGACTGCCGATTGCCCATTGCCGACTGCCGCGCGCGAGCGCGTTCAGCCCTTCACGCACACGACCTGGCGCAGCGTGTGCAACACATCGATCAAGTCCGAGTGCGCGGCCATGACGGCGTCGATGTCCTTGTAGGCCATCGGCGTTTCGTCGATCACGCCTTCGTCCTTGCGGCACTCCACGCCTTCGGTCGCCTTGCGGTGATCCGCCAACGTGAAGCGCTTCTTCGCTTCGGTGCGCGACATGGCGCGGCCGGCCCCGTGCGAGCAGGTGCAGAAGGCGTCCTCGTTGCCCTTGCCCGAGACGATGAACGACTTCGCGCCCATCGAGCCGGGGATGATCCCGAGTTCGCCAACGCCCGCACGCACCGCACCCTTGCGGGTCACCCACACGTCGGCGCCGAAATGGTTCTCGCGCGCCACGTAATTGTGGTGGCAGTTGACCGCGTGCTTCTCGAGCTTGAACTTCGGCAGGTTGTCGCGCAGCGCGCGCAGGGTGCGCTCCATCATCACCTCGCGGTTAGTGCGCGCGTAGTCTTGCGCCCAGCCGACCGCCTCCACGTAGTCGTCGAACAATTCTTCGCCTTCCATGAAGAAAGCGAGATCCTTGTCCGGCACGTGGTAGCCGAGTTCTCGCTTCAGCAATTCTTCGCGAGCGCGCTCGATGAAGTACTTGCCGATCGCGTTGCCCGAGCCGCGTGAGCCCGAGTGCAGCATCGCCCAGACGCGGTCCTCTTCGTCGAGGCAGACCTCGATGAAGTGGTTGCCGCCGCCCAGCGTCGCGAGCTGCGCCGTTTGCGCCTTCGCCGACGCCTTCGGGTGCTTGTCGATGATCGCGCGGTAGCGCTCCGCCGTCGGCATGAGCCTCTTCGTGATCGGATCTTCAATGATGTCGCCGAGCGTCATCAGGCTGAGTTTCACGGCGAGCTCCTCGAGATGGAATTGGGGCGATTATTGGCCGATGCTGCGCATCGCGTTGTCCCAAAGCTTCGTGTCGAAATATTCGCGCCACTTGGCGATCTTTCCGTCTTCGATCTCGAAGATCCCAACCACGCGAATGGACGTCACAAGCTTGCCGGCGTCGTCCGTGATGTGGTCTGTCCGTTCCACCATCACGACGTTTCCATTCTCGGCGATGTGCTGAATCTCGGCTCTGACACCGGCGGCATTGGCGGAGTTCAGCGTTGCAATGGCTGCGTCCGGGCCCACGGTTGTCTTCCAGCCGTGATTTTCCCAGACCGTGTCGGGACGGAAATAATTGCGATAGGCGGCATGGTGGGCCTCCTTGCCGGCGCTCCATGCGTTGATGAAGCTTTTCACGGTATCCATGGCGCGAGGCATGGCTGTCTCCTCCGAAGTTTTTGCCCAGAGGTTCTTCACCGAAGGCGCCTAGGCTCTGACAGTCATCGTACCAGGACCGACGGCACACCCTCCGTCCGACATTGGTCATGAAGGCGGGGACGTTCCAATCTTCGACGCCGAGCGGCTTGAAAACCGGCCTGCCGATAGGTCTTCTAAATCCATCGCACCACACGGTCGTGCAATCAGATGTCGTGAGAGCGCAATGGGCCTTTGGCGGAAAGCTGGCCAAATTGCAGGGGAAAGCCCCGCTCAATATGCTGCCTTCGACAGGCGGTCCACGGCATGGCGGTCGAGCATACGCGCCAGGCTCGCGGCCCAAGCGGCAAAAAGGTTCGACATGGTTGCGATGCCCTCCCTCGCGCTCATTCCTGATCCCACGCAAGTCATCCCACCTGCGTTTTTCGAAGCGCCCTCATCGCCCGGCACGAGGCGGAGAGGCGGATTAGCGCAAAGGACCAGGCGGGCCAGAGTTCTTGCGGCGACCCGGACGCTCGTCGCCGCCGGCGGTCTCGGCGAGGTCACCATCGCGCGGGTTTCGGATCTGTCCGACATCAGCAAGCAGACGATCTACAACCTGGTCGGCAACAAGGTCGAGCTCGTGAAGGCGAGCCTGAACGAATACATCGCCGCGCTCTCGGTGCGCGCGGAGAGCATCGCGGGGTATCCCAGTCCTCTCTTTGCCTTGGCCGATCTCTACTGGATCGCGTCGACCACATTCTCGGACTACATCCGTAACGCATCGCTCATTTGCTCGGGCTCGAGCCCGGAGCTCAATCTGAACGCGCGCGAACACCAGGCGAAAGTCTTCAAGGCGATGTGCCTGCACAATGGCCATCGCGCAAGCAACTACGACATCTCGACGTTGTGCTTCCAGGCGTCCACGCTCACGTCCGTGGCCACGATCGACTGGGCAAGTGGAGCCTTGAGCACGGACGAGCTCAGGCGACAGCTCGCGGCGTGTCAGATGTTGATCACGCTGGGCGCACCTTGCGGGTCGAGAAAGGATTATACGGCGCCGGCGCACAACTGAAGCGTCGCGTTGCACAACCGCACCACGGCATATGCCCGCGCAAAACAGCGCGGCGGTCGAACCGATACTAGGCTGTTGCCGCCACCATCCGTGATGCATTCGATTGGAGAGATGAATGCGCTTTGGTCTTCATATCGCCGGCTTCTATCCCGAGGACCTGCCCGATCTCGCCGTCGCCTGTGACGAATCCGGTTGGGATCACATGGCGTTTCCCGATGCGCCGTTTTTCCCCGAGATTGTCGAGACCCCTTATCCCTACACCCCGGACGGCAAGCGCAACTGGGCTCTGACCGATCCTATGCTCGATCCGTGGCCGACCATTTCCTATTTGGCGGCTCTGACGAAGCGGCTTCGGTTCATGACTGCCATTCTGAGGATGCCGATCCGCAAGCCCTTGATGGAAGGCAAGATGGCGTGCACGGTCGGAGTGTTGACCGGCGGACGGCTCGCCGTCGGCATGGGCCTCGGGTGGATGGCGGAAGAGTTTCTCTTCACCAACGAAAACATGAAGACGCGCGGCGCGCGCCTCGATGAAGCTATCGATATTGTGCGGTTGTGCCTAGGCGGCGGGTTCTTCGAATATCACGGCAAGCACTATGCCTTTGAGCGGCTCATCATGGAGCCGCATCCGCCGACGAAGATTCCGATCTATGTCGGCGGATTGACGGAGCCGGCGCTGCGCCGCGCGGCGAAGCGCAGCGACGGCTGGATGGGTCTGCTTCACCCGATGTCGGACGTTCCCGGCATCGTGGCGCGGCTGAAGACGCTGCGCGCCGAGTATGGCCGCGAGAACGAGCCCTTCGACATCATGTTGCAGCCCAAGGACGCAGCGACCCTCGACGATTACAAACGGCTCGAGGATATGGGCGTGACCCATTGCTGGGTCTTGCCCTGGGAGGCCATTCGGAAAGAAGGCGCAGGCGGCAGCTTCGGCACGTTTGGAGACAAGGCCTCCCCGCAAGAAAAATTCGACGCGGTGCGCCGGTTCGGCGACCGCGTCATCGCGAAGCTCTGAGCGGTCATGCCGTCTCAGCCGGAGACAATCTCCGCAATGCCCCAATTGCAGGCCGGGCGGTCGAGAAAGCGCTCCTCGTCGTCGGTGAAGATCTTCTGAGTGGCGGGGTCGCCGAACAATCTGCCGAATTCTGCGAATGCCTTTTCGTCGCGAAAGCAGATCTCTGTCACGACATCAGGGGCCGCGCTGCCTGCCGCGGCTGCAGCGGGATCGGATGCAGTGATGGACGGCGCCGAAGGCAGATAGTTCCTGCGATAGTCGGAAAAGAGATGCCCGAAATGCTTCTTCGCCAGCATCGCATGACTGGTTTCATAGTGATCGCGAAACTGCTCGAAGCTCAGGCCCTTCTTCCGCTTCAAAATTGCGACGACCTTGATCATGTCCAACCTCCCTGACTGGCCTCGTCGGCGTTCGTTCTTCGGCTACCATAAGCAGCGGTGTGCTGGCCTCTGCTGCACAAGCGCAACGCGCTTATCCCCGCGGTGCACCCCTGAGCAACCCGCCATGCATCGAAGCATATAGGGATGATTGCCTGCGTGATACGGGAGGTTCAGGTCCGGCGCGAGGCAGGAGACAGAGGAGGCACCATGTCGAAAGCTGAGGAAAACAGGAAGATCATCCAGGACTTCTACGCGGCGTTCTTCAAGGGTGACGCCGATGCGGCGTTCAAGCTTTGCGATCCCAATCTCACGATCACCGAAGTGGCGTCGCTGCCCTATCCCGGCACTTTCCGCGGGCGCGAGCAATGTCTGAACCTGTTCGGGCAATTGCAATCGACGTGGAACGACCTGACGCTCGACATCGCGGACATCGTGGCTAGCGACACCACCGTTGCCGTAATCGGTACGTTCCGGGCGAACGCAGCGAAGACGGGCAAGCCGGTCGAGTTTCCGATGGTCGAGGTGTGGAAGCTGAATAACGGCAAGATCATGAGCTGCACGCCTGTTTATGGCGATACGCATCTCGTGGTGACGGCGATGGCGGGCGGCCGCACGACGGCGGCAGCCTGATCCTTGAGGCCGAATGGCGGATTCAGGACATCTGGAATCCGCCATCGACCAGAACGTCGGAGCCGATGACATAGCGCGCGTCGTCGGAGAAGAGCCACAGGATGGCGTCTGCGATGTCGGCGCCTTCGGCGATTCTGCCGATGGGAATCGAGGCCTCGGTCGCGGCCAGTTGCTCGGGCGTCAAGACGTTCGTCATGGCCGTTCTCGTCAAGCCGGGGCTGAGCGCGTTGATGCGAATGCCGGTGTTGCTGTATTCGAGCGCCGCGGCCTCCGTCAGGCCGACCACCGCGCGCTTAGAGGCGATGTAGGCGGTGGAGTTACGCAAGATCTTGCGTGCCCCGGCGGAGGCAATGTTCACGATCACGCCCGAGCGCTGAAGGAGCATGCGCTTCACTTCACTACGCATGCACCACATCGTTCCCAACACGTTGACTTCGATGACGCGGCGAAACTCCTCGATCGGATATTCGTCCAGCGGCACGACGGGGCCGTAGATGCCGGCATTGTTGAGCGCAAAGTCCAGACGCCCGAAACGCCGGGTCGTTTCGTCGACAGCGGCCTCGACGTCATCGGCGTTCGCGACATCCAAGCGGCGCAGCGCCACTCTTTTGTCGTCACCGATCAGTTGCGCCGTCTCTTCCAGCGCGCTCGGCGTGGTGCCCGTCAGCATCACCTTGCCGCCGGCGGCGGCCGCTGCGATCGCCGTGGCTCTGCCGATTCCCGAGCCGGCGCCGGTCACAAAGAAAACGTTATCCTCGAATTTCGACATGTTGATTTTTCGACGGTGATTGAACCTGTGATACGCTGCCGGACAGCATAACCGTGCGGGTTATGAGTGTCCACGAGGCGTCGCAATGACGGCGCGTGATTGGAGGCATGGAGATGAGCGACGCGAAGACAAAAGGGAATGATTTCTACATCCACCGCAAAGTGGCGCTCAGCATGGGCACCTACAATCCGAAGGACGAAGATCTCCATCCGGAATTCAAGCAGACGAACACGAGCAAGGATTTGAACGAAACGCAGTTCTTCGGTTTCTCGGTTCCCGAGGCGCGCATTCATTCGGTTCTTTACACCTGGTGCCATCCGAACCTCAACACGATGTCGTCGGGTGTTCTGGTGGGGCAGGGCAAGCGTACCATCACGACGGCGATCGATATGCTCGATTTCCGGACGTTTCTCGGCATGGACGAGCTCACAGGCGGTCTTTTGTCCTACAAGACCTCGGGTGGCTACGAGGTCGAGGTGATCGAGGCCGGAAAGACATTCCGCACGAAATATCTCGACAGGGATCGCAAGAATTCGTTCGACGTGCTGCACACCGCCATCCACGCGCCATGCGTCTGGTCGAGCAACGTCCATTTCGAGCAAGTCATGAAGACCAAGGGCGAGGTGACGATCCGCGGCAAGCGCTACGATGTCGACGGCACGCATGTCCGGGATCGCTCATGGGGCGAGTCACGCGGGCTGGCGCCGATCAGCTGTCCGCCCGTCACCTGGATCACGGGCGCGTTTGACGATGGTTTCGCCTTTCATGTAACGGCGTTCGACTCGTCGGATCTCAATCCGATCTGGAAAGGTCATTTCGATCTCGCGCCGAACGATAATCTGCGGTTCGGCTGGGTCATCGTGGATGGAAAGCAAGCGGCGGTTCAGAGTGTCCGTAAGCTGACCCATTACGACAGCGATTTCATGCCGAAACGAGTCGAGCTCGAAATCGGCGACGAGCATGGCCGTACCTTCACCATAAATGGCGAAATCACGGGCGGCTTTCCTTTCAATCCGTGGCACGCCGCCCGCTGGGTCATTTGTCTGTTCCAGTGGACGCGTTCCGGCGCTTCCGCCAAAGGCTACGGCGATGTGCAGGACGGCCAATGGTCCGATTTTCTTGTCGCCATGTCCCGCTAGAGTCCGGTCCGAATCCTTTGGAACAATCGAAGGCCTTGATCTGACTCAGGATGTCATCCCGGGGCTTGTCCCCGGGATCCATCTCTCCCAACCGCGTGCGCTGGAAATCTCGCCTAGATAAAGCGGCCAGCCATGTGGCCTTCGCGAATTGCCATTTCGAGAAAGCGGGGCGCCTTGGCGTCGCCGACGACGACCACGTTGTCGACCTCACCGCGCAGATCCTCAACCAGAGAACGATTGGCGTGATTGATCGAAACAAAGGCCAGCTTGTCGACGGGCACCTCGACCTGCGAGCCGGCATAGATCGGGGCGATCCTCGCGCGGCCGTTCTCGACGCCTGTGACGCGGCTCATCACATGGAGATGAAAGCGGCCATTGCGGTTCATCCGCATCAGGGCTTCCTCCGTCTCGTTGGTCCAGACACAGAGATGAGCAAACATGTAATGCCGCGTCACAAAATGAACCGCCGCGCCGAGATTGATGAAATGCTCGGCAACGCCGATGGCCTCCCAATGCCCGCAATCATCCACCACCACCGCAGTGCGACCTTCGAGCGATCCACCGATGTTCAGCGCTTCCTCGCTCGTCAAGGGCGAAGCGGAAGCGAAGTTCTCTATAGGGTTGGCGGGATGGGAGAAGACGATGCCGTCCTGGCGCGGCGTGGACCCCGTTGCGATGATCGTAACGTCGGGATGTTCCGCAAGGATGTCCTCCTTTTCGACATAGGTGTTCATGCGGACATCGACGCCGAGGCGATAGATTTCTTCCTCCTGCCAGACGATGATGTCGCGGATGCCGTAGCGCGTCGGACATTTGGCGGCCAAATTCATCGCGCCTCCGACATGAGGCGCGGCCTCGAACAGGACGACTTTATGACCGCGAAGAGCCGCCAGGCGCGCGGCCTCGAGCCCCGCCGGTCCGGCGCCGACGACGATCACCTTCTTCTTCACCGGGGCAGGCCTGATGAGGTCTTCCGATAAAGTTTCCTCGCGCCCGACGGCAGGGTTCACCGCGCAACTCATGCTGCCCTGAAGAAACACGCCTGCGACGCAGCCTTGATTGCAGCCGATGCAGGGCCGCACCCGCTCGACTTCGCCGGCCAACGTCTTCGTGACGAGCTTCGGATCGGCGATCATCGCCCGCGTGAAGCCGATCATGTGGATCGGCGTGTCTTTGAGCACCTGTTCCGCCTCTTCGAGCGTGCGGAAACGGCCAATCGCCATGTTCACGACATTGGAGCGCTGGGCGATCGGGACACTGGTCGGGAGCTCATAGCCGGCAGGCTCGTGCATTCCGGCCCAGATGCGAGGCATCGTGTAATAGCTGCCAAGCGAGAGATTGATGAAGTGTACCAAGCTCTCCTGCTGCAGCCGCTCGACCACCTGCTGGTTCTCGGCGACATTGACACCGTTCTCGACCAGATCGGGCGACAGGCGAACACCGACGGCGAAATCCTTTCCCACCGCGTTCTTGACGGCGCGCATGATTTCCAGGAGGAAGCGCATACGGTTTTCGAGGCTTCCGCCATATTCGTCTTCACGCTTGTTGACATTGGGCGAAAGAAATTGTTGTGGCAGATAGCCATGCGAGGCGTGCACCTCGACGCCTTGGAGCCCGGCCCTCTTGCAGAACACCGCCGACTTTACATAGCCCTCGATGACCTCGTCGATCATCCATTTGGTCATCGGCACCGTGGGAATTCCGTTGAGCACGCTTGGGATATCGGAAGGTCCCCAGGGCGCGGTCTCCGAATAGTGCGGCAGGCCATCGACAGGAAGCGGCAGGAAATTGTGGCCGCCATGCCAGAGCTGCTGGAACAGCGTCATGCCAAAGGGCTCGATCGCGCGAACGAGCTTCTCGTACCCCATCTCGAGATTGGGATCCCCAATCCTGAGACGAGACGTCGTCGTTGGGTGAACTGAAAAGACTTCGAGGAACGAGAGGCCCACGCCACCCCTGGCGCGCTCGAGGTGATAATTGATCAGCTTGTCGGTGGGGGCGCCGTCCCCGAACCAGGTGCCGTGGGCGCTTCGGAAGATGCGATTCTTGACCCGCACCGGACCGATATCGATCGGCTCCAGGACCCTCTTCAACCTTAGTGCTGTTTCCATGGCCCGACCGTGATTTCCCTCATGTGACGCGTCATCATTTGACAGGCTGAAGATTGACCTTGCCGGTTGTCTTGCGCTCCTCGAGCGCGCGATGGGCCGCGCCAGCGTCGGCAAACGCATAAGAGCCGCCGCTGACGATTTTGATCTTTCTGTCGTTGACCAGTGCAAGGAGCTCCGTCAGTCCCTCCCGCAATCCGGCGTCGGTCAGAAGAGAATTCAGGCCGAAGCCCGTGACGGACTGGTTGCCGAACACCAGTCCACCAAGCTCCGCCGGACCAAGCGCGAAGCTTGCAAAGTTGAGCGCGCCGTAGAGGACGATCTCGCCTTTGAGCGCGAGCGCCGTGAGACAGGCCGGCATCACGTCGCCGCCCACGGATTCCAGGATGAGATCGAACCCGGCGCCGCCATTCGCCGCGCGCGCCTCGGCGACCCAATCGGGCTTGCCGTAGCTCACACAGGCCGAGGCACCGAGGCTTGTCACAAGTTCGCGTTTTTCCGGCGACCCCACGGCGCCGATGACGGTCTTGGCGCCGGCGTTGCGCGCCAGCTGAACGAGCAGCGTGCCGACACCGCCGGCCGCGGCGGTAACGAGCACCGTCTTTCCGCGCGGATCGACACGACGGATCATATAAAGCGCTGTCAGCCCCTGAATCATGAGCGCCGTCGCATCGGCGAACGAAACACGCTCCGGCAGCGGAACGACATGATCCTGGGAAACGACGACATATTCCGAATAGCCGCCGGCCTTTCCGCCCGCGAAGAGAGCTGCCGCGACACGCGTTCCAACAGGGATACTGGTGGCTCCGGATCCGGCGGACTCCACCGTTCCAGCGACCTCCATGCCGAGGATCGCCGGCAGAGGCGGCATCATGGGGTAGCGGTTCTGCCTGATCTGCGTGTCGGCAAAATTCACGCCCGCCGCCTGCACGCGTACTAGAAGCTCACGCGGTCCGGGTTCCGGGCGAGGCACGTCCACGAGCTCGAGAACCTCGGGACCACCGAAGCGGCTGAGTTGAACGGCCTTCATCGCGATCTCCTTTGCTGTTTCATTCTGTCTAGCACTTGAGCTTGCCTGCGCGAGCCCCGGGCTCTGCGAGTTGCACGCTCACGGCAGCTTTCTTGCGCTGGCGCAGCCGCCTCCTTTCGATGCACAGCGAGACAAGTGCGCTTGCACAGCGCCTACGGCCGGGCAGATGGCTTCACCGAATATGGGGCCTTCGAAAAAAGGACGACCCATGAACACCGAAACTCACATTGCCGACAGGCCGGTTGCTCGAGCCTCGCATGACGACGACGCTCACCAAGCGCTGCATGATCGGCTCATGGCAGAGGCGGAAAGGCTCAAGCCGCTTTTGCTGCGCAACGCCGCGCTTCACGAACAGCGGGGTGAGCTGACGCCTGAGGTGCTCGAAGCCCTGGACGGTTTGGGGGCGTTCAAATTGCTGTTGCCCAAGCGGCTTGGCGGGCTGTGCGCGCCGGCCGCGACCATGACGGCGCTGGGTGCGAAGATCTCGCAATCGTGTCCCACGGCGGGATGGCTTGTCACCGTGATGAACAGCGCAGCCTGGGTCGCCAGCAAAGCGCCGGAGCGCATGCAGAAAGCGATTTTTGCGAAGGGGCCCGTGCGCGTTTGCGCGTCGACCAATGGCGCGGGCACGCTGACCCGCCGTGGCGCAGACTACGTCGTCACCGGGAAGTGGTCCTATGCCTCGGGCTCCCATCATTCCGAATGGGCGTGCGCGCCGGCGGTGGGGGAGGATGGCACGGTCTATGACGTGGCCATGCCAATGGCGAAGCTCAAAATCGAGAACACCTGGCGCGTGGCCGGCATGAAGGGTACCGGCTCAGACTCCCTCGTGGCCGAGAACGTAGTGGTCCAGCCGGAATGGTTCTGCACGATGGATGAGCTGTGGGGCGGTAGCGGAAAAAGCGGATTTGTTGAGCTGTCGGACCGCTGGATGCTGTGGCCTCTGATGCGGGCGAAGCTGCTCGGCGTTCTCGTCGGGGCCGCGGAAGGTCTGTTCGAGACCGTCGTCGCGGGCAAGTCGAAGGCGATCATGTACACGAGCTATACGGAGCGAAGCGGCTCGCCGGTCTATCAGGCGCGCGTTGGCGAGATTGCTGCCAAGATCCGGGCGATGCGCATCGTCATGGAGAATTCCGTCGAGGCGATCGATCGGGCTGCCATGGACAAGCGCATTTTGAGCTATGCGGAATGCGCGCAGATGCGCGGGCTTGTCGGCGTCGCGGTCGACACGCTGACGGAGCAGGTGGACAAGCTCATGAGCCTTGCAGGCTCATCGGCCTTCGCAGAGGCGAATGCGGCCCAGCGCCTGTGGCGTGATTTCTCCGCCGCCGCGCGCCATGCGGTTTTCTATTCGGACTCGCATTACGAGGTTTATGGCCGCCAGCTGCTCGGCGTCGAGCCCAATCTGGTTCCGGTCGAGATGGTCTGAGGGGCGAGAACGGCATGCAATTCAAGGACAAGGTCGCGGTCGTCGTCGGCGCGTCGTCCGAACAAGGCGTCGGCTGGGCGGTTGCAGAAGCTCTGGCGGCGCAAGGGGCTAAGGTCGTCGTTGGCGCGCGACGCACCGAGCCGCTCGAAAAGCTCTCAGCGCTTATCAATGGCGCATGGCGGAAATGCGATCTTGCGAGCGAAGAGGACGTTGCCGGACTCGCGCGGCTGGCGATCAGCAAATATGGCCAGCTGGATATCGCGGTGAATACCGCCGGACTTCCGCTCGGCGGTTCGATCGCGGACGCGGATCCCGCGCTTCTGCGCACCGAGGTCGATGTCAATTTTCTCGGCAATGTCTGGTTCGTACGCCATATGGCGGCGTCGATGGCTGACGGCGGCTCGATCGTCATTTTTTCATCGATGGCGTCGACCCATCCCATGCTACCGTTTTTCGGATATGCAGCCACAAAGGCCGCGGCCGATTGCATGGTGAAATACGCAGCCATCGAATATGGCCACCGCGGCATTCGCGTGAATTCAATCCAGCCCGGTCTGATCCGCACCGAGATGGCGCGCGACCTGTTTGCCGTTCCAGGCATGGAGGAGGTGTTCCTTCGCGAAGTTCCGCTCGGCCGTGTGGCTGAGGCCAAGGATCTCGCGGACGCCGTCCTGTGGCTTGCCGGCCCCGCCTATATCACCGGCTGCAATCTCCAGATCAGCGGCGGCAATCAGCTGACGCGCTTTCCGCGCAACGACGAATACGTCGCAGGCACATCCGCAAATCTCGGGCATTCCGCCGAACGCCATCTCTAAGATCCAAAAACAATTGGAGGACTTCAGCTTTGACACAGACGAAGGATATCGCCGATCTCACCGCCAAAACGAAGTTCAAGCTCAAGGCTGCGGCGGAGCAGAACATCGACAACATCATGTCGTGCTATCTCAAGAGCCCGGAGACGCTTCTTTACGATCCATGTCCCGGCCAGTATGTGGGGTGGGACACGATCAAGACGATCTTCCTCGACTACCACAAGAAATGGCCGGCGATGCAGGGGGAGATGCAGCATCTGCATGTCGGCGCCTCGGGAGATCTCGGCCACACCTTCAGCATCCAGGTCTGGAAATTCAAGAAGCCCGATGGGGTGGTGGAGGAAATCGTCCATCGCGTGACGGAGATTTGGCGGCGGGTCGATGGCGACTGGAAGTGCATCCATGAGCACGCCTCGACGCCGATGGATCTTCTGGGCGACATGAGAACAGCTTCGAACAAGCCTTGATTTGCGGAGAGGTGCATCAGCGCGTTGTCATCGGATTACCGACAAAAGGAAGGGAGAGATTCATGCTGAGGAGAGATTTGTTCGCCGTCATGCCGGGGCTCGCGTTGCTTGGGGCTGCGGGGGCGGCGTCCGCGAAGGATGCGAAGCAGGACGAGGACGCAATCCGCAAGCTCGTTCACACCGAACTGGAAGGCGGACAGGCGCACGACGTCGACAAAGTTATGTCCGTCTACTGGAACAGCAAGGATTTTGTTCTCTTCGATCCCGGTCCGAAAATTGTTCGCGGTTATGATGCGCTGAAAGAAGCCTGGATTGCCTATTTCAAGGTTTTCTCGAAAGCGGAAGCAACGCTCGATGAGCTGCATGTCGGCGCGTCCGGAGACGTCGGCTACGCCATGAGCCTGCAGACCTGGACCTTCTATAAGCCCGACGGGACATTCCGGAAGGATGAGCACCGGGTCACGAACATCTATCGCAAGATCGATGGCCGCTGGGTGTGCATTCTCGAAAGCGATGCCGTGCCGGTCGACCTGAAGGTTCTCTGAGATCCGATCTAGTGGGCAACGCGCTCGGCCAAGCCGTCTTCGAGCTCGGCCGGGCTGCTCAATCCTGCCATGAAGGCAATGTCGCTCTTCGTGCAATGCGCATAGTCCGGGTCCTGGCGCCAAGCCAGGGCCTGCTCGATGCGATAGCGGCGTATGTAGTCGCGATAGGTGTGCCCCTGGCTTTCCATCGCGTAGAACAAGGTCCGGCGCGAGATGCTGCAGGCTTCCGCCACATCTTCCGCGGTCAAGCCACGGCGATGGAAGTTCGCCCGGATGTAGGCGACGATGTTGTCGAAATGCCGCCGTTGAACACTGACATACAGCGTTTCATTCGCGACTTCCGAGCGAATGGCATCGCATATGACATCCAGGCCCGTCAGAGTGAGGGCATGTGCGCAACGCTCTGACAGATTATGACGCTGCTCGAACAAATCGCAGAACAGGTCCCGGGCAATTCGGGCGGATCCCGTCTGCGCGCTGAACCCGCGGCCGCAGAGTCTGTCCACCTGGGGAAGAAAGGACCGAAGGATGTGCGACGGCGCGGCAACGTGGAGAAGATTTGTCCGCTTCGCCGTTTCTGTCGTGAAGGTCTGCAGGTTGAAGGCCCGATCCCCCGCGGTGATCAGCAATCCGCCGGAGTCGATCTGGCCATGCTGGCCATCCTGGCTGACCGAGATCCGGGCATCGATCGGAAGCCACAAGACATAAATATTTGAGACCGAGTGCCGAATATGCTGCCAGCTTCGGCGAACGCAATTGTTCGCGCCGGAGAAGCATCCGATGGTGATGTCTTCGGCTTGAAAGGTCTCGAAGGTGATGTCGGGCTCGGAGGGCGATGTCGTGTAAGACATTTCCGCGAGATAGTACCGATTCGACACGATGGAGCTGAATTCCTGCTGTGTCAGCCGCTTAGCCGCCATCTGTCGCTCCCGAGCTCTCCCACGAAGGCACTTTCGGCCTTTCTCCGGAATTGGACACCCGGATCTGGTTTTCGCATTGTTCTCACGCGCAATCCAGGTTGCTCTGTTGTGCAGCTATAGGCAATCTGGAACCGTTTGTCCCGGTTCATGTTTCGTCGCCATCGAGACGCGGTCAATCCACCTGTGACGCATGAACCTTGCTGACACGGTCGAAACGGATCTCTTTGCGCGTTTGGACCGCCTGCCTTGGTGCCGGTTTCATACCCTTGTCGTCGCCGCGCTGGGAGTGAGCTGGATCCTGGACGGTCTTGAGGTCACGCTTGCGGGGTCGGTGTCGGCCGCGCTGATGAACAGCAAGGTGCTTCATTTCACGGCGACCGAAGTCGGATTGGCCGGAAGCGCCTATGTTGCGGGCGCGGTTTCGGGAGCGTTGTTTTTCGGCTGGCTGACGGATCGGCTCGGACGCAAGAAGCTCTTCTTTGTTACGCTCGCGCTCTATCTGGCGGCGACGGCCGCGACAGCTGTGTCCTGGAGTTTTTGGAGCTTTGCCCTGTTTCGCTTTTTGACCGGCGCCGGCATCGGCGGCGAATATTCCGCGATCAACTCGGCCATTCAGGAGCTCATTCCGGCTCGCGTGCGCGGCTGGTCCGATCTCGTCATCAACGGCAGCTTCTGGATCGGTGGTGCCATCGGGGCGATCTCGTCCATCGTGCTGCTCGATCCCGCGGTGATCGATCCCGAGATTGGCTGGCGAGTCGCATTTCTCACGGGCGCCATCCTCGGCTTGATTGTCTTCACCATGCGGTTTTGGCTGCCGGAAAGCCCCCGCTGGCTGATCGTTCACGGACGTCTGGATGAAGCCGAGCGGATCGTGGCGGACATCGAATCGAAGGTCGCGCCAAGCCCATCCCAGTCCAAAGAGGCGAAGGCCGTCCTCAAGCCTCGCCACCACACGCCGATTCGCGAGGTGGTCCGAACGCTTTTTCATACGCACCGCCGGCGCGCTTTGGTGGGGGTGACACTGATGGCGGCGCAGGCCTTCTTCTACAACGCGATCTTTTTTACCTATGCGCTCGTTCTGACCAAGTTTTACGGCCTGAAGGCGGAAGCAATTGGCTGGTATCTGCTGCCGTTCGCGCTCGGCAATTTCATGGGTCCGCTCATCCTGGGACGGCTCTTCGATACCTGGGGCCGGAAACCCATGATCGTGCTCACCTATATCGCGTCCGGCTTTTTGCTTGTCCTGACAGGGTATCTGTTCAAGCTGGGTGTTGTTTCCGCAACGGGCCAGACGATCGCCTGGTCCGTCACCTTCTTTTTCGCGTCGTCCGCGGCGAGCGCAAGCTACCTGACGGTTAGCGAGACGTTTCCCCTCGAGATCCGCGCGCTCGCGATCGCGGTTTTCTATGCGCTCGGCACCGGTATTGGCGGGATCGCGGGGCCTTGGCTTTTCGGTGTGTTGATCGAGACGGGGTCCCGCGCGCGCATCTTCGACGGGTATCTCGTCGCCTCGTTCCTCATGGTGATTGCGGCGCTGGTTCACTGGCGTTGGGGCATCGCGGCAGAGCGCAGGCCTCTTGAGCACGTTGCGAAGCCGCTTTCCTTCACTTAGCGGACGCCAGTGTGTAGCCGACCACGTAGTTGCCCGTGACCGATCGGAGACCGACCGGCCCTGCCGCCGTCACGACGACGAACTGCCGACCACTTTCCGGAGAGATATAGCTCATGGGCGTTGCCTGCGACGGGACGGGCAGGAGACTCCGCCACAACTCGTGCCCCGTTTCCGTATCGAGCGCGCGAATGTAACCGTCCTGCGAGCCGGCATAAAAGATGAGGCCTGCCTTCGTCACCAGCGAGCCGCCATTCATGGGCACGCCCATGGGCAGAGGAATGCGGATGCCGATGCCGTACGGACCGCTCTTGCGCGTCGTGCCGATCGGCCGATCCCAGATGACCTTTTTCGTTTTGAGGTCGATCGCTGTCATCTTGCCGAAGGGTGGCCGCTGGCAAGGTACCTGCAAAGGCGAAAAGAAGGGCTCGTTGGTCGCAACGTAGGGAACGCCCCGTTGGGGTGCCGCGAGGCTTGGGGAGACCGTCGGGAGGCCCGGCAGATAGGGGGCCGCTTCCTTGCTGTCGCGTGGAATCAGGCGATCGTAGTTCGCCAAGTGAAGGTTGTAGACGACGAGAATGCCGCGGCTCTCATCAAGCGAAACGCTCCCCCAATTGGAGCCACCGTTGTAGCCGGGATAACGGATGATAGGCTTGTCCACCCCGATGGGGGTCATCGGTCCGTCGTAGCGCGCTCGCCTGAATTGAATGCGGCACCACAGCTGATCGAGCGGGGTGATGCCCCACATGTCCGCCTCTGTCAGCGTATTGCCGGCGACGGAAGGCATGCCGACGGAAAAAGGCTGTGTCGGCGCCAGACGTTCGCCCGGCGCGCCGCTCTGCGGCGCGGGGCGCTCTTCGACCTGCGCAAGCGGTTTGCCGGTCCTTCGATCCAGGACGAAAAGCTCGCCGCGCTTGGTCGGCTGGATGACCGCAGGCACGACGCCCTCCGCCGTCGGAAAATCGACCAACACCGGTTGAGGTGCCACGTCGTAGTCCCAAATGTCGTGATGCGTGGTCTGGAAATGCCAGCGCACCGAGCCGTCTTTTACGTCGAGCGCGACGATGGAGGAGGCGAACGCGTCCATCTCCGGCGTGCGGTAGGCACCATAATAGTCAGGCGTCGCATTGCCTGTGGGAAGATAGACGAGACCGAGTTCCGGGTCGGCCGCGCCGATGCTCCAGACATTCGGCGTGCCGCGGGTGTAGCTCTCCCCAGGCGGCGGCTCCGTATTGACGCCGGGCCGCCCCATGTCCCAGGCCCAGAGAAAGGCACCCGTTCGCGCGTCGTAGCCGCGAACGACACCCGAGGGCTCGTTGGTTTCCTGTCCGTCGATCACGCAGCCGCCCACGACGACGACATCGCCAACGATCGTCGGCGGTGAGGACTGATAGAGATAGCCGGTCTTGACCTCGCCCATGCCCTGCCGCAAATCAACGGCGCCGTTCTTTCCGAAGCCTGTGCAGGCGGTACCGGTCGTGGCGTCGACCGCAACGAGTTGCGCATCACGGGTCACGATGATGATGCGCGCGGCGCAGCCGCCGGGAGTCACGTCCGCCGCATCCGCGGACTTGTGATAGGTCACGCCGCGGCAGGAGCGCCCAAAGGGAACCTTCGCGATATGCGGGTCATACCGCCAGCGCTCCGTGCCACGCTCGGCGTCGAGCGCGATGATGATGCTGTCGGTCGTGCAGAGATAAAGCGTGGAGCCGATCTGCAACGGCGTCGCTTCGTTGATGATCGTGCCGTCGCCGGAGCGGTACGTCCATGCCACTTTGAGTCTGTGGACACTTGCTCTGTCGATCTGCTCGAGAGGCGCAAAGCGCGTCGCCGAGAGCGTGCGCCCGACATGCGCCCATTCGCTGGTCGTGCCATCGCCGGTCAAATGTGCCTGCGGTTGTGGAGCGGCCTCCTGCGCGACTGTCAGACCGGGCACGGCCCACACGGTGAGACAGAGGCCAAGTAGCCAGAACGCTCCGCTCCGCAAAAGCGACATCCGCCAATCCCTCCCATTGCCGCGCTTCTAGGGTCGAGCGCCTTCCGGTTCAACCTATCACGTCGAAAACGGGATATCCGCAGAGTTTTCCCGTGACAAGGACCGGGCCATTTGCCGACAATCGCTGGGGACTCGGCGGCAGCGGGGCACGGGGTTGAACTGGGCATTTGCGGGAATTCCGACTTTGCTCTTCATTGCCTTCCTGTTCTCGGAAGCCAAGCGTGCCATCAATGTCCGGACCGTCCTTTGCGCTTTGGCCGTTCAGGCTGGTATCGCGGCCCTCGCGCTTTACGTGCCGCTCGGGAAATCCTTGCTTGCAGGCGCGGTAGGCGGCGTGCAGGCGGCGATGGAGCTCGCCAACAACGGTGTCACCTTCGTGTTCGGTCCCCTGGCTTCGAACCAGATCGGGTTCATCTTCGCCTTTCGCGTTCTGCCGGTGATCGTGATCGTCTCTTCGCTCATGTCGGTGCTGTACTATCTGAAGATCATGCCGATGATCGTGAAGTTCGTGGGCGGTCTGCTCAAGCTCGTCATCGGCACCACGCGAGTCGAATCGCTCTATGCGGCCTCGCACATCTTCGTGGGCCCCATCGAGGCGGCGCTTTCGATCAAGCCCTATCTTAAGGTCGTCACGCGATCCGAGCTGTTCGCGCTGATGACGGTGGGTCTCTCCGCCGTCTCCGGGGCGATTCTTGTCGGCTATGCCGGCCTCGGTGTGCGCCTGGACTATTTGATCGCGGCTGCGTTCATGGCGCCGGCGGGTGGACTCGTGATGGCGAAGATTCTCGTTCCCGAACGGGCGAAACGCGAGGAGAGCGCGACTGCCGTCGATACCTCGGCGTTCGGGGATGAGCAGCGGCCGGCAAATGTCGTGGAAGCTGCGGCCAATGGCGCCGCGGAAGGGGCGCAGCTCGCGATCAATGTCGGAGCGATGCTTATCGCCTTCGTAGCGCTGGTCGCGATTCTCAACGGGTTGTTCTCCGCTCTGGGCAGCCTGTTCGGTTATCCACAGCTGACGCTCGAACGGATCCTGGGCTACCTGCTTTCTCCGCTGATGATCCTTCTCGGCATCCCCGCCGGCCACGAAGCGCAAATGGCCGCCAATCTCGTAGGACAAAAGACGATCCTCAATGAGTTTATCGCCTTTGCCCACTTCGCGCCGCTGAAGGATACGCTCAGTCCGCACACCCAGGCGGTCATCACATTCGCCCTTTGCGGCTTCGCAAATCTCAACGCCCTCGCTATTGTTTTCGGCGGGCTCGGCGGGCTCGTGCCTGAGCGCAAGCACGAAATCGCCCGAATGGGCTGGCAGGCTCTTTTGGGAGGCGCGCTCGCCAATCTCATGAGCGCGGCGCTGGCCAGCATTCTCCTGTCGCCTTGAACGGAGGAGGGAAGCGATGAAGCGGACCCTCGCACAAATCCAGAAGGTGGTTCCCGCGCGCAACATCCAGGCGATGGCCAGTGTCGAGGTGGCGATCGACCAGATGGTGGCGCTTTACGAGCGGGGTCTCGCAACCATCGAGGAGCGCTTTCGAGCCTTCGCGGCGGGGACACTTCAGCCGGGCGAGGGGCATGTCTGCTATCCTTATCTTTGTGCCGAGGTCGCTTCGAACCAATCCGCGCGCACCGGGCTATCGTTCGGCAAAGTCTCCGCGCCCGGCCTTTACGGAACGACGATCACCGCGCCGAAGGTGTTTCGCCGCTATCTGCGCGAACAGCTCGAGCTTCTGATCCGCAACTACGGGGCCAACATTTACGTCGGCGAAAGCGACGTCCTCATTCCCCTGACCTTCGCCATCGAGCGCGCGGTGGCGCAGCTGTCGCCGGCGCAGCGTGCGCTCGTGCCACAATATTTCGATCTGCCGGATCTGTCCGCCACACATGACGACATCGCCGACGGCCAGCTTGTTCCGCAGGGTGCGCCGACGCGCCCGCTCGCGCTCTTTTCAGCCGAGCGCATCGATTGGTCCTTGCATCGCCTGAGGCATTACACAGCGACCGATCCCGCGCACTTCCAGGATTTCGTGTTGTTCACGAACTATCAGCGCTATGTCGACGAATTCGTCGTCTATGGTCTCGATCAGGTTGCGCAGGGGCGCTATCGACAGTTCGTCGAACCGGGAAACCGCATCACGGAGAAGGGCAAGCCGGCGCCGCCACCGCCGCTGGCCAAATTGCCGCAAATGCCGGCCTATCATCTCGTGGGCGACCAAGGCGAGGGCATCACCCTCGTCAACATAGGCGTCGGCCCCTCGAACGCGAAAACCATCACCGATCACATCGCCGTTCTGCGCTCTCATGTCTGGCTGATGATCGGCCATTGCGGCGGCTTGCGGGGAAGCCAGCGGATGGGCGACTACGTTCTGGCGCACGCCTATCTGCGCGACGACAAGGTGCTGGACCGCGCGCTTCCGGTCGAGATCCCGCTGCCGACTATCGCCGAGGTGCAACTCGCCTTGAGCAAGGCCGTGGGCGAGGTGACGGGACGCGAAGGCGCGGACCTCAAGGAGCGCCTGCGCACGGGAACGGTCGTGACCACGGATGACCGCAATTGGGAGCTGCGCTATCACGATCTCGCCATTCGCTTCAACCAGTCGCGGGCCATTGGCATCGACATGGAATCCGCGACGATTGCGGCGAACGGCTATCGCTTCCGCGTGCCCTATGGGACGCTGCTCTGCGTCTCGGATCGTCCGCTGCACGGCGAGATCAAGCTCGCCGGCATGGCGGACGCCTTCTACGAGGAAAGCGTGAGCCAGCATCTGCGCATCGGCATTCGTGCGCTCGAGCTTTTGAGGGCAGAGGCGCGCGCGGGCACGCTGCATTCGCGCAAGCTGCGCAGCTTCGCCGAGCCGGCGTTCCGTTAGCGCGTGTGGGCGAGGGTGCCCGCGAGATAGGTCCGGGCGATGACACGATCGTCGCCCAGAATGCTCAACACGAAAATCTGCTCCTCGATGCTGCGGCAATGCGCCAGACGGCGCGCGAGGAGCGGCGTGGCTTTGCGGTCGAGGACGAGAAAATCCGCTTCCTTGCCGGGTTCGAGATTGCCGATCTTGTCGTCTAGACGAAGTGCGCGCGCACCGCCGAGCGTCGCCATATAGAAGGCCTCAAGCGGCTCGAGCGCGAAGTCGCGTAACTGGCCGACCTTGTACGCCTCGTTCATGGTCTGCCAGAGCGAGAAGCTTGTCCCGCCGCCGACATCTGTTCCCAAGCCGAGCTTGACGTTCAACTGTCGCGCGGTTCGCAGATCAAACAGGCCGCTGCCCAAAAACAGATTCGACGTTGGGCAAAAGGCCAGCGCCGCACGGGCGCGCAAAAGGCGGCCGAAGGCGTCCTCGTCGAGATGCACGCCGTGAGCAAAGACCGAGCGGTCGCGCACCAGTCCGAAGCGCTCGAACACATTGAGATAGTCCTTTGCCTCGGGAAAGAGCGTGCGGATCCAGTCGACCTCGGCGCGGTTCTCCGACAGATGGGTCTGCAGGAGAACGTCGGGGAACTCGTCCAGCAAGCGGCTTGCCAGCGTCAGCTGTTCGGGGCTCGACGTGCCGGCGAAGCGGGGTGTCACGGCATAGCCGAGCCGGCCCTTGCCATGCCAGGCGCTGATGAGGGCGCGGCTGTCGTCGTAGCTCGCTTGCGCGGTGTCGCAAAGCTCGGGCGGCGCGTGCCGGTCCATCATGCTCTTGCCCGCGGCGAGCCGCATGTTGCGAGCCAGTGCTTCCGCGAAGAGCGCGTCGACAGAGCCCTTGTGCACGGTGCCGAACACGAGCGCGGTCGTCGTTCCGTTCCGCAAGAGCTCATCCAGAAAAAACGCGGCGGCCTCGCGGGCGTGCTCCGGATCGGCGAACGCCGCCTCGGCCGGGAAGGTGTATCGCTCGAGCCATTCGAGCAGCTGGCGGCCATGCGCCGCGATGATGTCGACTTGCGGGTAGTGGATATGGGTGTCGACAAATCCGGGCACGATCAAGGCATTCCCGAACACGGTGATGGGCGTGCCCGTCGGTAAGCGGGATTCAAGGGACGCGCGCGGGCCAAGCGCCGCCACATGGCCGTCTTCTATGATGAGGAGGCCGTCTTCGAAATGCTCGAACAGGTGCCCGGTGCCGCTCTCCTCGGGCGCGGCGAGCATATGAAAGATCGAGCCCTGAACGGCATGACGCGTCATCGCACGCCTTCGATCATTTGTCGTGCTTCTTGTCTTCCGCCGGCCGGCGCCGCCCCATGGATTCGAGCGCATTCTGGGGCAATTCGTCGGGGAATGTCTGTCGCCGCAGATGGCCGCCGCCGTCGACATAGATGCTTTCGCCGGTGATCGACTTTGCGTCCGTCGCGAGCCAGACGATCATCCGCCCGATTTCCTCCGGCTCGACCGCCTCGCCTAGGGGAACTTCGCGCAGGAACGTGTCGAACACGCCGGCCTTTCGCCAGCGCCGCGCCTGCGGTCCTTCCAGCGCGCCCGCCTTCAGCGCGTTGACCCGAATGCCACGCGGGGCGTACTCGATCGCGGCGTATCTCACAAAGGTGTTGAGCGCTCCTTTGGCGCAGGAATAGGCGACGCTGCCCGGCATGACATGAGTCGACGTGATGCTGGAGAACAGCGTGATCGACCCGCCGCGCTCCATATGGCGCGCGGCGTGGCGCACGAAATGAAACGGGCCGTAGAAATTCACGGCGAAAGCTTCGCTGAGCTTGTCCGGGCCTGTCTCGTCGATCGAGCCGAGCGCGCCCTGACCGACGGCGGCGACGGCAACGTCGATCCGCTTCGTCTTTGCGAGGGCTGCCTCCACAAAAGCTTTCACTTGCGCCTCATCGGTGGCGTCGCACTGGAATGCGAAACCGCCGATCTCCGAGGCGAGCTCTTCGACCTTTTCGATGCGGCGCGCGGCGACGCAGACCTGCGCACCTTCGGCCGCCAGCACTTCAGCCGCGACCCATCCGGATCCGCCGCGTTGCGAGGCGCCGAGAACAAGAGCCGTGCGGCCCTTCAAACGCTTAGACATTTCCGGTCTCCGAATTGGCGGATCGATGGTATTACGGCCCGCACGTCGCTGACCAGACAGCCGTGACCTTGGCGTTGCAATAGGGAGATACCCGTTCCCATGGCTTGGGTCTTGATACAGGTTTTTCTGTGGACGGTCTTTATGGGCGCGTTGGTCCTTTGGCCGGCCGGTACGCTCGCTTATCCCGGCGGCTGGGTGTTTATCGCTTTGTTCGCCATCGGCGGCGTGGCGATCACTGTTTGGCTCAAGAAGCACAACCCGAGGCTGCTGCGCGAGCGCATGAGTTCGCCCGTGCAGCGCGAGCAAAAGCCCTGGGACCGCGTGTTCATCGCAATTCTCATCCCGGGCTTTTTGGGTTGGCTCGCCTTCATGGGGTGGGATGCCGGGCGCACGCATTTCTCGGCGGTGCCATCCTGGCTTCAGGCGCTCGGCGGACTCGGCATGATCATGTACATGGCTGGAACCTGGTGGACGTTCCGAGAAAACACGTTCGCCGCGCCCGTCGTCAAAATTCAAAGGGATCAGAAAGTCATCGACACCGGACCTTACGCCATCGTCCGCCATCCTATGTACGCGAGCGCGCTCCTGTTCTTTGCGGGGCTGCCCTTGCTGCTCGGATCCTTGTGGGGCCTCGGTGTCTCGGCGCTTCTCGTCCTTGCGATAGCCGGCCGCACCGTTCGCGAGGAACAAGCGCTGCGCGAGGGATTGACCGGCTACGACGCTTATGCCGCGCGCGTCCGCTACCGCTTTGTTCCCTTCGTCTGGTAGGCGGGCACGCCGAACATTGCCTCGCGAAAACTTTGGCACTTCGCTCTCGGTCAACAAGGGCGGTCTAAGCTTGCAGGAAACGTTGGTGCGGCAGGAGGAAGATCTCGATGTCCAGCCCAATAGAAAATGCGATGGCGACCAGAGAAGATGAGCCTTCGACAGCCGGCTGGGCCGACGAGTCTTTTATTCGCGCGGCTCTCGACCAAGCCGATTTGAACGCTCTGCGTATCGTTCTGTGCCACCTGACGGGAGATCCCGAGCTGTTGGGCATGCGCGTCGAAAAATCCTCCTTCTGGGGCGGTAGTTTTTCGGGCAGCGCGCTGGCGCCGGAACATGCCGATCGGGTGAAGGAGAAGGCGCTCGCGCTTCTGAGGAACGGGCCCGCGACAATTCCAGCTGTGCCAGCCGATTCTGAGATTCGCAATTTGATGGATGCGTTTGCCGGCCGGCCAATGACCGATTTCGAGTTTCGCTTCGGACTCGAGGAGATGGCCTTCGCCGAGTTTCCCCGCGGCGTCGAGTGGACGAAGAAGCCTGCGGCAGCAACGCGCGAAGGCTTTCATGTCGTCATCATCGGCGCAGGCCTTGGTGGAATTGCGGCCGCGATCCAGCTCGACAGATTGGGCATTCCCTATACCATCATCGAGCGGCAAGAAGGCGTCGGCGGAACCTGGTGGGTCAACGACTATCCCGAAGCGCGCGTGGACGTCGTCAGCCACACCTATCAATATTCTTTCGAAAAGAATTACCATTGGGAACACCACTTCGCGACCCAGGACGAGCTGAAGCGCTATGTCGACCACTGCGCGCGCAAATTCGGAGTCTTCTCCCGCATCCGATTCGAGACGGAGGTAACGGCCGCAAGCTGGGACGACGCGTCCTCGACGTGGAAGCTCGGGCTCCGGGGTGCCGACGGAACCACAACCCCTCTGGCTGCCAACGTCATCATCAGCGCCGCGGGACTGTTCAACGCCGTGAACATGCCGGACATCGCGGGCATCGAGACCTATCAGGGCAAGATGTTCCACACGACGGCGTGGGATCACTCCTACGATTTTCGCGGCAAGCGGATCGGCTTGATCGGAAACGGCTCGAGCGGCTCGCAACTCATGCCGCGCCTGGCCGAGGACGCCGAAAGGTTCACGGTGTTTCAACGCACACCGGGCTGGATCTCACCGATTCCGGGCTACCGTGATCGCGTCTCGCCGGAGGTGCAATGGCTGTTCGATCACGTGCCGTATTACTGGAATTGGTTCCGCTTTTCGATCTTCTACATGATGTACAGCGATCCGCTCGATCTCCAGAATTATGATCCGGAATGGCAGAAGTCCGGCGGCATCATCAGCAAGCGCAACGACGACCTGCGCAAGTTTCTGCTCGACTACATCGAAAGCAAGGTCGGACACGATCCCGAGCTCGTCCGCAAATGCACCCCGAGCTTTCCGCCTTGGGCGAAGCGGCCGATCGTCGACAATGGCTGGTACGACGCTCTGAACCGCTCGAACGTCGATCTGGTGACGGAAGGAATCGAGCGGATCACGCCGAAAGGCGTGCTGACCAAGGACGGCGTCGAACGGCCGCTCGACTTGATCGTTCTCGCGGCAGGCTTTTCGGTATCCCGCTATCTCTGGCCGGTGCGCTATGAGGGACGGGGCGGGCTCACGCTCGAGAAAGCCTGGGCGAAAGACGGCGCGCGCGCCTATCTCGGCATGACCATGCCTGGCTTTCCCAACCTGTTCATGATCTACGGGCCGAACGGTCAGGGACGTGCCGGCGGTCTCATCACATGGCTGGAAATGTGGGCGCGCTATGCCGTCAAATCCGTCGTCTACATGATCGAGAACGACAAGAAATCTATGGAGTGCCGCCCCGAGGTGTTCGCCGATTACAACGACCGCATGGACGTGGAGATGGCGCAGTGCATCTGGGCCATCGACGGTCAGTCTTCGTATTATGTAAACGAGTTCGGGCGCTCGGGCGTCAACATGCCCTGGACGACAAATCAATATTACGAGTGGGCTCTTGCGCCGACGCCGTCGGACTACATCATCAAATAAATCATTCGGACGCGGTCGTCTGGGTGAGATAGAGCCGCGTCAGCTTGCAGTATTTGATGAACCACGCGCCATGGAGCCGCTCATAGGTCTCCTCATAATGGCCATAGCCCTTCATGTAGAAATGGGGATAGCCGGGCGCGTTCCATAGATTGTCTTCCATGGCCCAAAGCCCATGGGCGCTGGTCTCGCTGTCGATCTCGATTTCAGGCATATGACCGTGATGGACCGAAAGCAGCGGCGTCATGCCTTTGCGCGCCAGTGCAATAATGGATTCCCTTCCGGTGAAGATCTCCTCCGCTGGAAGCGACGCGTCCACACGGGGCTGCGCAAAGTTGGGGGCTTTGTAGCTGAACCGCAGATCGAGAACGCCATCGGGCGTGAAGACGCCGCCAAATCCCTCAAAATCCTTGGTGTCGACGCAGCGAAAGTAGCGCGCCTTTAGCTTCTTGATCTCTTCGATCGCGATGAGACGGTCCCACTTGTCCATGTCATACCTCCCCGTATGCGCTCAGCGGGTTGCCCGAAAAACCGGAAATGTGATTTAGGATTAGGATCGGCGAGGCCGGTGCTATTGTCAATTTCGCGGCGGACGAGGAAACAATCGGAAGGAGCCAAAAATGTTCAAGGTCTTGGTGCTGCTGAAGCGCAAGAAGGGAATGAGCCTTGACGAGTTCATCAAGTACTACGAAACGAAGCACAGCGTGCTGGGCGTCAAATATCAAACCAAGATGAAGCGGTACGTCCGTCATTACCTGAAGCCCATTCCCTATCCGTTGGACGGGACGGTTCAGGAGCCGGAATACGACGTTTTGACAGAGCTCTGGTTTGACGACCAGAAGGCTTTCGAGGACGGCATGGCGCTGATGCGCGCACCGGAAGCGAATGCGGTTCTCTCCGAAGACGAAAAGAACCTATTCGATCTCAGCAAGAACTGCCTGGTCGCGGTAGAAGACCACGAATCCGATTTGCCCTGGGTGAAAGCGGGCGATCGCTGAAGATTATCTCAGCGGAAGCCAATCGGGCTTCATCAGCTCGCCGCTCTGCGTCTGGTGCTGCCACAGAAGCGTGATGTTGCGTTCAAGAATCCGCCAGCCTTGCGGCGCGAGGACGAGTTTGTCCGTATAGGTGCCGCCGATGATGGAATCCGTGTCGACCCGCAGCGTCCCGAACAGGGCCTTGCAGGCGTCTCCTTGCTCTCCGGCCGGCACCCGGTGGTAGCCGATGAAATAGGAGTTCGCGGTTGCACTTGTGCCATCCGCCTGGACCACGGAATTGAACAGGAAATGCTGGGTCCGGATGATTTTCATGATGCCGGAGACAAGGCTGCAGTAGTCGTTGAGGCCGACTTCCTGAAGGAGCGTAATCTTGGCATCCTTGTGAAAGACCTTCGTTCTCAAGCTTTCGACATCTGCTTTGTCGATCGAGAGCATGTAGGTGTTGAGCGTCTGCTGGATGAGCGTTATTGCTGTTGCCAGCTCAATGTCCTGTGCCATGGGAAGCCTCCGCGAAACGGTCAGAGATCAACGATCGTTATTTCGAGCCAGATTTGTTCAACAGGTCTGCCGGCAGCGACGCGTGCTCGTGAACGCATTGCCAGCGGCCATCGATTTTCCGGTAGATATTCGTGACACGCTGGACCGCTGTCACGACTTGGCCATCGGCCTTCATGAACTTCCAGGTTTGAATGCTGAACGCGTAGCCCGTATCGCCTGAGGCGCCGACATGCAGTTCGTCATGACTCGCGCTCCACTGGCCCGGAAACGTCTTGAAATAATCCTCGTAGTCCGCCTTGAGCGCGTCCCATCCGACAAACTTTCCTGGGACCGCGTCGTACAGGACGAACTCCTTGCTGTGCCAATAGACGGACATGACCTTGTCGATGTCGTGCTTCAGCGCGCCCTCCATCTCGGTCTCCACGAGCTTCTTGATCGCGGCGAGATCCTCGGGCTTGTCGGCGAAGGCGGGCGGCGCCGCGAACAGCAAGGCGCTGGCAAGAAGGCTCGCGGAAAGGCGTCCAATTCTCATAGGATTTTGCTCCGTCCTGGACCGAAACTTTTTCTATAGCGCTTCTTATCCGAAAGCCGCCCCGGGCGCGAACGCGCCCTGTCAAAAGATAAGCGGCTCCGCCGCCGGGCACCTTTCGGGAAGCGCTCTGAAGGAGCCATAGCATCGATGAGGCAAGGGGAGTTCGTCCCCGTGCATCGCCATTTGCGCCAAGCTGCACACGGCAGGCTGCTCAAGCAGAAGGAAAGGCGCCGCCGTCGATACGCAAGGTCGTGCCCGTGATGAAGTCGGCATGCGGGCTGGCGAGATAGGCGACGAGGCGTCCGACATCCTCCGGCACGCCGAGCCGCTTCACCTTCTGGTTCATGATCGTGATCGCCGTGTGTGTCGTCGCTTGTTCGCGCGTCATGCCGAGATGCTTGCTGGCCCCATCGAGATAGAGCTCGAAGCCCTCCGTCGCGATGAGACCGGGCGCCACCGTGTTGACTGTGACACCACTGAATTTGAGCTCTCGGGACAGCACGAAGCTGAGACTTTCGGTGGCCGCTTTTGCCGCGGAGTAGGCGGGGTAATCACCGGAATCGCCGGAGCGTCCGCTGAAGCTGCCGATCTGGATGATGCGTCCCCAACCGCGTTCCTTCATCGGGCCGGCAAGGCGTTGGATCATACGCACCGCGGCACCGACATTCATGTTGGCGGTGGCGAGCCAATCCTCCGCCGAAATCGAAAACCAGCCGACGGTTTGCGTGGCATGACCGCCGGCATTGTTGACGAGAATGTCGATGCCGCCGAAGGCATTTAGGGCCGCCTTGGCAACCTCGTCTGCAGACGCATCCGCCATCAGATCGCCGAGCGCCACCGCCGCTTTGCCGCCTTTTGATTTGATGTCGGCAGCGGCTTCCTGCGTGCGCGCGCGGTCTCTGCCATGGACGACGACGGAGACGCCTTCGGCAGCCAGCATCTGCGCTATGGCGCGCCCTATCCCGCTGTTGCTGCCTGTCACCAGCGCCCGTTTTCCCTCGAGCTTCAGATCCATGTTTTCCCTCCCCTGTGCCGCCGTTATGCCGGCGGCTTATGTTGAAAGAAGCGGTTCTGCGGACGCGGAAGGCCGAGATGCTCGCGCAGCGTTCGTCCCTCGTAAGCTGTCCTGAACAAACCACGCCGCTGCAACTCGGGCACGACGCCGTTGACGAAATCGTCGAGCCCCTGCGGTACATCGGAGAACAGGATGTTGAAGCCGTCGCAGGCGCCGGTTTCGAGCCAGGTCTCCATCTCGTCGGCGATGCTCTTAGGTGTGCCGACAAACCCCCCGCCGCCGAATCCGCCGACGCGCTGGGCGAGCTGACGCACGGTCAGCCCCTCTTTTTTCGCGAGATGCACATAGGCTTCTCGCTGGCTTTTGCTCGCATTGGTCTCGGGGAGATCGTCGGGCAGAGGCCCATCCGGCTCGAAACGCGACGCGTCGGTGCCGAGCGCTACGGAGAGAGATGCAATCGCGCTGTCGTAGTGAACAAGGCTGTCGAGCTTCGCGCGTTTGGCCCGCGCGCTTTCGATGCTGTCGCCGACGACAACGAACGCACCGGGCAGGATCTTGAGATGGTCGGGATCGCGCCCCAGTGCGGTCATTCGGCCTTTAACGTCCGCGTAGAATTCCTGCGCCTCCGCAAGGCGCCCGCCCGCGCCGAAAATGACTTCCGCCGTTTCCGCCGCGAGCTGACGGCCCTGATCGGACGCGCCGGCTTGCACGATGACCGGCCACCCCTGAACGGGCCGCGCGATGTTGAGAGGCCCGCGCACTTTGAGGAAGGCACCCTGATGATTGAGAACGTGCAGCTTGTCGGGGTCGAAATAGATGCCGGCATCGACATCCCTGACGAAGGCGTCATCCGCCCAGCTGTCCCACAAGCCGGTCACGACATCGATGAACTCGCGCGCGCGGGCATAGCGCTGGTCGTGGTTCGGGTGTTCTTCACGACCGAAGTTCCGTGATTCCGTGGGATTGCCGGACGTCACCACGTTCCATGCCGCGCGGCCGCCGCTGATGTGATCGAGCGAGGCGAATTTGCGCGCGACGTGGTAGGGCTCGTTATAGGTCGTCGATGCCGTGGCGATGAGACCCAGCCGTTCCGTCACCACCGCGAGCGCCGGCAAAAGAGTCAGCGGATCGAACGACGTCACGGTCGCGCTTCGCTTCAGGGCGTCGATCGGCATGTTGAGCACGGCCAGATGATCGGCCATGAAGAAAGCGTCGAAGCATCCGCGCTCCAGCGTCTGCGCGAAGCGCTTGATGTGCTCGAAGTTAAAGTTTGCGTCGGGATAGGCGCCGGGGTAGCGCCACCAGGCGGTGTGAATGCTGATCGGGCGCATGAAGGCGCCGAGATGCAGCTGACGTATCCGAGCCATGTGCTGTTCCTAAATCTCTACAAAAATGATAGTATATATGTGCGTCACCCGGATGGAAACCCGCCCTCGAACACGAGTTCGCTCAGCAGTTTGCGATCGTTCGGCGTCTCGCGCGCCTGAAGGCCCTCCGGCAACAGCGATTTGTCGCCGAGCCGGCCGATGGCGATCATGGCTTCGACGCGATGATCGGCCGGAACGTTCAATTCAACGGGCGCGCGCTTGTGGTCGAAGCCCGTCATGCCATGCACATGCAGGCCGAGGCGGCTTGCCTGAAGCGCGAGATAGGCCCAGGCCGCGCCGGCATCGAAGGAGTGGCTGTAGCTCGGCGTGGGCTCGGCGCCGGGCTTGGTGACGGTCGTCTGGGACACGATGGCGACCAGTGCCGAGGCGCGTTCGGCCCAGCTCTGATTGAATGGAATGAGAAGGCTTAGGAATTTCGGCCAGTTCGGCGTGCCGCGCCGCGCATAAAGAAAGCGGGCCGGTTGCGCATTGAATGCCGATGGCGCCCATCGCGCGGCCTCGAACAAGGTCATCAGAAGCTCTTCCGAGATTTCCTCGCTGTCAAAGGCGCGCGGCGACCAGCGCTCCAGAAACATCGGGTCGATTGGATACTGGGCGGTTCGCCCGTTTGCGTGTGTTGTCATCAAGCCTCCGTCGGATCCCACGATGTTAGCGCGCCCGAACGAAGGGAGGCCAGCGCCGTTGTGATACGCTTGCCGGCGTGGTCGAGGTGATAACATGCACGCGATGATCCTGCAGACACCGGGATCTGCGCTCCAATGGATCGAGCGCCCAGATCCCATGCCCGGTGCGGGAGAGATCCGCGTCGCCGTCTCCGCCTGCGGTGTATGCCGTACGGATCTTCACGTCGTGGATGGTGAGTTGCCCGACCCCAAGCTGCCGGTTGTTCCGGGCCACGAGATCGTCGGCCGCATCGACGCGCTCGGTGACGGTGTCGAGGGACTTCGGCTCGGCGAGCGCGTCGGCATTCCTTGGCTTGGTCACACCTGCGGTGTCTGCCCCTATTGCCTGGGCCATCACGAAAATCTGTGCGACCAGCCGGTGTTCACCGGCTACACCCGCGACGGCGGCTTCGCCACCACAGCGATTGCCGACGCGCGTTATGCCTTCCCGCTGGGGAAGGAGGGCGAGGATGTCGCGCTCGCGCCGCTTCTCTGCGCGGGACTCATCGGATGGCGCTCCCTCGTGATGGCAGGTGAGGCGAAACGGTTGGGGCTCTATGGCTTCGGTGCGGCGGCTCACATCATTGCCCAGGTCGCGGTTTCGCAGCGGCGCGCGGTTTTCGCCTTCACGCGGCCGGGCGATCTGTCGAGCCAGAGTTTTGCGCGCACGCTCGGTGCGGTCTGGGCGGGCGATTCCGATCAGCTGCCGCCCGAGCGACTCGACGCTGCGATCATCTTTGCGCCGGTTGGGGCCCTCGTGCCTGCGGCCTTGAAGGCGGTCCGAAAGGGCGGTCGCGTGGTCTGCGCGGGAATCCATATGAGCGATCTTCCGAGCTTTCCGTATCGGCTGCTGTGGGAAGAGCGCCAGCTCGTCACGGTCGCCAATCTCACGCGGCAGGACGGTCTCGATTTTCTGCGCCTCGCGCCGCAGATCGATCTCCAAACGAAGATCACGACCTATCCCCTGCGGGATGCCAACACCGCGCTCGCCGATCTGCGCGCGGGTCGCTTCGACGGCGCCGCCGTTCTTGTTCCCTGATCCTTACACTTTCCTTATATCCGCCGGCCACATTCCGCATCGAACCCATATGCGGCGATCGCTAGCTTTGCGTCATCGACACATCACTCGGTGAGACAGCGCAATGCAGGACCTCCTTTATCTGGCGCTCGGGATCGGGGCTTTCCTCGCGCTCTGGGTCTATACGCTGGCGTGCGAGCGGCTGGGTTGATCGCCATGTTCGATCTCATCCTTGGAGCCGTCATCGCCGCTCTGGTCTTCGTCTACCTCATCTTCGCGCTTCTCAACCCCGAGAAGCTTTAAGGCCGCCGGTATGACAATCATAGGCTGGTCACAAATTGCGCTTGTCGTGGCGCTCGTTGTCGCCACCGCGCCGCCGCTCGGGTCTTTCATGGCGCGCGTGCTCGCAGGCGAGCGAACCGTTCTGAGCGGGGTCCTCGGGCCTGTCGAACGGAGCTTCTACCGGCTCGCAGGCGTCGATGCCGCAAAGGGCCAGAGCTGGAAGCAGTACACGCTTGCGATGCTTGCCTTCAATGCGGCGGGCTTCGTGATTCTTTACGCGATCCTGCGGCTGCAGAACGTTCTGCCGCTCAATCCGCAGGGCTTTCCAGCGCTCTCCGGTCACCTCGCTTTCAACACGGCCGTGAGCTTTGTCACCAACACGAACTGGCAGTCCTATGGTGGCGAGTCGACCATGAGTCTGTTCTCGCAGATGGCGGGACTCGCCGTGCAGAATTTTCTGTCAGCGGCGACCGGTATAGCGTTGGCTGTGGCCGTCATTCGCGCGTTCGCCGAGGGCCCGGCGCGGGACCTCGGAAATTTCTGGGTCGATATGACCCGCTCCACGCTTTACATCCTGCTTCCGCTCTCGATCGTGATGGCGCTGGGGTTTGTCGCGCTGGGCATCCCGCAGACCCTTCACGGAGCAGCTGAGGCGCATACTCTCGACGGCGGTGCGCAGACGCTTTCGCTTGGTCCCGTCGCGTCTCAGATCGCGATCAAGCAGCTCGGCACGAACGGTGGCGGCTTCTTCAATGCGAACAGCGCGCATCCCTTCGAGAATCCGAATGCCTGGACCAACATTGTCGAAACGTGGGCCATTGTCTCGCTTTCTTTCGCGCTTGCTCTGACGTTTGGGCGCATGATTGGCGACAAGCGTCAAGGTCGCGCGCTTTTTGCAGCGATGGGCGTGCTTCTCCTCGCTGCTATCGCGGGCGCCTATTGGGCTGAAGCCGCCGGCAATCCGATCCTTCAACACGCGGGCGTGGCGCTCGGCACCGGCAACATGGAGGGCAAGGAGGTTCGCTTCGGCGTCGCGACCTCGGCGCTGTGGGCCGCGCTCACGACTGGCGCGTCGAATGGCTCGGTCAACGCCATGCATGCCAGCTTCACACCGCTGGGCGGGCTCGTGCCGATGTTCCTGATCCAGCTTGGTGAGATCTTGCCGGGCGGCGTCGGCTCGGGTCTCTACGGCCTTATCGTGATGGCGATCGTTGCGGTGTTCATCGCGGGACTGATGGTCGGCCGCACCCCGGAATATCTCGGCAAGAAGATCGGCGCCAAGGAGGTCAAGCTCGCGATGCTCGCGATCCTGATCTACCCCCTGGCAATGCTGGGCTTTGCCGCGCTCTCCGCGGTCGTCGAGCCGGGCCGCGCGGGCGTTCTCAATCATGGGCCCCACGGTCTGAGCGAAATTCTCTATGCCTTCTCGTCGGCCGGCGGCAACAATGGTTCCGCCTTTGCGGGCCTCACGGCAAACTCACCTTGGTACAACACCACGCTCGGCATCGCCATGCTGCTCGGCCGGTTCGCCTTTGTGGTTCCGGTCATGGCGCTTGCAGGCTCCGTGGCAACCAAGATCAAGACGCCTGCATCCGCCGGCACGTTTCCGACCCACGGCGCCTTGTTTGTCGGCCTGCTGGTCGGCGTGATCCTGATCGTCGCGGGTCTCGAGTTCTTCCCCGCGCTGGCGCTTGGGCCGATCGTCGAGCATCTCGCGATGCTCGCGGGCAAGACTTTCTAAGGACGATCCTTATGATCGCGAAATCAGCAAGCAAAGCCGCCTTCATCGAACCGGCCATCGTTGCGCACGCCATCGGCGACGCTTTCGCAAAGCTCGATCCCCGTAGGCTTGCGCGCAATCCCGTGATCTTCGTCACAGAGGTTGTCGCGGCTCTCGTTACGGCGCTCGCGTTTCGCGATCTGTTCGTGAGCCACGGGGCCCTCTTCGGCCTTCAGATCGCGGCGTGGCTCTGGTTCACCGTTCTGTTCGCCAATTTCGCCGAAGCCGTGGCGGAAGGGCGCGGCAAGGCGCAGGCCGATGCGCTCCGCCGTATGCGCGCCGACGTCACCGCCAAACGACTGCTCAATCCAAAAGATCGCGGCCGCTTTGAAAGCGTGGGCGCGCGAACGCTCAAGCAAGGCGATTATGCGCTGGTCGAAGCGGGCGACATCGTTCCCGCCGATGGCGAGGTCGTCGATGGCGTCGCCTCGGTGAATGAAAGCGCCATCACGGGCGAATCGGCGCCGGTCATTCGCGAATCCGGAGGCGACCGGTCCTCGGTCACGGGCGGGACGCTCGTTCTGTCGGATTGGCTGGTCATGCGGGTCACGGCCGCCGCCGGCGAGACGTTTATCGACCGCATGATTGCCCTTGTGGAAGGGGCGAAGCGGCAGAAGACACCGAACGAAATCGCGCTCGACGTTCTGCTCGCCGGCATGACGATCATCTTTCTGGTCGCGGTGGTGACGCTGGTCGGGCTTGCATCGTGGTCGGGGCAACCGCCCTCTGTGACCGTGCTCGTCGCGCTGCTCGTCACGCTCATTCCCACGACCATCGGCGGCCTTCTGTCGGCCATCGGCATAGCGGGCATGGATCGCCTGGTGCGGTTCAACGTGATCGCGACGTCGGGACGCGCCGTCGAAGCGGCGGGCGACGTCGACACGCTGCTGCTCGACAAGACCGGAACGATAACCTTCGGCAATCGCATGGCGGATGCGTTCATCCCCGTTCCCGGTGTGACGCCGGCGGAGCTTGCGGACGCGGCGCTTCTGTCGTCGATGGCGGACGAGACGCCCGAAGGGCGTTCAATCGTCGAACTCGCCACCAATCACTATAAGCTTGCGCGACCCGATATGCCGAAGGCCGACTGGGTGCCGTTCAGCGCGCAAACGCGCCTGTCAGGGATTGATCTCGATGGCGTGGCAATCCGTAAAGGTGCCGTCGACAGCATCCTGAAATTCATCGGCGGCACCCTCAAGCCGCCGGCAGAGTTCAACGCCGCCGTCGACCGCATTGCGCGGACGGGTGGTACGCCGCTCGCTGTCTCGAGTGGTGACCGCTTGTTAGGCGTTATTCATCTCAAGGACATCGTCAAGCCCGCGATCAAGGAGCGCTTCGCCGCGTTGCGCGCGATGGGCATCAAGACGGTCATGGTGACAGGCGACAATCGGGTCACGGCGGCCGCCATCGCGGTGGAGGCGGGCGTCGACGACTTCATCGCGGAGGCGACGCCGCAGGACAAGCTCGCCTATATCCGCAAGGCGCAGGAGGGCGGACGGCTCGTCGCCATGTGCGGCGACGGCACCAACGATGCGCCGGCGCTCGCTCAGGCGGATGTCGGCGTGGCGCTGCAATCCGGAACTCAGGCCGCCAAGGAAGCGGCCAATATGGTTGACCTCGACTCGAGTCCGACGAAGCTCATCGAGGTGGTCGAAATCGGCAAGCAGATGCTCATGACGCGCGGCGCGCTCACGACGTTCAGTATCGCCAATGACGTTGCCAAATATTTCGCCATCATTCCAGCTCTCTTCGTGGCGAGCTATCCCGAGCTCAAGGCGCTCAACATCATGGGTCTTTCGACGCCGCAAAGCGCCATTCTTTCCGCCGTCATTTTCAACGCGCTCATCATCGTCGCGCTCATTCCGCTCGCCTTGCGCGGCATTCGCTACAGGCCTGCGAGCGCTGAGCGGATTCTGCGCGGCAATCTCCTCATTTATGGCCTGGGCGGGATCGTCGCTCCCTTCATCGGCATCAAGCTGGTGGACATCGTCATCTCCGCGCTCGGCATTGGTTAGGAGCGATTTGATGCTCATTCATCTCCGTCCCGCTCTTGTTCTTCTCGCGCTCTTCACAGTGCTCACCGGGATCGCCTATCCCCTGACGATGACGGGGATCGCCCAGGCGCTTTTTCCCGCGCAGGCGAATGGCAGCCTTGTCATGCGCGACGGGAAAGTGGTGGGCTCGGAGCTTGTCGGCCAGCTCTTCAAATCCGATGGCTATTTCTGGCCGCGTCCATCGGCGGCGGGCAAGGACGGCTACGACGCCACGAGCTCGAGCGGCAGCAATCTCGGTCCGACCTCGGCCGATCTGGTGAAGCGCATCGAAGGTGATGTCGCCTATTTGGGGGGCTCGCCCTCAACACCGGTGCCGGCAGATGCGGTGACGGCTTCGGGTTCAGGCCTCGACCCCGATATCTCGCCCGAGACCGCGTTTCTTCAGATCGAGCGGATCGCCAAAGCCCGCGGGCTTTCCGAGGACCGGGTTCGCGGGCTCGTTAACGATCATATTCGCTCAAGGGCTTTGGGGTTCATCGGTGAGCCGCACGTGAATGTGCTGGCTCTCAATATGGCTTTGGACGCTTTGCCGGTTCAGATGCGCTAAAATGCGGGGATGAGCGACACGGAAGAACGCAGGCCGGAGCCGGAAGCTCTGCTCGCTGAGGCTGCGCGCGAAGGGCGCGGCCGGCTCAAGATTTATCTCGGCATGGCACCGGGCGTGGGGAAGACCTATGCCATGCTCGAAGGCGCGCGCCGCCTGAAAGCCGAGGGCACAGATGTCGTGGTCGGCGTGGTCGAGACCCATGGCCGGGCGGAGACGGAAGCTCTGCTCGAAGGCCTCGAGATCTTGCCGCGCCGGAAGATCGACTATAACAGCATCGAGCTTCGGGAATTCGATATCGACGCGGCGCTGGCGCGGCGCCCCAAGATTCTACTTGTCGATGAGCTCGCGCACACGAACGCCGCCGGCAGCCGTCATCCCAAACGCTGGCAGGATGTCGAAGAGCTGATCCGGGCGGGGATCGACGTCCGCACGACGCTCAACATTCAGCATCTGGAAAGCCTCAATGACGTCGTCGCCCGTATCACGGGCGTCAAGATGCAGGAGGTCGTCCCCGACAAAGTGCTGGACGCGGCGGACGACATCGAGCTGATCGACCTGACGCCACAGGAGCTTCTGGAGCGGCTCGAGGCGGGCAAAGTCTATGTCGCACAGCTCGCGGGCCGCGCACGGGAAAGCTATTTCCGGCCCGGCAATCTTTCGGCGCTGCGCGAGCTGGCGCTTCGTCGTACGGCGGAACGTGTCGACGAGCAGATGCTTGGCTATATGAAGAGCCGGGCGATCGAAGGGCCTTGGCCCGTTACGGAGCGGCTCATGATTTGTGTCGGCCCGGACGGCCTCGGGCCGGCTGTCGTGCGTGCGGGACATCGCCTTGCGGAGCAGCTCAAGGCGCAGTGGTCCGCGGTTTATATCGAGCGTGCGGGCTCGGAAAGCTCGAATGCGGCTTCCGTCGTCGAAGCGCTCAGCCTTGCGGAACGTCTGGGCGGACGGGCCGAGCGCCTGACGGCTGTCGATCTCCCCGGCGAGCTCTTGCGCCACGCCAAGCGCAACAACGTCACGCAGATCGTGATCGGGCGCTCGCGTGCGAGCTGGCTGCGCGAGGTGACGCGCCGCTCGCTGCCGCAAGCGCTTGTGCGGCGCAGCCAAGGCATCTCCATTCACGTCCTGACCACGCAGGCACCGAAATCAAAGTTATCGCGGTTCTCGGTCTCTCTTCCCAAGCCTCCCGCGGCGCTGGTCGGCGTCTTGAGTGTAGCGATCGTCGTGGGGCTCACCTATGCGATTCCCGACATGCGCTCGCAGCCCAATGCGTCGATGCTGTTTCTGGCCGCGGTGCTGGTCAGCGCCGTCCGAGACGGCTATCTGGCGGGACTGTTCACCGCCGTGCTCGCGTTCGCAAGTTACAATTTCTTTTTCACCGAGCCCTACTTCACGTTCCGCGTCAACCATTGGCAGGATGTGCTCACCCTGCTTATTTTTCTCGTTGTTGCCGCGACGACGGGTACGCTGGCGGGCCGTGTGCGTGATCAGATCACGGCCGCGCGCACGCGCATGAATGCCCTGCAGTTCTTCTATGATTTTTCGCGCCGCCTCGGGGGCGCGAAGACCGCGGACGAGCTTCTGCATGCGGTCGTCCTGCAGGCGCATCGTCTCGCGGCTCAGCCCTGTTTGATGCTTCTGCCTGGCGAGGACGATCTCGAGATCCGATATGCCTGGCCCCCGGAAGATGCGCTTGACAGCGCATCCTGGGCGGCCGCGCGCTGGACGCGTCGTCACGCCGAGCCGGCAGGTGCCGGCACTGAAACGCTGCCGACGGCGTCGTGGCATTTTCGACCGATGCGTGCCGGCAAGGTGGCGGCCGGTGTTCTCGGTCTGCGGACGGAAGGTCAAGCGCTGCCGGGCGAGCTGATCCAGACGCTCGATGCGCTGCTCGATCAATCTGCGGTCGCTATCGATCGCATTAATTTTGCCGATGAGGTTGCTCACGCAAAGACCATGGTGGAGACCGAGCGTTTCCGTGATGCGCTCCTGTCCTCGATCTCTCACGATCTCAGGACACCCCTCACCTCGATTCTCGGCTCCGTCACCGCTCTGCGCCAGAAGGGTGGGCGCTATGACGAGAAATCGCGCGACGATCTGTTGGCAACGATCCAGGAAGAGTCCGAACGGCTTGACCGCTTCGTCACCAATCTGCTCGATATGACGAAGCTCGAATCCGGCGCCCTCGACGTCAAGCATGATCTCGTTCTGGTCGGGGAAGTGGTCGAGTCCGCGGTCAAGCGCATCGAGCCTCAACTCGGACGCAAGCGGCTCGTCCGTACGATGGATGCGAAAGCCGCGCTCCTTTTCGGCGATTTTGTCTTGCTCGATACGGTGCTCGTCAACCTCCTCGACAATGCCCTGAAGCATGCCGCGGGCGCGCAGACCATCGAGATCGCGACGAGCGCGGAGAAGAGCCACTTGCTGATCGATGTCGTCGATGACGGGAGCGGCATTCCGCCTGAGCAGATCCCGCATCTGTTCGACAAGTTCTTTCGTATCCGCCGCACTGATCACACCGTGGCGGGAACCGGGCTCGGGCTTGCGATCTGCAAAGGTCTGGTCGAAGCCATGGGCGGAACGATCGAGGTCGAAAGCCCCGTGAAAAAGGGGCGCGGGACTCGGTTCACCGTGTCGCTGCCGCAGGGATCGCAAGCCGCCGAAGCCGCACCAGCGCCGGGGGCGTCATGACCGCGAAAGGCCGCCGCGTGCTCATCGTGGACGACGAGCCGCAGATCCTGCGTTTCCTCAGGACCTCGCTGACGGCGAACGACTACGACGTGCTTGAAGCTTCGACCGGCGCGGAAGGTCTTCGCCGCGCGACGGCTGAAGCCCCGGATCTCATCATTCTCGATCTTGGCCTTCCCGACATGGATGGCAAGGACGTTATCCGCCATCTGCGCTCCGGCTCGGACACACCGATCATCGTGCTGTCCGTGCGTGCGCGGGAAGCGGAGAAGATCGAGGCGCTGGATCTCGGCGCCAACGACTATCTGACGAAGCCGTTCGGCACCGGGGAGCTGTTGGCGCGCCTTCGCGCTGCGCTGCGCCACCAGGCCCAAAAGACGGGGGAGGCCGAGATCTTCACCTCGGGCGGGTTGACGGTCGACACCGTGCGACGCGTCGTCAAATCCGGTGAGGAGGTCGTGCATTTGACGCCGAAGGAATACGATCTTCTGCGCGTGCTGGTGCAGCATGCCGGGCGCGTCCTGACCCACCGCCAATTGCTGCAGGCCGTGTGGGGACCGGCTCATATCGAAGACGCGACCTATCTCCGTGTCTTTGTCGGGCAGCTTCGGCGCAAGATCGAGACGGATCCCGCCCGGCCCGCCCTCATCGTCACGGAGCCGGGCGTCGGCTATCGCCTCGTCATTGACTGATCGGAAGCTCAGGCTCCGTCCGAAAGCTTCACGATGAGCGTGCCGATGTTCTTGCCCCGGTAAAGGTCCGGATAGATCTCCGGAAGATTTTCCAGACCTTCGCGAACATCCTCGCGATGCTTCAAGCGGCCCTGATCGACCCAGCTCTTGATCTCGGCGGTCGCTGCCGGGAATTCCGAGGGCCAGAGCAAGGGCGTGAAGCCCTCCATGCGGAGCGTGCCATGCACCATCCGCATGAAATTGTCAGGACCTTTGATGTTCCCCGCCCCGGTGTAACCCGAGATCATGCCGCACAGCGCGATGCGGCCGCGGAACGCCATGTTGTTCAGCGCCGCCTGGAGCATGTCGCCGCCGACGTTGTCGTAGAAGATGTTGATCTTGTCGCCGCACAGAGAGCGGAGCCGCTGTTCGACGTTCTCGGCCTTGTAGTCGATGACCTCGTCCAGACCGCATTCGTCGAGCAGCCAGCCGCATTTGTCGCGGCCGCCCGCGATGCCGATAACGCGGCAGCCCTTGATCTTGCCGATCTGTGCCGCGGCGGAGCCCGTGGAGCCCGCGGCGCCGGACACGACCATCACCTCTCCGGGCTGGGGCTGGCAAACCTTGTTGACGCCGAAATAAGCGGTGAGCTGATTGATGCCGATCACGGCCAGCGCGTCGAAGGGCGACACGGTGTCGGGATAGGTGATGAGCGGGACATAGAGTGAGGCAATATCGATCACCGCATAGTCGCACCAGCCGCCAAGCGTGAAGGCCAGGGTACCTTCGGGGTAGGACGGATGGCGCGAGGCGACAATCCGGCTGATGGTGGGACCCAGGATCGTATCGCCAATCTTCAAGGGCGGATGAAAATTGATCTGCTCGTTCATCCAGTTCCGCTGATCCGGCGCGCAGATCGTATAGAGATTGTGGGCCAGAACCTGTCCGGGTTGCAGATCGGACGCGGAGATCAACCCCTCGCGCAGCTCGAAATCCTGCGGCGTCGGAATGCCGTTTGGCCGCCTCTTCAGGGCCCAGCGGCGGTTGTGGAAAGCGTTCGTTTTGGTCATCGCCTTGTTCCCGCGGTTCGGCCCGGCTTCGCCGGACGGTTTTCGTCCCTAGGCGCAAAACTCTAGCAACTTTACGGGCGGGCTCTATCCTGTCAGCGCACTCGCCGGCGTGTGGGACGGCAGTCGGCCTGCTGCGCCGGTGCAGATCGTGATAGAAAGGCCGTCGAGGAACGACAGAGGGAACGACGCCCGTGAAAACGCTCAAGGACATGTGGCTCTCTGCGCTCGAGTACAGTCCCAATCAGATTGCGATCGTGGACGAGCAGAAGCGATTGACCTATCGGGAGGTCATGGGCCGGGCGTTCCGTCTGGCGGGGGCGCTTTACGAACGCGGCTTGCGGAAGCACGACCGGGTCGCGATGCTGTCGATGAACCGCGCCGAATGGTACGACGTCTATGCCGCTTGCAACACGTTCGGCTACATTGTCACGACGGTGAACTTTCGCCTGGCGCCGCCGGAGATCCACTTCATCCTGGAAGATTCCGCGTCGAAAGTTCTCATCTACGAGGAGCAATATGCGGAAACCGTCGAGCTCCTCAAACCGAAGCTGAAGCACGTCGAGATTTATGTGTGCATCGGGTCGTCTCGCGGCGGTGACATCTCCTTCGAGGATTTCATCGCGGGAGGCGATCCGGCCGGTGCGCCGATCGACGTTGCGCCGGCCGATTATGCCCACCTCATCTACACCAGCGGCACGACCGGCCGCCCCAAAGGCGTCGTTCGCTCGCACTGGGCCGACACGCGGGGCGGGGAGGCGATCGCGCTTTACATGAACATGTCGTTCGGCGGCAAGGTCCTGCTTATGATGCCGATGTTTCACATCGGCGCTCTGGCGGAGGCGCATGGCCAGCTGTTCTGCCGCGGCACCGTCGTTTTGCAGCGGACATTCGATCCCGTGAGCGTTCTGGAAGCGATCGGGCGCGAGCGGATAGACTGCACGCACATGGCGC
>Ga0081455_10000763_pt1 | contig 41769 bp, 33 predicted proteins | sample TabmetS3T2R1_FD_70207 | JGI IMG/M metagenome (GOLD analysis project Ga0081455, IMG submission 70207) | Tabebuia heterophylla rhizosphere microbial communities from the University of Puerto Rico - S3T2R1 | ecosystem: Host-associated > Plants > Roots > Rhizosphere ... | reverse complement strand
CCCGCCACAAGAGTGGGCGCAGCGCCGGGTTGCGGAGAGCGGTCTGGTAGAACGTCCCGAGGTGGCTGGTGTTGGCGGCTGGCGTCAGGAGGATGGGGTCGCAGACGTCATACAAGGAGGGGCCGGTCTTGGCGGCTGTCACCGCGCGCAACGTCGCGGCGGCAAAATACCCAATCTGCATCAGCTGTTCCCCGGCTCCCACCGCACTATGGCACGGCCCCACCGGATGCGACACGCATGAATCCCCTCACGCGGGATCGTACCTAACGGATTGAATTCGTTGCCGATCGCGACCGAGCCGCGCGCCCGAAGCCGGGGTTGGCCGGCTCGGCTTTGCGGATTCCGTCCACAAAGGTTGGCACCAAGGTAAACGCCAAAATTAGCGCCAAGCCTGGTGGATATCTCAGGTTTCGGGTCTGTTCTCGCGTTTTGGGCCGGAATCGGCCGCCTTGCGAGCGGTGCATAGCGGCTTTCGGCCCGGAGACATTTCTTTAATATTGTAATGATGTGAAAGACTTGCTATTTGCTGCGGCGCCGCAAATTCAGCGTATTTTGCCTTGAGGACAAGCGCGCCTCGGCCGAACGAAATCGATGCCGCGGCGACCAATGGCAAAAGCCGGGACGAAAAACGTGAAGGGACGACGGATCATGGGTGTTTGGCAGTTCGGCGTTTCCAGACACACGCTGATCCTGGGTGCCGCTGTTTTCGCCGGACTGGTTTCGCTCGGCATCGGTGCACACGCCGCCCTCAACAAGGTGACGCCCGAGCAATCCCAGAGCCTGTCGTCGGAGACCGCGGCCGGATCCGTGGCCGGCAAATCCGGACGCTTCGCCCTGCTGATCGGCAACGCCCATTATCCCGATGCCAATTCCCCGCTCGCCCATCCCGTCAATGACGCGCGGGCGCTCGCGACCGCGCTGCATAATGACGGGTTCGATGTCGACCTGATGGCCAATGCGACCCGCGGCGATATCGTCCGCGCCGTGGAGCAGCTGAAGGCGAAGGCCGGCCGCGATGCGGTCGTGATGCTGTATTTCGGCGGCTATGCCGTGCAGTCGGCCGGCGAAAGCTTCATGATCCCGGTCGACGCGACGATCTGGAAGGAAGCCGATGTCCGCCGCGATGGCGTCAGCATCGAATGGGTGCTCTCCGAGATGCGGGAAGCCGGTGCGGGCGCCAAGCTCGTCGTGGTCGACGCGTCGCGGCGCAATCCCTATGAACGCCGTTTCCGCGCCTATTCTCGCGGCCTTGCGCCGATCAATGCGGCCGATAACGCGCTGGTGCTGTCGTCCGCGGCCCCGGACAAGCTGGTCGAGGACATCAAGGGCGAACACAGCGTCCTCGTCACCGAACTGCTCGATAACATGAACTCGTCGGCGGCAACCGCCGAACGTGTTTTTGACCGGACGCGTGCGGGCGTCTCGCAGGCGACCGATGGTGCGCAGGTCCCCACGGTGTCGTCGTCGCTGGTCGAGGATGTCAGGCTGGGCTCCGGGCCCGCTCATCTCAGCGAGCGCGTCGGCGAATAATTTGGTTCGTCTTGATGCGAACCGGTTTCCACGTCGCTGGAAAGCGCTTTAATTCTCGGTCACTTTGATCGGGCGCACCTGATCGCCTTCGCGCAACAGCGCGCCGGCCTTGGCGACGACGATATCGCCTTCATTGATCCCGCTGCGAATCTCGACCTGACCGCCCGACATCAATCCGATGTCGACACGGTGGGTCTCGACCCGGTCGCGCTTCACCACCTGGACCACGGCATTGCCGTCGCCATAGAGCACGGCGGTCAGCGGAACGGAGACGTTGCAGCTCTGGCCGGTCTTGATCTTGGCGCGCCCGGAGGCATTCACGAACAGGCGCTGCCGGCTGGTGATGGCGATCTGAATCTGCCCGAGTTGCGAAATCTGATCGATCGTGCTCGGCACCGCGCGCACGCGTCCCTGCACGACGCCCGAACCGACCACGCGAATGATCACGGGCTGGTTGACCGCGAGCTTGCGCAGATCCTGCGCCGTGGCGTCCCCGACCAGATCGAATTCGGCGTTTTTGATGATCCGGAATGGCGGTTGCTGCGCGGTCGCGGGTGTGCCGACGACGGCTGCCGCGGCGCTGATCAGGCCAGCGACCGGCGCGGAGATAGTGATGTCGCCGCCCTCGGCGGGACCGATCTTGGCCAGCGCCTGGCCCGCGGTCACGGTATCGCCGGCATCCGCCGACACTTGCGTGAATTTCAGGCCTTCCCGATCCGGGCGGACGATGACCTCTTCCCGCGGCTGCAGGGCGCCGAACACCTCGACGGTGTCGTCGAAGCAGGATTTGGCGGCGCTGATGACGGTCACGGCCGCACCCTTGTGCGGGTCCCGGTCGGCCGCTCGCGTGGCCACGGGCGTGGTGACGAGCCCGGCGATCAGGCAAAGCCCAAGCCCGGTCCTGATCGGCCGAGGCCAAGCCATCCAGCCTCCCAACCCGCTGATCGTCATTTCCGAACGTGCTCCCATCCAAAAACGTCACAGTTTCGTCTGTCGTCGGCTGGATCCTGTTCAACAGGGTTTATTGAATGCCGGGGGCGCCGCCAAGGCCTGAATCAAGACTGGAATCAAGGCCTGACTGGGCCTGTTCAGGCCGGCCGGCCGGCCGCCGCGGGTGCTGGCTGAGCGTTGAGCGTCGCACTGCCCTCCCGCCAGCTCAGGATTTCCATCGCCGCGATCGGGCGGGCGAACCCCTTCAGATGGAGATCGTCGATCGGAGCTGCGTCCACCCAATCCTGCACCATGCCGAAGGTGCGCTGACTGACGACGATCTGGCCGGCTTTGGCTTCGTCGCACAGCCGCGACGCGAGGTTGGTGACGCTGCCGACTGCGGCATATTCGAGCCGCTGCTCGAAGCCGATCTGGCCGAGCGTGGCGTAACCCACCGCGATACCCACGCCAAAGCCGAGATTGTGGCCGCGATTGCGCCAGCGCACCGTCAGTTCGCCGACGCTGTCGCGCATTTCGACGGCCATCTTCACCGCGCGTTTGGCGTGGTCGGGCAACGGAATCGGCGCGTTGAACAGCACCATCACGCCATCACCGGCAAAGCGGTCGAGCGTCCCTTCATAGCGGAAGATCAGTTCGCCGAGCGCCGCATGGTATTCACGCAGCACGTTCATCACCTCCTCCGGCTCGGAGGCCTCGGTGAAGGCCGTGAAGCCGCGCAGGTCGCAGAACACCACGGTGACCTCGCCGCGATGGCTTGCCAGCAAGGAGTCGTGTCCATCGGAGGAGGCGATGATTTGCGCCACTTGCGGCGCCAGAAATCGCTCGAGCCGGCTGATCCGGCCGATCTCGGCAAGCTGCGTGGCCACGCGCTGCTCCAGCGACTTGTTCCAGTCGAGCAGCTGATCGGTCTGTTCCTGTAATTTGGCCGCCTGGCGCTGTACGGTGTCATGCGCCAGCGCCAGCTCGCGTCCCTTGTGGTCGACCTCGGTGAACAGCCGCGCGTTGCGCATCGCGAGCACGGCCTGGTGCGCGAAGGTCTGCATCAAACCGATGACGTTGCCGGGAAAGGCTCCGGTGATCTTGCGCAGGATGACCAGCGCGCCGAGCGTGCCCTGCTGGTCGATCAAAGGCACGATGAGAACGGAGTGGAAGCCAGCGGCCAACGCGGCATCGCGCATGGCGTGATCCGATTCCATCGAGATGTCCGCGACCTCCACCGGCTGTCCGCCGGCGGCCGCGCGGGCGAGCGCATTGCCGTCATCGCCGATCGTCAGCGTGCCGCTGCCCTGCTCGGGCAGCGTGATGCCGGTGGATTGCGCCAGGGTGAAAGACCCATTCGCGGCCTGATAGCTGAAGATCAGCACCGCGTCGGCACCTGTTATCTCCGAGGCGCGGCTCGCCACCGTCGGCAGCACGGCGTCGAGATCGAGCGAGGAGACCACCGCGCGGCCGACTTCCTCCAGCACCTTCAATTCGGCGACCGATTGCGCGAGATCGCGCGTCCGGTCGGCAACCTTGTTTTCGAGCTGCGTATAGGATTCGTGCAGCTCCTTCGCCATGAAATTGAACTGATCCGAAAGCTCCTCCAGCTCATCGGAGGTCTTCACCTCGATCCGCTGGGCAAAATCGCCGGCGCCGAGGCGGTGCGCGCCGTCCTGCAGCGCGCGGATCGGCACGATCATGCGGCGCGCGAGATAGGTCCCGGCGAGCATCGCGACGATCAGGCCGAGGGCGACGAGCGCGGCATTGCGGAACAAAAGGTCATGCAAGGGCAGGTAGGCCTGGTTGCGCGGCTGTTCGAACAACACCTGCCAATTCAGATCGGGCACCGGCTTCGATGCGGCGAGCACCGCATGGCCGTCGGCGCCGCTGCCGGTCGCTGCGATCTCCGCCCCGCGCAACGCGGCGGCGACTTGCGGCAAACCTGACATCTTGCTGCCGAGCGCGCGATCGGTCTCCGTGGTCCCTAGCAACTCGCCCTTCGGGTCGACGACATAGGCGCTGCCGATCTTGCCGGCCTGCGCCGCGCGCACGAAATCGGAAATCGAGCGCAAGTCGACCTCGGCCACCGTGACTCCGGCGTCCCGGCCGGAATGCGCCACCGATATCGTCATATAGGGCAGGCCGTCACGAACATAGGCCGCGCCCCAGCCGACGCCCTTGTTCACTGTCTCCGACACATCGATGGATCGGGAAAAATCGGCATTGCTGCCGATCGACACCGCCTGGCGAGAGACGCGCAGCTGCTCGTGCCCGGTGCTGTCCAGATAATGAAGCTGGTTGACCGCCGGCACCTGGCGCAACAGCAGCATGTAATCGGACCGGCGCTGGTCGACCGTGCCGGCACTGGCGCGGGTGACCCAGCTGATCTGCCGCTCGGTGTCGGACAGGAATTGTTCGATCCGCCGCGCGGTCGCATCCGCCTTTTCGGTCATGCCCGCGAGCAGGGCCGATTTGGTCTCGCGATAGATGAACCAGGTCTCTGTCGCGCCGTTCACGGCCAGCACGAACAGCACGAGGCCGACCATGGAGGTGACGTATTTGGCAAACAGCCCGCCGCCGCGGATCAGGCCTTTGCCGGTCGCTCCCGTCATCTCGGTCCTTTCGCCGTTCGCCGGCGCTCGCGGGGCAGATCACGCGCCGAAGAGGCCCGCGACACCGGCATTCTGACAAAGCCGGGGCGCCATTTTTAGCACGAATTTGCTTCTTCTGCGCCTGTCGGAAGCCTTCGACTGGTTAATGGCGGGGCCAGCGAGTTCTGTCGCGATTGGCGCGGGGCTGCCCCGGCAATCGCATCAGCGGCCGAGGACGTTCTTGATGATCTGGTTGAGCTGGTCCTGCGCGTTGGCATTGCCGGTCTGGCCGGCTGCGGCAGCGCCGCCCTGCGGGGTGGTCGGCGGCGATGGACCGGCGACCGGAGCGTTGCACGGGGCGGCAGCTTGTTGTCCCGCGCCGTTTTGTCCTGCGCCTGCTGCCGGCGCCTGGCCGCCGCCTTGAGCCGCTTGCGGAGCCGCAAACTGCTGAATCATCGCGCCGATATTGTTGATGATGTTGCTGCCGGAATTTGCCGCCTGTCCGGCTCCGGCGGAGCCCGGCGTGGCACAGCCGCCGGACGTTCCCAATTGCTGCAGAAAGTTTGAGCCGAACAAGCCCTGGCCGAGCTGCCGCAACTGCGCATAAGCGCCGTCGGGATTGTCGAGAATGCCCGCGACATCGGGGAAGATGCGCGGCTTGTTCCACGGCCCCTGGACCATCACGGGCACACCGAGGCCGACCGGGTCGGCAGCGCCGCCCTGGCCTTGCAGCGTCATCACCAGTTTCGGTTCGACGCGGAAGTTCATCGCCTTGGTGTTGAGATCGACGGTGCCGATTCCGGTCAAGCGAACCAGCGGGCCGGCCAGGTGAAGGTCCTGCGTCATCGCCTGGCCCTTGTCGATACGAAATGTCGCGCCGAGTTCGGTGAGATCGGTCGACTCGCTTTGGCTGTCCTGCCATCCCGACAACGTGCCTGTCGTCAGCGAGCGGATCATCTTTGCGACGTTGATGCCGCGGATTTCACCGTTCTGGAAGTTGACCGTTGTCATGCCGCTGAGACCGGCGACGACATCGCGCGGGTTGCCGCCGATCGCCTGCACATTGATGGTGGCGTCGAGTTTGCCGTCGAGCGCCGTGAAGTCCGCAGCCTTGGAGAGGAGGGGGAGTGCACGCACCTGCCGCAACTCCGAGCGTACGGCAAAACTCGGTGGCTCGGATGAGGCATCGAGTGCCGCGCCGGCCGCGGCCATTCCTTCATAGAGGCCCATCTTCGAAAACGTCGCGCGCACGACGCCGTCGCTGATGGTTCCTTCCACCTCCACCGGCGCGATCTGCACCGTGTCAAGATTGAGCGTGCCGATCGTGACATGGGCTTGAACATCGAGATAGTTCAAGCCGCGAATGTCGAACGGCCTGTCGCTCCAGGGAGCGAGGGCAGGTTGAGCTGGCGGCGCGCCGGCCGCGGCCGAATTGCCTGCCGGTGATGCCGCCTTGACGCTGATGCGTTCGAGATCGAGATTGGCCTTGATCGACGGCTTGCCTTGAACCTCGACTGACGCGTTGCCGCTGAATTTTCCCCCGTCGAGATTGCCGTTCAGCGCGTCGATGAAGATCGTGGAGCCCTCGAGCTTCACGCGCGCGGCGGCGCTGATGCGATCGCGCAGGACGCCGGGCGCGTTGAAGGTGAAATTGACCGGCACCACCAATCCGGACAAGGGCCCGTCGGGAATGCTCGCGCCGGCTTCGAGCGCGAGGGCCTGGCCGCCGGCATTGGCGCTGAAATTGGCCTTCGCGTTGCGCTCCGCATCCACCGTGAGATCGAGCGCGACCTTGTCAAGGCGGTTCTCGATGTTTCGCCGCTTGTCGGCCAGAATAAGGGTGCCGTTCTGGATAGTGAGGTGACCGACCGTCAGCAGCGCGTTGCTCGAAATCTTTTTCGGTGCCGGCGGGATGTCGCCGGATGCGGTCGGCAGTTTGGCGCGCTCGCGATGCATCTTGGCGTGCAGCACCGGATTGATCATGGTCAATTGGTCGATGTGGGGCTTGCCGTGCAGCAGATTGGCTAGCGATATCTGCGCAGTGATCTCGTCGACCTCCAGTTCGACGCCGTTGTCACGCTCGCGCGGATCGCTGAGCGAAATGCCGGTCAGGTGCACGGTCGGCGATGGCCGCAGGCTGATCATCGTCGAGTCGATCTCGAGCCGGTAGCCGGTCCGCCGCTCGATGCGGTTCTGGATCACATCCGTCAGCAGGCCGCCGGGAATCCCGACCACCAGCAGGATGGCGACCAGCACGATCAGGACGCCTAGTCCGGCACCGAGGATTTTCAGGGCTCGCATTCGAAGCACTCTTTGAATTCTGTACAATCGCGCGCAGACGTAAGGCTGTGGAGAGATTAGAACTTCGCTGCCCGATAGTCACATCAGGATTATGGCGGGAGCATTGTCGGTTCATGAGAATGTGACTAATGTCACAGTCGGAGTTGGCCGCGCCGGCTTTATATGCAGGGAGGGCCGGTCGATCGGGTTTGAGACAAGGTGTCGGGGACGGCGAACAAAGGCGCAGGCGATGAGCAAGCAATCCGAATTTGCGGTCGTTCTCGGCATGAACCCGCTGTTTGCCGATCTGGGCGCCGACGCGTTGAAGCGGATCGCTGGCCTTTGCCACACCCAGCATCTCGCCGCGGGCGAGACGCTGTTTCAGAAGGGGGATGACGGCAGCGCGCTGTTCGGTATTCGCCGCGGTCAGATCCGCATCGAGACCGGCGCGACCGATGGTTCACGGCTGACGCTGAATTTCCAGGGGCCGGGCGACCTGTTCGGCGAGATCGCGGTGCTCGATGGTCAGTCGCGCACCGCGGACGCCGTTGCGGCCGAGCCGACCGAACTGTTCGTGCTGCGGCGGGAAGATTTCATGGCCTATCTCGAGCGGGAGCCGAAAGTGGCGATCCGTCTCATCGAGCTGCTGTGCCAGCGCATTCGCTTGGTCAGCGAGCGGATGGAAGAATCGATGTTGCAGCCGCTGCCGGTGCGGATGGCGCGCCGGCTCTGCGCGCTCGCCGAAGATTATGGCTCCGAAGTTCATATTTCGCAGGAGCAGCTCGGCATCTATGTCGGCGCGGCGCGCGAAAGCGTCAACCGGCAGCTGCAGCAATGGCGACGGGACGGCATTCTCGAACTGAAGCGCGGCCGCATCGAACTCATCAATCCGAAGAAGCTCGCGGCCGCGGCGAGGGCGGAATAGCTGCCCTGTTGTGCGATCCTCGTGATCGCGTGAAGCCTTCGCGAATCACGCGAGCAGGCCTTGACGGCTGTATGGCAATGCCTTACATTGCGCCGTGATCCGGTCGTTCAAAGACAAGGCGCTGGAGCGTTTTTTCGCCACGGGAGATGGCCGTCGCCTTAGCGTGCAGAACGTGAGGCGAATCGCAAATATCTTGCGCGCGCTTGATGACGCCTCGCAGCCGGAAGACATGAATTTGCCTGGCTTTCGCTTTCATGCGCTCGTGGGCCGCGACAAAGGTCGTTATGCGGTGAACGCAAGCGGAAACTGGCGGATCACATTCGGCTGGATCGAAGGCGAAGCCGTCGACGTCGATCTGGAAGATTATCATTAAGGGACGGACCATGGCCAAGAAAGCCCCCAAGCGCGGACTGCCGCCCATGCACCCGGGCGAACTTCTGCGTGACGAGATTTTGCCGGCGCTTGATCGGCCCAAGACGGAGATCGCTCGCCTGCTCGGCGTGTCGCGCCAGACGCTCTACGATATTCTTGACGAGAAGCAACCCGTCACGCCCACGATGGCGCTGCGGCTCGGCAAACTGTGCGGGAACGGGCCCGACCTCTGGCTCAACCTACAGAAGCGATATGATCTTTGCCGCGCCGAGCAGGAACTTGGTGAGGCGATAAAGTCCATTCCCACATTGCAAGTCGCTTGAGGCTGACGATCTGCGGCGGCGTCCTAAAAGCGATCAGGACGTTCAGGAACTCGAACACGACGCATCACTCCGCCGGCTCATGCGCCGGCGCGCCGCCATGCAGCGGCGGCGTCGGGCTCGATGGCGGGCCGTCGTCCGGCTCCGTGTCATTGGTCCGGAGAAACCGCTTGCCGAACGCCCAGGACAGCCGCCCGGCGTCGTCCATCAGCATGAACATCGCCGGCACGAACACCAGCGACAGGATGGTCGAGAAGATCAGCCCGCCGATCACGGCGAGCGCCATCGGCGAGCGGAATTCGCCGCCGGCTTCGAGCGCCAGCGCGCTCGGCATCATGCCTGCGGCCATCGCGATCGTGGTCATGACGATCGGCCGCGCGCGCTTCTGGCCGGCGTCGATGATCGCATCGGCCCGCGGCATGCCGGCGTGAATTGATTCGACCGCGAAGTCGACCAGCATGATGGCGTTCTTGGTGACGATGCCCATCAGCATCAGGATGCCGATCCACACCGGTGTCGTCAGCTGCTTGCCGGTCAGCAGCAGCGCGACGATGGCGCCGCCGATCGACAGCGGCAGCGAGAACAGGATCGTGATCGGCTGCAGGAAGGTGCCGAACAGCAGCACCAGCACGGCATAGACCATCATCAACCCGGCCGAGATCGCGGTGGCAAAGCCCTGCGACAGTTCGTTCAGGCTTTCCGCGTCGCCCGACTGCTTGATGCTGACGCCCTTCGGCAGCGTTTTCATCACCGGAAGCTGGTAGATCTGCTTCATCGCATCGCCGAGCGCCGAATTGCCGACCAGGTCGGCGGCGACCGTCGCCTGCCGCTCGCGATCATAGCGGTTGATGCTGGTCGGTCCCTGGTCGAGCTGCACGTCGGCGATCACGGACAGCGGCACGCTGCTGCGGCCGCCCAGGGTCGGCACCCGCAACTGCTTCAACAGCTCCAGATCGGCGCGGGCGCTGTCGTCGAACTGCACGCGGATCGGCACCAGCCGGTCGCCGGCGTCGAATTTGGCGAGCGCCGGGGTGACGTCGCCGATGGTGGCGACGCGAATGGTCTCCGACAGGCCTTCGGTCGAGACCCCGAGCCGCGCGGCCAGATCGGCGCGCGGCTGGATGCGCAGCTCGGGGCGGTCCAGCGCGGTCTCCGGCGTGACGTTGGCGATCAGCGGAATCCGCCTCATCTGCAGCGCGAGTTCGCTTGCGACATTGTTGACGATGTTGATGTCGATGCCGGTGACGAACAGCGAGATCGCACGCAAGCCGTTCTCGTCGAGGAACCAGAAACGAATGTCGGGCACGTTTTCGAGTTCGTCTGAGATCGCGAGCTCGAGCTCGCGCTGGGTGATGCTGCGCTTGTTCTTCGGCGTGTAATTGATGATCAGCGCGGCGCGGCGCACCTCGTTGGTGCCCGGCGGCACGCGGCCGCCGTCGACGAACACGCTTTTCACCTCGGAGCGCTGGCGCAGGCGCGCCACGATATCTTCAGTCACCTTTTCGGTGGAGGCGAGCTGCGTGCCGGGCGGCAGCTCGATCGCAAGCAGGGAGCGCGCGGTATCCTGCGCCGGCAGGAAGCCCTGCGGCAGCACGGTGATGCTCCAGATCGACACCGCGAGCAGTCCGAAGCCGATGATCACGGTCGTCACGTAATGGCGCACGGACCAGGTGACCATGCGCGTATAGGCGCGCAGCACCGCGCCCGGCGGCGGCTCCTCGTGATGATGCGGCTTGAGGAAATAGGCCGCGAGCACCGGCGTGACGAATCGCGCCGCGAGCAGCGAGAAGAACACCTGCACCGAGACGGTGATGCCGAATTGCTTGAAGAACTGCCCGGCGATTCCCGACATGAAGCTCGCCGGCGCAAAGATCGCGATGATGGTCAGCGAGATCGCGATCACGGCGAGGCCGATTTCATCGGCGGCTTCCAGCGCGGCGTTGTAGGGCGATTTGCCCATCCGCATGTGGCGCACGATGTTCTCGATCTCGACGATGGCATCGTCGACCAGAATGCCTGTCGACAGCGTAATGGCGAGGAAGCTGACGAGATTGAGCGAAAATCCAAGGATATCCATCGCCCAGAAAGCGGGAAAGATTGACAGCGGCAGCGAAATCGCGGCGATGATGGTGGCGCGGATGTCGCGCAGGAATAAAAACACGATGATGACGGCGAGCGTTGCGCCCTCGAACAAGGTCGAGATCGCCGCGTCATAATTGCCCTTGGTGAACTCGACCGAGGTGTCGATCCGCTGCAGGTCGACGTCGGGGTAGGCTTCCTTGATGGTGTCGATGCGTTTTTGCACGGCGGCCGCGACCACCACGTCGCTCGCGCCCTTTGATCGCTTGATGCCCAGCGCCACCACCGGCTCGCCATTGAAGCGCGCGAAGGTGCGCCGGTCGGCGATGGTGTCGGTCACGGTGCCGAGATCGTCGAGCCGCACTTCGCCGCCGGCCGGCAGGCTGATCATCGTCCCGGCGAGGTCGTTCAGGGTGCGGGCACCGGCCAGCGTCCGGATCGCCTGATCGTTCTTGCCGATCTCGGCGCGACCGCCGGCAACGTCGACATTGGTGCCGCGCAGTCGGCGGCTCACATCGACAGCGGTGAGGCCGAACGCCTGCAGGCGGTCCGGATCGAGCGAGACCAGGATTTCGCGCTCGACGCCGCCGATGCGCTCGACCTGCGCGACGCCACGCACGCCTTGCAGCTCGCGTTTGACGATATCGTCGACAAACCACGACAGCTGCTCGGGGGTCTTGCCGGGCGAGATCGCCGCATAGGTCACGATCGGCAGACCGACGACGTCGACGCGCGAGATCAAGGGTTCGTTGACGTTCTGCGGCAGGTTGGCGCGCACGCGCGTCACCGCGTCCTTGACGTCGTTCAGGGCGCGGTCGGTGTTGGTTTCAAGGCTGAACTGGACGGTGGTGACCGACAGGCCGTCGGTGATCGACGAGGTAATGTGACGGACGCCTTCGACACCCGAGATGCCGTCCTCGATGGTCTTGGTGACCTGCGATTCCAGTTCCGACGGCGCGGCCCCGAACTGCGCGACCGCAACCGAAATCACCGGAATGTCCGCGTTCGGCAGCCGCGTCACGGCGAGCTTGGTGAAGCTCATCCAGCCGAGGATCAAAAGGATGATCGAGAACACCACCGCGGGAAGCGGCTGACGGATCGACCAGGCTGAGATGTTCAGGGCCATCGGCGCTCGCTAACGACTGGTGGGCGTGCTGTCGTCGGCAAAGGCCGTCTTGATCCGGTCGCCATCGTGCAGCGACGTGCCGGCATTGGCGACCACGATCTCGTTCTCCTTGACGCCTTCGCGGATTTCGACGCTGGTGTCGGACACCAGCCCGGTCTGCACGCGACGCGTTTCGACGATGTTGTCACGCACCACCTGGACGATGGAATGATCCACCGCGGAGCGTGGAATCGAAACGCCGCAGCTCCGGCTTGCGTCGATGGCGGCGCGGGCGAACATCCCGACCTTCACCGCCGAATTCCTGGCGACCGCAATCCGCACATGACCAAGCTGGGTGCGGGCATCGATCGTCGGCGCGATCAGGCGGACGCTGCCGCCGAGCTCAGGCCCGCCATCGAGGATCACGCGCGCGGGTGCGCCGGTCTTCAGCTTCGGCAAATGGCTGCCCGGTACCTCGGCGTCCAGTTCGAGCTGGTCATCGGCGGCGATGCGCATCAAGGGGCCAAGCTGCGGAGACGCCATCGCGCCGGCTCGCGCCGAGATCTGAATGATGGTGCCGGCCTGCGGCGCCCGCAGCGTTATCAGCGATGGCCTCGAATTTTGCGCGGCGAGGTTGACGCCCGCGCCCGCATTGCCCGAAGGGGCCGCGGCGGCGCCGGGCGGCGGCTGCAGGCGGATCACCTCCTGTCCGTCCGTCACCTTGTCGCCTTCCTTGACCAGAATGTCGCTGACGCGAAAGCCCTCCTGATCGACACCCACCATGGCTTCGCGGTGAGGCACCAGGAAGCCGGTGACGCGGACCATATCCGAGAAGCAGGCCTTGGTCGCCTTGGTCACGATCACCAGCGCCTTGCTCGGTTGAGGATCGTTGCTGTCCTTGACGACATGCAGCTTGTGATAGGCGTAATAGCCAATCCCCGCCGCGACCAGAAGCGAAGCGATGGCGATCGTCGGTTTCATGCGCGGGTCAATTCACTCGACAAAGACAGGCGTGGGTACATCGAATTGGAAATAACCAGTTCGACCGCCGGCGGAGGCGATCCGCCGGTTCTACGCCGCCGGTGCGGCAAAGTCACGGCTCAGCGCATGATCCGGAAAGGTGGAAACCGGTTTTCCGAACAGGATCATGCGCCGAGATCATGATTAATTGCCGGCGACCTTGCTGGCCATATTGACGACCTGAACCCGCCGGTTCTCGGCGCCCTTCGGGTCTTTCGGGTCTTTCAGCCGCGTCTTGCCATAGCCAACGGTCACGAGGTCGGCGGTGGTGATGCCGAACTTGGCGGTCAGGTATTTCTTGACCGCGTCGGCGCGGCGCTCCGAAAGATCCTGGTTGAAGGCTTCGCCGCCGACCGCATCGGTATGGCCCGCGACCGCGAAGGTCGTTCCCTTCAGCGAGGGATCGCTCAGCGCCTTGCCCAGCGCATCGACCTGCGGCAGCGCGGCCTTGCTGATATTCGCCGAGTTGTAATCGAAGTTGATTTCGAGATCGATATTGGGCCGGCTTTGCGCGATGGAGTAGATCTGGTCCCGCTCACCTAACGACAGCGAGCGTGTGGTGCGGCCCTTCAGCGACTGCACGAACTGATTGTCGGCTTCGGTCTTCGCATTGGCCGGTTCGTTCGGGCTGGCGCTGAGGCTGCGGGTCAGCCGCTTGGGTGTCAGCGCCTGCAGGATTTGATCCGAACTGACGGCGTCGCCCGCGAAAGCGGCGCCGGCCGAGATCGTCGCGGCCATGCCGGCGGCGAGCATGGTCAGCATCAGCCTAGTCATCAACCTGTCGCTCTTGTCCCGTGCAAACATGGGTCTCTCCTGCGTCGTCACGCCCGGCCGGGCACTCGATCGGGCCGGGTTTTCCGGTGTTTTGTCGCCAGCAGCCAAGCCCCAGTTCAAACCCCCAGTTCAAACCCCGTGGGCAGAAGGGCCGCGGTCGGATTCCCTCAGAAAACGCGTTTTCGCTCCGGTTCCAGGACGGTTCAACGAATCCCGTAATTGTTGAATTCGCCGGCAATATCGGGACTGATCTGTTTCGCCGCCTGAATGTCGCGATCACCGGCCGCGGCCAGCCCGCTTCGCTGACGTGCAAGTCCGCGCCCATACAGCGAGGACGCGAGCTTGGGGTTCAACTTGAGCGCGGCGTCGAAATCGTTGAGCGCGTTGGCGACCAGTCCAAGCTTCAGGTTGACGAGGCCGCGGCTGTCGAGCGCGTCGACGAAATTGGGCCGCAGCTGCAGCGCGTCGTTGCAATCCTTCAACGCGGATTGCAGCTCGCCGACAATCGTGCGCACCCAGCACCGGTTGTTGAGCGCTTCGACGTCGCGGGGATTGAGTTTGATGGCCTGGTCGAAATCGTTCAGCGCCGGCCCGTAAGCGCCCCGGCTCGCATAGATCTGGCCGCGCTTGTAGAAGGCCGCCTGATCGTTGGGGTTGTCGTTCAGAAGATTGCTCAGTTCGCGGATGGCCGGATCATTGGCGAGCGCCGCAAGTTTGGGATCCTGCATCGCCGGAGCGGCTGGCGTCGTGACTTGAGGCGTCGCCGGAGGTGTCACCTGAGGCGTCGTTTGGGGCGGGGCCTGCGGTGCGACGGAAGCCGCCGGCGGCTGGTTCGTTGAGGTCGGCGGCTTTGGCAGGTCGGGGACACTTGGCGCGGTGATTGGCGTAGTGATTGGCGCGGCGATCGGCGATGGGCCCGGCCGCGCCGCAGGCGCGGGGGTCTCGACCTTCGGCGCGGGAGCGAGGGCCGCCTGGGTTTCGGCCGGCTTGGAGGCCATGTCGACCGGTCCGGACCCGAACGAAAATTCCTGCGCGAGCGAGGATGAAAGCCCCGGCACCTGATCGCCTTGCGATGCGCGTGACACGCCGACGCGGGTTCGGTTCAGCGCCTCTTCCGCGGTCAGGCCGGGGACGCGAATTTCCTTCAACAGTTCGTTGACAAAAAGGCTGTGCTCCGTGGTCGCGTCCGCGACCACCGTTCCCGGAGCCGCCGAGTACATCACGAGCGAACCTTGCGGTGCCGTGGCGGCTGCAAGGCCTAAGGAATAGTTGCGAAAGCGCCGCTCGAAAGGATTGCGCCGCGACGCGTCCAGAATCGCGATCTTCACGGTGGCGCCGCGGCTGTTGAGTTCGCCGAGAATGGTGTCGAGGCTGAAGCCGTCACGACGCACGTCGGCCTCGGACCACAATTGGCCGTCGACCGGAATGAGAAACGTCTGCCGACCCGATTGAATGCCGTAGCCGCTGAAAAACAGCAGCACGGCCGATCCGGGCTTCACCCGGCCATAGAGCGCGTCGATTGCCTTCTGCATGGCGTCGCGCTTGAGGTTCTCGCCGCGCGTGACGTCGAAGCCCGACCGCTTCAGCTCGTCGGCCATCGCGTTCATGTCGGCGACCGGCTCCTTGAGCGGGGCGTCCGCGTCAGGATATTTCGCATTGCCGATCACGAGCGCGATGCGCGCGCCTGAATCCTGGGCCGGCGCCGCATTGCACGTGAAAACGATCGCCAAGATCAGGCCGACTACCGTCAAAAGGCGCGTCGTCATGTAACGCCAGTCCCTGCTTATTCGAAGGCTGTTTGCCGCGACAATATCCCACGAAAAGCCGTTTTACAAACCAGCCGGCAGGTGCGGCAAATCGCGCTAACCGCAGCTGATACCTTGGGTTTTCAGCTTGTCGAGCGTCAGGAAAGAAGGCGCCTGGCGAACGCGCCTGAACGCAACCGGTCAGCCGCGAATTCAAGCTTCACGCGGTCCATCCGACCGCGTCGCCGCCATGGTGCCTTGCCGCATGGCGGCGACTGATCGGACTAGACTGTTTCGCTTTTCTTTGTATTGCGAAAACCGTCTAGATTCTTGTTTGATCGCGTTTTCTTCACGCGAACCGGTGTCCACTTCGCTCGAAAACGCTCTATTTGCTGGCCTGGGCGTTGCTCGCCATGTTGACGATCTGGACTCGCCGGTTTTCGGCGGCGAACGGATCGCCCGGGTTCTTCAGCCCGGTCTTGCCATAGCCGGTGGAAATCAGGTTCTCGGCCGGAATGTTGTACTTCTCGGTCAGGAACTTCTTCACGGTCGCGGCGCGGCGTTCGGAGAGGCCCTGATTGTAACCGTCGCCGCCCTTGGCGTCGGTGTGTCCGCCGAGCATCACGACGGATCCGGCAAGGCCTGCGCTGGTCAGAGCCTTGCCGAGATTGTTGAGCTGCGGTTCGGCTTTCGGCGTGACCTCCGCGGAATTGTAATCGAAATAGATCTCAACATCGACGCTCGGGCGGTCCTTGGCGATGGACGCGATCTGGTCGCGATCGGCGCTCGACAGCGAACGCGTGGTCCGGACACGCTGGATGAAGGCGGCATCCTTTTCGCTCAGCGGCGCAATGGTGGCACTGAGGCTGCGGGTTCGCGGCGTCTTCAGACCGCTCACGATCTGGTCGGCCGAGAGGTCTCCGGCTCGCGCCTGGCTGATCGCGCCGAGCACCATGAAGGTGAGGGCGAAGCTTTTGCTGAATTTCCGGCGATTGAATTTCATGGTCGTCTCCGTGGGCTTGGTGCGATCAGACCGGCATGGCGCCAGGTCCCTGCGCGTTGGTCGCATTCAAGCCCACCGGGGATGCTTTCGACTGTGACCTGGGTCACAGATAGACTCGACTGTGACCTAAATCACAGATAGATTCGACTGTGACTGAGGTCACAGAGCAAATCATGCGCTCGCCGGCTCCGCCAGGAGATCGTCGAGGTCGAGGCGGCGCGTGAACATCGCGAGCTTGCCGTCGGCGGCGACGGGCCACTGATCCCTGGGCCGATCCCAGTAGAGTTCGACGCCATTCTGATCGGGATCGCGCAGATAGAGAGCTTCGCTGACGCCGTGGTCGCTCGCGCCGTCAAGCAGGATGCCGGCGGCGATCACGCGCCGGAGCGCGTCGGCTAACGCGGCGCGGGTGGGGTAGAGAATGGCGGTGTGAAACAGGCCCGTGGTGCCCGGCGCCGGCGGCTGGCCGCCGCGGCTTTCCCACGTGTTCAGCCCGATGTGATGGTGATAGTCGCCGGCCGCGATGAAGGCGGCCTGGTCGCCATAGGTTTGCATCAGGGAGAAGCCGAGCACGCCGCAATAGAAACCGAGGGCACGTTCGAGATCGGCGACTTTCAGATGCACATGGCCGATCCTTGTGCCGGCCGCGATCGGCCGGGCCGGCCTTTGCAAGGGCTCTTTGATCGTCAAGGGCTCGTTGATCGTCATGGCGGTCCTCGTGCGATGCGCAAGGCTCGTTCGCCGTGCTCGCCTTCCATTTGGGGACCGGCGGCGGCCTTGGCAACCACAATGTGAGGGCGCGAGACGATCACGCGCCACCGCAGCAAGACAGCCGCTGGTCGACGCGCGAATCGGGCGCGGCGTTGATCCGCGCCCGATCGACGCCGATGCCGCCTATTTCTTCATCGTGTCTTTCGACATCGTGTCCTTGCCCATGCTGTCCTTGCTCATGGTGTCCTTCTTCATGGCGTCCTTGGACATGCCATCCTTGGACATCGTGTCCTTCGACATGGTGTCCTTGGACATCGAATCCTTTTTCATCGCGTCCTGGGCGAGCGCGGGCGACAAAGCGAGGCCGAGCGAGAGGACGGCGGCGGACAGCGTAAACGCGAGGCGGTTGCTCATTGAATACTCCTTGGGACGTTGCGGTATCAGGCAGCGTGTGCCGCCTCGTCCAAAGCTTCGTAACGCCTCGCGCCCGCGTTACGGCAGGGCATCTAATTTTTCCCGAGCGAGCCCAGGTCTTTCCCGGCGCCGGACAAGCAAAAGCCCGGCTGGGGGGCATCCCGCCGGGCTTCCTGGAGGTTCTGGGGTCTGGTCAGCTTTTAGTGCGAGACGCTGTCGGCGATGATGCAGATGTCGACCGTCTTGCGATTGTCCTGGGTGCAATCCACGAGCTGCTCGTTCACCGAGATCACGGGCGCGCGGGTGGTGGCGTGAGAATTCTGGCCGGAGAGCGCCGCAATCATCGTGATGGCGCCGAGCGGGATGATCAGGAAGCGGAGGCTGGGCTTGAACATCGGGGCGATCCTTCGATTGGCGGCTCTGATGGTCCAACCATAAGAGCCGCTCTTTTCAGGACGATTTCGTCGTTTGTTTCATTGGTTTCGTCGGAGCCAAAATCCGGCTTCACGCGGCGGCGTGTTCGATTCCGGCCTGCTTCAGCAACTGCGCCAGATGCTTGCGGGCATAGAACATCCGCGTCTTCACGGTCGCCTGCGGAATGCCGACGATCTGACCGACTTCTTCCACCGATTTCTCGTGGTAATAGATCAGATCGATGATCTCGCGATGGGCCGGCGACAGCTGCGCGATCGCATCGCGCAGGCTCTTGCTGGTCTGGCTGCGGTTCATGCAGGCTTCCGGGTTTTCCGCGGTATCCGGAATCAGAAGGATTTCGTCCTGATCGACGTCTTCATATTTGCGGTTGCGCAGGGCGGTCAGCGCCTTGAAGCGGCCGATCGCCAACAGCCAGGTGGAGACCTGCGAACGGCCTTCGAACTGGCCCGCGGTCCGCCACACGTCGAGAAACACCTGGCTGACCAGATCTTCGGCCAACGTCGCGTCGCCGACCATGCGCAGGATGAATCGGTAGACCCGGACATTGTGCCGGGCATAGAGCACATGCATGGCGGCCTTTTCGCCACCCGCAATGCTCTCGAGCAGCATCTCGTCCGAGGTGGCCTGGGCAGCAATGATGCCTCGAGCTGCGGCACTGCGGCTGGCTGCGACGGTGGTGTGCATGACTGTCGTCTCCCGGTACTCGCTGCGGGGCGCGTGATGGCGCCCGTCGTTGCGTGAATGGATAGACAGCTCAGGTTTCAGGAACTCTGCGTGAAACGGGAAAATGGTTTCGTGGCGGACGAGATTTGTGTCGTCGCAGGCCGCGCGACGACATAATGATCTGGATTTTTCAATGATTTCAACGGCCGGTGGCCGTCGCGGGGGGCCTGTTTGGGACAGGCATCCGGGATGGAACGGAATTGACCCCGGTGGACCGGCCATGTGCCGATCAGCGTCGACCTAACCCTTGTCGCCTGTCGGCGAAAACACATAACCGCCGCCGCGAATGGTTCGAATCACCGCCGGCCGCGATGGGTCCGGTTCGATCTTGCGGCGGATGCGCATGATCCGCAGGTCAATGGCGCGGTCGAACGCCTCGGCGTCCCTGGCATTGGCAAGCTCCAGCAGCCGCTCGCGAGACAGAACGCGTTTCGGATTCGCGGCGAACACCTTGAGCAGGCCGAATTCCGAAGCGGTCAGCGGGTGCTCGTTGCCATCGTCGTCCTGCAGGGTCTGCGCCGACAAATTCAGCCATTTGGTGCCGAAGCGGACCATCGAATTCGGATCGTCCTGCGGGGCCGACGCCGCCTTGACCGGCGCGCTTCGGCGCAACACCGAGCGGATTCGCGCCATCAGCTCGCGCAATTCGCATGGCTTTGCGAGATAGTCGTCCGCGCCGAGCTCGAGCCCGACCACCCGGTCGATCGGGCTCGCCGTCGCCGTCAGCATGATGACGGGGACATTGATCTTCGATTTGAGGTCGCGAATGATCGACAGGCCGTCTTCCTCGGGCATGTTGAGATCGAGCACGACGAGGTCGGGCGTCTGGTTTTCGATCTCGGCACGCAGGCTTTTGCCGCCGTCGCACAAGGTCACGGCGAATCCGTGCATCTTCAGATAGTCGCCGACCATCTCGCGTGCGGGCGCCTCGTCATCGACAACAAAAATGTGTTGGCTTTGGCTCATGCTCGTGTGTCCGACATTCGCGTTGGCACGTGTTGCTCGAAAGCGCTTTAGCCCGTCATTGCCGGCAGCGCGATGGTGAATGTTGAGCCCTGGCCGGGGCCCGCGCTGGTGGCTGATATTTTGCCGCCATGCATATCGATGATCCGCTTGACGATCGACAGGCCGAGCCCCGTCGAACTTTCGCCGCCGGTGGGCTTGGCCGACAGGCGCTGGAACCGCCCGAACAACCGCCCAAGATCTTCCGGCGACAGTCCAGCCCCTTCGTCGCTGACATTGATCGTCGTCATGTCGCCATCGCGTGTAATCGCAATGCGGATTTTGCCGCCGACCGGGCTGTATTTGATGGCGTTGCTGATCAGGTTGTCGATCGCCTCGCGCATCCGGTCGGCGTCGCAGACCGTCGGCTGTTCGGGCGGCGCCGAAATGGCGATAACCTGCTGCTTGTTGGCGGCCGAAGGCTGGTTCGCTTCGACGATTTCCTGGACCAAGGCTGCGAGGTCGACCGCCTCGCGCCGGATCGAGATGTCGAAGGCATCGGCCATCGCGTCCGAGATCAGGCGATCGACCATCGACGTCAGCCGCTTGGTGGCGTCGCGGATGTGATCGACCTGTGCCAGCGCGCCGTCCTTCGATGCCATGGCGCCCGCGACCAGGTCCTTCAGCATCTCGGTGCGCCCGAGGATGACGCCGAGCGGGTTCTTCAGATCGTGGGCGACAGTGCCGAGGATTTCGTTCTTGAACGCATTGGCGCGCTGCAGCCTCAGCCATTGTGCGGACAGCCGCCGGTTCGCCGCCATCAAGGCCTTGGTCCGCTGCGAGACCCGATCCTCGAGTTGGGTGTTGGCGTCCTGCAGCTGCTGATACAGGATCACATTGTCGAATGCGACAGACAGCCGGCTGCCGAAAATCTCGACCAGGGAGCGGTCGGTCTGCGACAGATCCTTCTCGGCTTCCAGCAGCACGACCACTTCGCGGTCGCTCGCGGTGCGGATGTACAGCACCGAGCGGTGTTCGACGAATTCATGCTTGCGGCGCTCGAACGCCGACTGCACCAATTGTTCCAGTTCGGTGTCGAGCGGCTGGGCTTCATTGCTGGCGAGGTAACGGCTGTAGCAGCCGGAGCCTGCCAGCACGGAGAACGCCTTGTTGACGTCGCGGCTGTCGCGCAGCACGAGGATTCCGGCGCAGTCGACGTTCAGCAGCGAGGCGATCTGGGTCAGCACGCCTTCCGCCAGCCGCTGCATTGATTTGAAATCATACAGCGTCGAGGCCGCATCGATGATGATCTCGAGCCCGTGGCGGGTTTCGACCATGCGCTCGAGCTGCTGGTAGCTGCGCAGCGCCGCGGTCAGCGAGGTGAACAATTTATCGGCGGTGAGTTCGGTCTTCGCCTTGTAGTCGTTGATGTCGTAATCGACGATGACGCGGCGCTCCGGCGCCTGACCCGGTTGACCGGTGCGCAGAATGATGCGGACCGTCTCGTTCCTCAGTTCGTGGCGGATATATTCGACGAGTTCGAGGCCGGCGGTGTCGGTTTCCATGATGACGTCGAGCAGGACCGCGGCGATGTCCGGATGCTCGCGCATCAGCGTCCGGCCTTCGGCCGCGGAGTGCGCCGAGAGAATTTCGAGAGTCTGGCCGTTCAGGCTGTAATCGCTCAGCGCGAAGCGCGTGCCCTCATGCACGGCCGCGTCGTCGTCGATCACGGCAACCTTCCAGCGGCGACTGCTATGCGCCGGGGCCGGTGCCTCGTCTTCGATCAGTTGGAGGACATCGTCCTGGTCGGCCATTGCGGAGTTCCGAAATTTGCAGAGGGGGTTGTGTCGATGGCGCGGGCGGCGCGCGGCATGATAATGCGAAACGTCGTACCCTGTCCCGGCTTTGATTCCAGCATCATCCGGCCGCCCATCTGCTGGGTCACCAGATTGTAGACGATATGCAGGCCGAGCCCGGTGCCGCCTTCGTTCCGGCGGGTGGTGAAGAACGGATCGAACGCCTGCCGCAACACGTCGGGCGTCATGCCCGCGCCGTTGTCGGCAAAGATGATCTCGATCTCATCGGCGCCGCGCGACCGCGCGTCGATGCTGATGATCCCGGCCTTGCCGTCCGGAAAAGCGTGATTGGCGGCATTGAGGAACAGGTTGGTGAGCACCTGGCCGTAGGAGCCGGGGTAACTGTCGAGCACCAGTCCGTCGGGAATGTTGATTTCAAGCGTGATCGGCGACTTCTTCAGCACCGGCCGCAGGCTCGCGACGATCTGCTCGGTCGCCTCGTGCAGGTCAAACCGGCGCCGCTCGGCATGCGAGCGATCGACCGCGACCTGCTTGAAGGATTGAATCAGCTCGCCGGCGCGCTGCAGATTGCCGACGAGCTGCTTGGCCGCGTCGACACAGATGCGAACGAAATCGTCGAGCTGGGAGCGGCGCAGCGGGGTCTGCGATTTCAACTCGTCCTGGAACAGCGCGGCGCGCCGCTCGAAACTGGAGGCAACCGTCAGGCTGATGCCGATCGGGTTGTTGACCTCATGGGCGACGCCGGCGACCAGGCCGCCGAGCGCGGCCAATCGCTCGGCATCGATCAGGTTCTGCTGGGCGGTGCTGAGTTCGCTCAAGGCGTTCTCGGCGCGTTCCTTCGACGTGCGCAAATCGTCCTCGGCCTGCCGCTTGGCGATGGCGTTCTCGCGGAACACCTCCACCGCCCGCGCCATGGCGCCGACCTCGTCGCGGGCCTCCAGCCCCTGCACGCGGCGGCCGAGATCGCCAGTGGTGATGGCATGCATCGATGTCAGGATCTGTTGCAGCGGCAGGCGGATGCTGAGCGCGATGAGAACGCCGACCACCACGATCACGGCGAGGAACACCAGCGCGATGGTTCCGACGCGTTTTGAGATGTCCGACAGCGTCTGGTCGAATTTGTCCTGGGCCTGCAATTCGCGCTGCCGCATCTTGACCGAGAGGCCGTCGATCGCGGCGATGGTTGCGGCCTGGTTGGCGTCGATCACGGTGCGCAGCAGATTGTTGCGGGTCGCGAACTGGTCGGACAGCTTGCCGAGGCCCTCGCGGAGCGCGACCGCGCGCTGGGTCAGCCGTTGCAGCGCGAGCTTCTGCAGGTCGTTGTCGGCGAGGTCGATCATGACCGGGATGGTTCGCTCGATCGTCTCGGCGTTGCGGATGGCTTCGTCGGCCGATTCGTTGGACAGCGACAGGTAATAGGCATTCGCCGCCACCAGCATCGAGGTGAACGCCTCGCGCGATTTGCCGAGCGCGGGGCCGATCAGGGAGTCGCGCTTGCCGGTGCTGCCCTCGATGATCGCATAGAGGCCGCCCATGTCGCGTGCGGGCGTCAGGACCTGCTCCTCATAGGTCTTGGCGATCTGGGTCTGAACCGTGCGGATTTCGCCGAAACCGTCGAGGAAGCGCTCGGTGACCCGCTCCAGCTCCTCCACCGAGCCGGACAGCATCGGGTCCGTCGAGGCGCGGCTGGTCAGCGTTCCCAGCACGGCCTCGCGCAGCAGCAGGATCTCGGCGAAGACTTCCGGGTTTGGCTGGTTGATGTAGCGATGGATCAGGTTCTGCAGGCGGCTGGTTTCGCTTTCCAGCAAAGCGAGAATCCGGTCGGAGTCGCGCACCTGCCGCACCTCCTCCCAGGCCGAGGACAGCACCTGGGCGCCATTCCAGATCATCGCCGCAAGGATCAGCACGACCGCCGAATTCAACGCCGCGATCGACAGGATGCGCCAGCGGATGGGGACCGCCCGGACCAGCGCGACAAGGCTGGTCCGGCTGAGCGTCGGGTCCGATGGGTGTTGTTTCGCCGCCACGCGAAGATCTACCTCACTGCATCGCGCGGATGCGGCTGACGAGCTGACTGATCGCCGGCTCGCGCGCCATCCGCTGATAGAGATCGGCCATCGCGGTCTCGAATGATTTGCGGTCGAAATCCGAAATGACGATGACCCCGGCGGCTTCGGCCTGCTTGCGCGACGCGTCCTCCAGCGCCTGCCAGCGGTTGCGCATGAACGTCCGGGAATCGGCCGCCGCCTGCATGAAGATTTTCTGGTCCGCAGCGTCCAGGCTGTCCCAGGCCTTGCGCGACATCACCAGCACTTCAGGCGACATCGTATGTTCGGTCAGCGTGTAATAGCCGGCAAATTTGTAGTGGCCCGTGGTCACGAAGGATGGCCAGTTGTTCTCCGCGCCGTCGACGAGCTTGGTGGCAAGCCCCGTCAGCACCTGGCCGTAGGGCAGCTCGATCGGCTCGGCGCCGAGCGCCTTGATCATGTTGACCATCACGTCCGACTGCTGAACCCGGATCTTCAGGTCTTTCATGTCGCCGGCGGCGCGGATCGGGCGGACGCTGTTGTAGATCGAGCGCGCGCCGGAATCATAGAATGTCAGCCCGATGAAGCCGTAGGGAGCAAAGCCCTCCAGCAATTCGGTGCCGATCGGGCTGTCGAGCACCTTGTGGAGATGCTCGATCGAGCGGAACAGGAACGGCATCGACAGCACGCGCGCGGCTGGCACGAGGTCACCGATCGGCGCGACATTGGTTCGGTTGATGTCGATGGCGCCCGCCCGGGTCTGCTCAATCGTCTCTTTTTCCTCGCCCAATTGGCGCGAATGGAAGACGCGCAATTGGTGCCGTCCCGCTGTCCGTTCGGCGATCAGCTTGCCCATATAGGCGAGCGCCTCGACGGTCGGATAATCCTCCGGCTGGGTATCGGCGACGCGAAATTCCCGCGCGAAGCCGGGCGCCGTCGCAATTGTGACAGCAACGGCCACCGTGGCGATCATTCGCAGGGCTGTCACGTCAAGCAATCGCACCGATTCCTCACAAGCTGTAGGGCTCTCGCGCCGACGCCTCGGTTCAAGGTATTTTCTAAAGCCCGTTCGGGCGGAACTGTATCGAATGGCGGGCGCATTTGCTATCTTGAGAACCCATGACGTGTGCTCGCAAATCGTTAAAATGGCCGGCTTTCATCGTTGCGATCGGACGTTTTCAAGGCCACCCATTCTGCGGCCTGTTAGCCCGCAATATCAATAAGTTGCAGGACATCATGCGAGCTGGGAATTGGTCCATTGATGGCGCGGTCTTGCACCGCTTCGCCAGGCGTGGATTTGCCCGGCCAATAGGACCGGCCCGGCGCAGGTGCGCGAGATCCGGTTGCAAGAGATCAAGCACCAAAAGATCGAACACCAAAAGATCGAGCATCAAGAGATTGAGCATCATGTGGACGACCATCCGAACCGCGCTCGCCATTGCCGTTGCGTTGCTGTGGCAGCCGCTCCGGGCGGACGCTGCGACCGACGTGATCTGGTGGCACGCGATGGCCGGCGAACTCGGCCGCCAGCTGGAAAAGCTTGCGACCGACTTCAATGCCTCACAGAGCGATTTCCGTGTCGTCCCGGTCTACAAGGGCAGCTACACCGAGACGACGACGGCGGCGATTTTTGCGTTCCGCTCGCAGACCCAGCCCGCGATCGTGCAGGTCAATGAGATCACGACAGCGACGATGACGGCCGCGAAGGGCGCGATCTATCCCGTCTATGAACTGATGCGCGATCAGAAGGAGACGTTTGTTCCGTCGGCCTATCTGCCGGCCGTGGCCGGCTATTATACGGATCTCGCCGGCAACATGCTGTCGTTTCCGTTCAACGCGTCGACGCCGATCCTCTATTACAACAAGCAGATGTTCCGCGCCGCGGGACTCAATCCGGATGCGCCGCCGAAGACGTGGCCTGAGGTCGGCGCTGCCGCGCAGCGCCTGCGGGCCTCGGGCGCGGCCTGCGGGTTCACCACCCACTGGCCGTCCTGGATCAACGTCGAGAACTTTTCTGCCCTTCACGACATTCCCCTTGCGACGCGCAGCAACGGGTTCGGCGGGGCCGATGCGACCTTGACGATCAACAATCCGCTCGAGATTCGTCATATCGCGCAGCTTGCCGAATGGCAGAAGACCAAGGTGTTTGATTACTCCGGTCGCGACATCAAGGCGGAGCCGCGTTTCCAGAGGGGTGAATGCGGGATTTTCATCGGCTCGTCGGCCACGCGCGCCGACATCTTGAAGAACAGCAAGTTCGAGGTCGGTTATGGCGTGATGCCCTATTACGCCGATATTGCGGGCGCGCCGCGTAACAGCATCATTGGCGGCGCGACCTTATGGGTGCTCCGCGACCGGCCCGCGGCTGAATACAAGGGCGTCGCGCGGTTCTTCGCCTTCCTGTCGAGGCCCGAGGTGCAGGCGGCCTGGCACCAATCGACCGGCTATCTGCCGGTGACGCAGGCGGCCTATGAGCTCAGCCGCGCGCAGGGGTTCTATGATCGCAATCCCGGAACGGCGATTTCGATCGAGCAGATCACGCGCAACCAGCCTTCGGAAAATTCCAAAGGCGTTCGGCTCGGCTCCTTCGTGCTGATCCGCGACGTCATCGAGGACGAGATGGAGCAGGCCTTTGCCGGCAAGAAGACGGCGCAACAGGCGCTGGATTCGGCGGTCGAGCGCGGCAACCGGATGCTGCGGCAGTTCGAGCGCGCCAACCCGTAAGCCGGTACGCGGTGTGTCCTCGTCGCCCGTCGCAATAGCGTTTCGTTTCGTCGCCCCTGCGAAAGCAGGGGCCCATAACCTCTGGCGTTGGTTGTTGGTTGCGGCTCAAATGACGAAAGGACGCGAGCCTCGCGGCGAACCCATCGATGTCCCGGCGTATGGGTCCCTGCTTTCGCAGGGACGACGGGGTGCACCTCACACCCCACATCGTCGTCTAAAACGGCAACCCGACATAATTCTCCGCCAGCGCTGTGGTGGCCGCTTCCGACTCGACGAGGTAATCCAGTTCGGCCCCTTGCAGGCGCGCCGAAAAGGCCCCCGCCTGCGGAAAGCTGTGCAGGATCGACGTCATCCACCATGAAAAGCGTTCGGCTTTCCACACCCGCGCCAGCGCGCGCTGCGAATAGGCCTTGAGGCCGGCCTCGGATTTTTCGGCGTAGAACTCTGCCAGCGCGTCGCTCAGATAATGGACGTCGCTCGCCGCGAGATTGAGCCCCTTCGCGCCGGTCGGCGGCACGATGTGAGCGGCGTCGCCGGCCAGGAACAAGCGGCCGAACCGCATTGGCTCGGCGACAAAGCTGCGCAACGGCGCGATGCTCTTCTCGATGGATGGGTCGGTGACGAGGTGGGCCGCCGCCGCCGGATCCAGCCGGCGTTTCAATTCGCGCCAGAAGCGATCGTCCGGCCAGTGGTCGATCGACTCGTCGAGCGCGCATTGCAGATAATAGCGGCTGCGGTGCAGGGAGCGCATCGAGCATAGCGCAAAGCCGTCGGCGTGATTGACGTAGATCAGCTCATCCGACACCGGCTTGGTGTCGGCGAGAATGCCGAGCCAGCCGAACGGATATTCGCGTTCGAATGTCGTCAGCGAGTCCTGCGGAACGCTGGCGCGGCTGATGCCGTGGTAACCGTCGCAACCGGCGATGAAGTCGCACACGATCTCGTGGCTTGTGCCGCCCTTGTCGTAGCGCAGGCGAGGACGGTCACCATCGAAGTCGTGCAGGCTGATGTTGTCCGCGTCGAACAGGGTCGGACGGCCCGCCGCGGCGCGGGCATCCATCAGGTCGCGCGTCACCTCGGTCTGACCGTAGATGGTCACGGTCTTGCCGGTCGCCTTGGTCAGGTCGATGCGGTGGCGCGCCCCGCCGAAAGCAAGCTCGATTCCGTGATGGACGAGGCCCTCGCGATGCAGCCGGTCGGCGGCGCCGACTTGCTCGAGCAGCCCCACGGTGCCTTGCTCCAGCACGCCGGCGCGGATGCGCGCCAGCACATAGTCGCGGTCCTTGCGTTCAAGAATGATGCTGTCGATGCCATGGAGATGAAGCAGCTGGCCGAGCAGAAGCCCGGCGGGCCCGGAGCCGATAATGGCAACCTGCGTTCTCAGTGTAATTCCCCCCGGCTCTGGCGTCTGGTCTCGTTGTCTCCGAGTCGCATCGTTTATCGCAACTCGAGAGTGCGCTGTCAGCGGGCTGGAAAGCTAGACCAAAGTCGAGGCTGGGCCGGGCCGCGCTGGCGGATCGACCAGGATGATGCGGATGTCGTTGACGTTGGTCAGCGTCGGCCCGGTGACGAGAAGATCGCCGGTCTGTTCAAAAAAACCTGTCGCATCATTGTTGGCGAGATAATCAGCCGGGTTCAATCCGAGCGCGGTCATCTGCGCGATCGTCGTGTCATCGACAAAGGCTCCGGCCGGATCGCGTGCGGCACCCGAGCCGCCATCGGCGCCATCCGTATCCGCGGCGAGCGCGGCGATGCCGCTCATCTCGCCGAGCGCCTGCACCAGCGCCAGAGCGTATTCCTGGTTTGGTCCGCCGCGACCGCGGCCACGAATCGTCACGGTGAGTTCGCCACCCGACACCAACGCCGTCCGGCGACCCTCGGCGCGGGCCTGCCGAGCGAGCCGGGCATGTTCGGCGGCAACCTCGCGCGCCTCGCCCTCCAGATCGCTGCCGAGATCGACCGTGGCGTAGCCGGCTTGCTGCAAATGGCGGAGCGCGGCATCGAGCGCATCCCGCGGCCGGGCGACAATGGCAAACGACGCGCGCGCGAAGGCGGGATCGCCGTCCTTGCAGCTCTCATTGGCCGGGTCGTTCAACGCGGCCATGATGGCGGTGTCGGGCGAAAGCCCATAACGGGCGATGATCGCGCGCGCATCGGCCAGCGTGGTCGGATCGGGCAGGGTCGGACCGGACGCGATGACGGTGGGCTCGTCATGCGGCACGTCAGAGATCGCCAGCGTCATGATCCGGGCCGGCGTCGCCAGGCGAGCCAAGCGGCCGCCCTTGATGCGCGACAAATGCTTGCGCACGGTGTTGACCGCGGCGATCGGCGCGCCCGAGCGCAGCAATTGCCGCGTCACCGCCTGCTTCTGCTGCAGTGTGAGTCCGGCGGCCGGCGCGATCCAATTGGCCGATCCGCCGCCCGACAGCAGCACCAGCACGAGATCGTCGGCGCGCGCTTCGCCTGCGAGCTGCAGCGCATCTTCGGTCGCGCGCAGGCCCGCGGCATCCGGCATGGGATGACCGGCCTCGACCACGCGAATGAAACTGTCGGCCACGCCGTGGCCATGCCGGGTTGTGGCGAGCCCGGTCAGTCGCTCAGCCGGAAGTCCGAGCGATCGATAATGACGCGCTGCTGCGGCAGCCATTGCGGCCGCGGCCTTGCCGGCCGCAAGACAGATGATCTTTCCGGCCGGCGGCGCCGGCAGATGCGGGCCAAGCATGTGGTCGGGATGGGCGCGGGCGACCGCGCTGTCAAACACCGCGCGCAACAAGCCGCGCTTGAAGGTGGCGTTCGCTGCGTCAGCAGACGACATCATGCGCTGAGGGGACCCGGACCATCTGACCGGCCGCATGTCGCCGGTCGTTTGACTGCAAACAACGTTTCTCGCCGACGCAAAACCCTCCGCGAGCTCCTCGCGGAGGGTCCGTGAATGACGATCCGATCATGAGCCGCCGAGGCTGCCATCCATCACCGGGCCGAACAGCTTCCAGGTTTCGCCTTGGAATTTTTCGAGCTGCAACTGCTCGAGGGGGAAGAAGTCCGTCGGCGAGGTGTTCACCTTGATGCCCGGCAACAGCATTCCGGGCTCGAAATCCTTCAGATTGGCGGCCTGCTTCATCACGTTTTCGCGGGTGAGATTGTCACCGCATTGCTTCAGCACCTGAACCAATGCGCGGGCGACAACATAACCATAGACGTTGCCATTGTCGGTCTTGTCGGCCGTCGGATTGTATTTATCCATGAACGCGACCCACTCTTTCATCGCGGGATTGTCGGCCCATTGCGGGTCGGTCGGGTCCATCCGATAGTCGGCCGAGATGATGCCTTGGCTGTTGTCGAGGCCGGCCGGCCTGAGCACCGATCCGACGGATGCGGACACGTTGTTCAGGATGTGCATCGGCTTCCAGCCGATCTCGGCGACCTTCTTGATCGCCTGCGCGGCGAATTTCGGCGTCGCGATGTTGAAGAAGACGTCGGCGCCGCTCGCCTTCAGCTTCACGATATGGGAATCGATCGTCGGCTCGGACACCTCGTAGCTTTCCTCGGCGACGACCATCGATGACGCCTTGGCGCCGAGGCCATCCTTGATGCCCTTGAGGTAGTCTTTTCCGTAGTCGTCGTTTTGGTAAAGCACCGCGATCTTCGCGTCCGGCTTACTCTGCAGCAGGTATTTCGCGTAAATGCGTCCTTCCGACTGGTAGCTGGGCTGCCAGCCCATCGTCCACGGGAAGTTCTTCGGGTCGCCCCATTTGGTGGCGCCGGTGGCGACGAAAAGCTGCGGCACCTGTTTCTGATTGAGATATTTTTGAATGGCTGTGTTCGAGGGTGTGCCGAGCGGATCGAACACCAGCAGCACCTCGTCGCCTTCCACCAGCCGCTTCACCTGCTCGACCGCCTTTGGCGGCGAATAGGTGTCGTCATAGGAGATGAAATTCACCTTGCGACCATTGATGCCGCCCTCGGCATTGATCTTCGCGAAATAGGCGGCCTCGGCCTTGCCGATCGCGCCATAGGCCGAAGCCGGCCCGCTATAGGGCATGATATTGCCGATCTTGATCTCGGTGTCGGTGGCGCCGGTGTCGTATTTCTTCTGGGCCAGCGCCGGCGTTGCGCACAGCGCCAAGCCTGCGAGCGCAGCGGTCAACGCTATCGCTTTGGGATGGAAATCAATGAGCATCGCGTTCTCCCGTTGATTGTGTCGTTTGTTGTCCGAAGACCTCGTTGCCTTGACTGCAAATGCTACCATGTCACGGAACCGGGACAAATTGGCGGTTAGATGCATGGCCAGCGGGCTTCGCGGCCGAGCAAGCGATACGGACAACACAGCACGACCCAAGTTTGTTGCGACGCACGCGCTAAAGGCCCGAAGCCAAACTGTCAATGCCGGCCGCTCAAACGCCTGATCCAGGACGCCGTCAGTTGCGCGGCCTGCCGTGCCCCGCCCGGGAACAGGAAGATGACCAGGATAATAAAGACGCCGAACACGGCGCCTGCGAGACCCTTCGAGATCTGTTCGGAAAGGTTCGGGATCAACACCAGGAACGCTGCGCCGGCCAGCGAACCGGGCAGCCAGCCGACACCGCCGATCACCATGCCGATGAACAAATTGTTGGACAGGGTGATCGAATAGGCGTCCGGCGCGACGAAGCCGACCACGATGGCCGCAAGCCCGCCGCCGATCCCGGTCATCCCGGCGCTGACGCCGAAGGCGAGCGTCTTGTACATCGTCAGATTGACGCCCATCGCCGACGCGGCGATCTGGTTGTCGCGGATCGCCATCCAGGCCCGGCCGGTGCGGGAGTGCAGCAGATTGAGCGAGAGCCCGTAGAGCAGCAGCGCCACCGCGAGCGTCACGTAGTACAGCCAGATGTCCTGGTTCAGTTTCAGACCGAATGGCGCATCCGGCTTGGTGATCACGAGGCCCTGCACGCCGCCGGTGAAGGCCTCGAACGTGCCGAGCTTGAGGAATTGCGGCATCGCGATTGCGAGCGAGAAGGTAGCGAGCGCGAGATAGATGCCGCTCAAGCGCAGGGCCGGAAAGCCGAACAGGAAACCAAAGATGAAACACACCGCCCCGGCCAACGGCAGCGCCGCCGGATAGGGCAGGTTGCCGTGCTCCATCAGGATGCCGGTCGCATAGGCGCCGACCGCGAAGAACGCGCTGTGCCCGAGCGAAAACTGGCCGCTCCAGCCGGTCAGCAGATGCAGCGACATGATGGCGATGCCGTAGATGATGATCATCGTGAACTGAAACACGATGAAGGTCTTCACCAGCATCGGCGCGATCAGCAGCAGCGACAGCACCAGCACGCTGGCGATCCGCTCGATCGTGAGCCGCCGCCCGATGACCGAGGCGGGATCGGTGGAGCGGCGTGAAGCCGTATCCTGCACGGTCATCGTCAGACCCGCTGCGCCTGGACGCGGCCAAACAGCCCGCCCGGCCTGAACACCAGCACCGTGATAATCAGCGCCAGCGCGATCGGCAGCTTCAGCTCATTGCCGATCTTCGGAATATACGTCCCGGCGAGATTCTCCAGCACGCCGACGATGAAGCCGCCGGCGACGGCGCCTGCGGGACTCGCCATGCCGCCAAGCACGGCGGCGACGAAGCCATAGAGCAGGACGCTGCCCATCATGTTCGGCTCGAGAAACACCACCGGCGCGATCATGATGCCCGCGATCGCGCCGATCGCGGCCGCCAGGCCCCAGCCCAGCGCGATCATCCAGCCGACATTGATTCCCACGAGCCGCGCGGACTCTGGCATGGTTGCGGCGGCGCGCAGCGCGAGACCCAGGCGGGTGAAGCGGAAGAAGGCATACAGAAAGGCCAGCACCAGCGCGGTCACCACGATCATCCCGGCCTCATGATTGCTGATGAGCTGGCTGCCGAGGAAGGGCGCGGAGCCGAACGGCGAGGGAAACGGCTTGATCGAGAAATCCCAGATCAGCCCGGCACTCGCGTTGATGATCGAAAACAGCGCGATGAAGCCCGCGATCTGCACCAGCACGGAGGTGCCCTGCAGGGGACGAAACAGGATGCGCTCGATGGCGATGCCGCCGATGAACGAGATGGCGACGGCGGCGATGAAGGCGCCCCAATAGGGCATGCCCCACTGCATCAATTGCCAGGCAATGAAGGTCGAGAACATCGCCATTTCGCCTTGTGCGAAATTCAGCGTGTCGATCGATTGATAGATCATCACGATCGCGAGCGCCATGCAGGCATAGATCGCGCCGGTGGCAATGCCGGCAAGGATCTGGTTGATGAAGAGTTCCATCGGGTGGCCTCAATAGCCCAGGTAGGATTTGCGGATGTCTTCATTGTTGGCGATCTCGGCGGCGGGCCCCGATTTCACGATCTCGCCGGTCTCGATCACATAGGCTTCGCTGGCGAGTTCGAGCGCGAGCTGCGCATTCTGCTCGACGACCAGAAGGGTGGTCTTCGCCTCGCGGTTGATCTCGGCCAGCGTCTTGAACAGCTCGCGCACCATCATCGGCGCCAGTCCGAACGACGGCTCGTCGAGCAGCATCAGGCGCGGCCGCAGCATCAACGCCCGCGCCACCGCGAGCATCTGCTGTTCGCCGCCCGACAAGAGGCCGGCTTGCTGCAGCCGGCGTTCCTTCAGCACCGGGAAGGTCGCATACATGCGCTCGATGTCGGACCGGATCGCCTGCGTATCGCGGCGCGAAATGGCGCCGAGCCGCAGGTTCTCCTCGACATTCATCCGCGCAAAGGTGCCGCGGCCCTGCGGGATATGAGCGACGCCAAGCTTGGCGATGCTCTCGGTCGAGAGGCCGAGCAGCGAGCGGCCGTCGAATTTGATGCCGCCGGTGGAGCGGACCATGCCGCAGATGGCGCGCAGCGTCGTGGTCTTGCCGGCGCCATTGGCGCCGAGCAGGGCGGTGACGTGGCCTTCCGCGACGGAAAAGCTCAAGCCATGCAGCGCCTGGACCTGGCCGTAATACGAGCGCAGATCGCTCACGTCCAGAAACGCGCTCATTGGTCCTTGGCTCCGAGATAGGCCTTGATCACGAGAGGGTCGGATTGGACTTCAGCGGGCGTGCCTTCGGCCAGCTTGCGGCCGAAATTCAGTGCGACGACGTGGTCGGCGATCGACATCACGAGCCCCATGTGATGCTCGACCAGCAGGATGGTGATGGCGCGCTCGTCGCGGATCCGCATGATGAGCGTGCCGAGACCATGAACCTCTTCATGGTTGAGGCCGCCGGCCGGCTCGTCGAGCAGCAGGATCTTGGGTCGTGCGGCCAGCGCGCGGCCGAGTTCGACGCGCTTCTGGGTGCCGAACGGAAGGCCTTTGACTTGTTGTGCGGCGCAGCCGCGCAAATCGAGATAATCGAGGATGTCGTCGACCTTGGCGTTCAGGCGCGCCTCGCGTCGCCGGGTCCAGGGCAATCTGAGCGCGTCGCTGACGATGTCGCCGCGCGCGCGGGCATGCGCGCCGATGCGGATGTTGTCGGCCACCGACAGTTGCGAAAACAGTGCGACGTTCTGGAACGTGCGGCCGATCCCCATCGCGCAGATCTGGTGCGGCGCGCGCTTGAGGATGCTGGCGCCTTCCATCAGGATGTCGCCGCCCGTCGGCTGATAGAGTCGGCTGAGACAATTGAACAGCGTGGTCTTGCCGGCGCCGTTCGGACCGATCAGGCCGAGAATCTGTCCCTTGCGCTGATCGAACGAGATGCCGTTGAGCGCGACGATGCCGCCGAACGCCACGCTGACGTCGCGCACGGACAGCAGGATGTCGGCCTGTGCCGGCGGTGCGCTCATGCGCGCCTCGTTGTGCGCGCACCGACGCTGCGCGGTCCGCCCGCAGGCCGACCGCGGCGTACGAGATCCTTTGACCTCACATCCAACGTCCTTCCTGCACCGCTATATGTGTTGGCTGAATTCCAGCTTATATGCGGATGCATGTGGACTGGCTGCGGCCTGCGGCCGCGTCGATCTCACATAGCACAGCGCCGACAATCTTTACCACCACCCGGGGCTGCGCCAATGGGACTTCCGTCGAGTTGGAACGTTGGTCTGGCCGTGGTCCAGCCCGGTCCCGCGAGGTCGGTGCTGTATCGTTGACAAGCGCAGTGTGCCAAATTACGCAGCGGTGACTTCTGGACCGTCAGACCGGTTCAGCCACGAGCTTTCACGACGCGTAAACAGCCGGAGAATCCCATGAGCGAGACCGTCAAGGCCGAAAATCGCGGCGGCATCCTGATCCTCACCATCGACAACCCTCCGGTGAACGCGCTTGGCCAATCCGTGCGCGCGGGTCTGCTCGAGGAACTCAACAAGGCCAACGCCGACAGCAGCGTCAAGGCGATCGTGCTGGCCTGCGCGGGACGCTCCTTCATCAGCGGCGCCGACATCAGGGAGTTCGGCAAGCCGCCACAGCCGCCGTCGCTGTTCGATCTGTTCCAGGTGCTGGACAATGTGGGCAAGCCGACCGTGGCGGCCATTCACGGCAACGCATTGGGCGGTGGGCTGGAAACGACGCTGTGCTGCAACTTCCGGATCGCCACCAGGGACACCAAGCTCGGTTTCCCCGAGGTGAAGCTTGGAATTCTCCCCGGTGCCGGCGGCACCCAGCGCGCGCCGCGGCTGGTCGGCCCGGAGAAGGCGCTGCAGATGATCGTGAGCGGGGACCCGATCAGCGGTGCCGAGGCGCTCAAGGTCGGGCTGATCGACGATCTCTTCGAGGGCGATCCCGTGGCGGCCGGCGAGGCGTTTGCCCGACGGGTGCTCAGCGAGAACAGGCCGCGGAAGCGCGTGCGCGATGACGATTCCAGGCTCGCCGCCGCCAAGGCCGATCGCAAGGCCTTCGAGGCGGTTGTTGCCGCGGCGACCAAGCGCAGCCGCGGTTTGATTGCGCCGGGCGTCGCCGCCGAATGCGTCGTCTATACGCTCGATCATTCCTTCGATGACGGCATCCAGTTCGAGCGCAAGAAGTTCCTGGAATTGATGGCCGGCGAGCAGTCGAAGGCGCAGCGTTACGCGTTTTTTGCCGAACGCGAAGCCACCAAGGTTCCGGGCCTGCCGGCGGACGTCAAGCCGCGCAAGGTCGAGCGCGTCGCCATCATCGGCGCGGGCACCATGGGCGGCGGCATCGCGATGTCGTTCGCCAATGCCGGCATTCCGGTGACGCTGGTCGAGATCAATCAGGAGCCGCTTGATCGCGGTCTCGGCGTCATCAAGAAGAATTATGAGGCCACCGCCGCGCGCGGCGGCATCAGCGCAGACGAGGTCGGCCAACGCGTCGGGCGGATCACCGGCAAGGTCGGCCTCGAGAATGTCGCCGATGCCGATCTCGTCATTGAAGCGGTGTTCGAGACCATGGCGATCAAGAAGGATGTGTTCGGCAAGCTGGACGCGATCGCCAAGCCCGGCGCCGTGCTCGCCAGCAACACCTCCTATCTCGACCTCGATCAGATCGCCGCGGCAACCAAACGTCCGCAGGACGTGGTCGGCATGCACTTCTTCAGCCCCGCCAACATCATGAAGCTTTGCGAAGTGGTGCGCGGCGCCAAGACCGCGCCGGACGTGCTGGCGACCGCGGTCGGCGTCGCCAAACGCATCGCCAAGGTGCCTGTCGTGGTCGGCAATTGCGACGGCTTCGTCGGCAACCGGATGCTGGCGCGGCGGACCAAGCAGGGCGAGCAGTTGCTGTTTGACGGTGCCTTGCCGCAGCAGGTCGACGCGGTCGTGACCAAATTCGGCATGCCGATGGGACCGTTCGCGATGGGCGACCTCGCCGGCCTCGACATCGGCTGGCGCTCGCGCAAGGACCGCGGCATCAAGTCGGAGATCGCCGACGCCTTGTGCGAGGCCGGGCGGTTCGGCCAGAAGACCGGCAAGGGCTATTACAAATATGAGGGCCGCACCGCGGTGCCCGATCCCGAGGTCGAGAAGCTGATCGAAGAGACGCTGCAGAAGATGGGCCGCACCCGCCGCGCCGTCAGCGATCAGGAAATCCACGAGCGCATGTTCTATCCGATGATCAATGAGGGCGCCCGCATTCTCGAGGAGAAGATCGCGGCCCGACCCGGCGACATCGATACCGTCTGGCTCAACGGCTATGGCTGGCCGGTCTATCGCGGCGGTCCGATGTATTATGCCGACACCGTCGGCCTGAAGACGATCGCGGATCGGCTTGCGTTTTATGCCAAGCAGACCGGTGATGCCTCGCTCGAGCCGGCGCCGCTGCTCAAGAAGCTCGCCGACGAAGGCAAGACATTTGCTTCGCTCAGTAAGGGCTAGCGGTTCAGAAAAGGGCTAGCGGTTTAGAAGTTCTCTTCAATGTTCGACGGTGATAACCGGGAGGACGCGCAATGGAGCTCAACTACACCAAGGAGCAGCTCGCGTTCCGCGACGAGGTTCGCGCGTTTTTCCGTGTCGCCGTGCCGGATGCGACACGGCGCAAGCTGATCGAGGGCCGCAGCCTCGCCAAGGACGACATCGTCGATTGGCAGCGCATCCTGAACGCCAAGGGTTGGGCGGTGCCGCATTGGCCCGAGCGCTGGGGCGGCACCGGCTGGGACGCAGTGAAGCTCTATATCTTCGGCGAAGAGATGCAGATGGCGCCGGCGCCGCAGCCCTTGCCGTTCAATGTCAGCATGCTCGGGCCGGTGCTGTATAATGTGGGCAGCGAGGCTCAGAAATCCTACTACCTGCCGCGCATCGCCAATCTCGACGATTGGTGGTGCCAGGGTTTTTCCGAGCCCGGCGCGGGCTCCGATCTCGCCTCGCTGAAGACCCGGGCCGAGCGCAAGGGCGACGTCTACATCGTCAACGGCCAGAAGACCTGGACCACGCTCGCCCAATATGCCGACATGATGTTCGCGCTGGTGCGCACCGATCCGGCAGCAAAGAAGCAATCCGGCATTTCCTTCCTGCTGATCGACATGAAGGTGCCGGGCATCACGGTGCGGCCGATCGTGACCATCGATGGCGGGCGCGAGATCAACGAGGTGTTCCTCGACAATGTCGAGGTCCCCGTCGCCAATCTCGTGGGTGAGGAAAACAAGGGCTGGGATTACGCCAAATTCCTGCTCGGCAACGAACGGACCACCATCGCGCGGGTCGGCTTGTCGAAGGAGCGGCTGCGGCGCATCCGCGATGTCGCGAGCCAGGTCGTCAGCGGCGGCCGGCCGCTGATCGAAGACCCGCGCTTCCTGGAGAAACTGGTGTCGGTCGAGATCGAGCTGAAGGCGCTGGAAATGAACCAGCTGCGCGTCGTCGCTGGCGAAGCGCGTCGCGAAACAGGCAAGCCCGATCCGGCGTCGTCGATCCTGAAAATCAAGGGCTCGGAGATTCAGCAGGCCACCGCCGAACTGATGATGGATGTGATCGGCCCGTTTGCCGCGCCCTATGCCGGACCTAAGCAGGACGGCGCCAACGAGACCGACGAATGGACCACCGGCATCGCGCCGACCTATTTCAATTGCCGCAAGGTCTCGATCTATGGCGGCTCGAACGAGATTCAGCGCAACATCATCGCCAAGGCGGTGCTCGGCCTCTGATTGTGTGGTGGCTATGCCGACCTTAAGATGCAAATAGGTGATCGAGTCCGAGCCGTTCGCGAGATCCTCGTCATGCCCGCGCTCGTCGCGGGCATCCACGTCTTATCTGTCGGCAAAAGACGTGGATGGCCGGGACATCTAGCGCGAAGACGCGCTTCGCGCTTTTGCCCGGCCATGACGGGTAAAATGGTGAAGTCTGGAGACAACCTGAATTAGATTGTTAGGCAGCTCCCATGGATTTCGATCTCTCCGACGAGCAGCGGTTGTTGCAGGACAGTGTCGAGGCGCTGTTGCGCGACACCTACAGCTTCGAACAGCGCGGCAAGCATGCCGCCGCGCCGAAGGGCTGGAGCGAGACCATCTGGCGCCAGTTCGCCGATCAGGGGCTGCTGGGCCTGCCATTTGCCGAAGCCGATGGCGGCATCGGCGCCGGCGCGGTGGAGACCGCGATCGTGATGGAAGCGTTTGGCCGGGCGCTGGTGCTGGAGCCTTATGTGGCGACGGTCGTGCTCGGCGGCGGTTTCCTGCGCCACGGCGCCTCCGGCGCGCAACGCGCGGCTTACCTGCCGGCGATCATCGATGGCTCGAAGACCATGGCCTTCGCGCAGCTTGAAAGGCAGTCACGCTACGACCTCGCCGATGTCGCGACCTCGGCGAAGCGGCAGGGAGCGGGCTGGGTCATCAGCGGCGAGAAATTCGTCGTGCAGCATGGCGACAGCGCCGACACGCTTGTGGTCACGGCGCGAACCGGTGGCGGCCCGCGCGACCATAATGGCATCGGCGTGTTCCTGGTGCCGGCCAACGCGAAGGGCGTGCAGCTGCGCGGCTATCCGACGCAGGACAGCCAGCGCGCCGCCGACGTCACCTTTGAGAATGTCGCCATCGGGGCCGATGCCGCGCTGGGCGATCCCGGCCAGGGCCTGGCGCTGATCGAGCGCGTGGTCGACGAGGCGCGCTGCGCGCTCTGCGCCGAGGCTGTCGGCGCGATGGATGAGGCGCTGAAAACGACGGTCGAATACCTCAAGACGCGTCAGCAATTCGGCGTCAATATCGGCGCGTTCCAGGCCTTGCAGCATCGCGCCTCCGACATGTTCATCGCGCTGGAGCAGGCGCGCGGCATGTCGATCTACGCCACCATGGCAACCGGCTTCGACGATGCGCGCGAGCGCGCCGACGCGATTGCCGCCGCCAAGGTGCAGATCGGCCGCTCGCTGAAATTCATCGGCCAGCAGGCGATCCAGCTTCATGGCGGCGTCGGCATGACCATGGAGTCCAGGATCGGCCACTACTTCAAACGCCTGACCATGATCGATGCGACCTTAGGCGATGCCGATTTTCATCTGCAGCGGCTGGTCTCCGCCGGCGGGCTGTTAAAATAGCGTTGCGGATTAGGAGCGCGGCATGCGGAAATCGCCATTCGATCTCAGCGGCAAGGTCGCTGTCGTGACCGGGTCGAGCCGCGGCATCGGCCGGGCCTCGGCGGAATTGCTGGCGCAGCTCGGCGCCAAGGTCGTGGTCTCCAGCCGCAAGGCGGAGGCTTGTGAAGAGGTGGCGAAGGCGATCCGCGCCGGGGGTGGCGATGCGCATGTCATTCCCTGCAACATCGCCCGCCGCAACGAGATCGAGCATCTGGTCGAGGCCACCCACGCCCATTATGGCGGGATCGACATCCTGGTCTGCAACGCGGCGATCAATCCCTATTTCGGCCCGATCGCGAAGCTTCCCGACGAAACCTTCGACAAGATCATGGCGACCAACGTCAAGAGCAACATCTGGCTCTGCAATCTGGTGATGCCCGGGATGGCCGAGCGCGGTGGCGGCTCGGTCGTCATCATGTCATCCATTGCCGGCCTGCGCGGTTCGACCGCGATCGGGATCTACGGCGTTTCGAAAGCGGCCGATTTCGCGCTGTGCCGCTCGCTCGCCGGTGAATGGGGCCCGAAGAACGTCCGCATCAACTGCATCGCGCCGGGCTTGGTGAAGACTGATTTCTCCCGGGCGCTATGGGAAGACCCGGTCTATCTGGAGCGCCGTGTCCGCGCCGTGCCGCTCGGCCGGATCGGTGAATCCCACGAGATCGCCGGCGCGGTCGCGTTTCTCGGCTCCGATGCATCCAGCCTGATGACGGGCCAGGTCATCGTGATCGACGGCGGCGTGACGACCGCGGCGTCGTGACGGGAAATTGGAATCGCTGAGCCGCCAAGTCGTCATTGTGAGCGCAAGCGAAGCAATCCAGCTCTTTCCTTGCGATCATGGATTGCTTCGGCGCGCACCCGCGCCTCGTTACCGAACGTCATGCTCCGCGAAAGCGGAGCATCCAGTAGGCCCGGCGCGACGGTTTTTGATCAATCGGTCGCGCCTTCTTCGCTCGTCCGTCTCCGAGCTACCGAGCCGGACGATAATTTGTCGTGCGCGAAATATTTAAAAAAGACAATCTTTGTTTGTATTTCTGAAATTTGCCGAATACGTTTTGTCGGTAAAGGTGGCGCCTCTGTGCGGCAATTGGCGTGGTGGCTGTCAATGCCCGCGAGACCAGATCATTCGAAGTTCAGGTAAGAGCCGTCATGAAGCCGTTCGCTGTTATCGTGGGGACCTTGATCGGGTTGGTGGCCCTGTACTTCATGGCCTATCCCACGACGTCGTACCGGTTTCGAATAACGATCAACGTCGACACGCCGCAGGGCCTGAAGTCGGGCTCGAGCGTCATGCAGGTGCGCGATTGGCGATTTCCGCGATGGATGACGCTCGGAGAAAGTAGCGGAAGCTCATCGCTGATGGGTGACGCCGTCTTCGTTGATCTCGGACCGGACAGGGATGGCAAGCCGCGAAACGTCGTTGCATTGCTTGCGCTGGGGAAGCGCGGAGAGAATCTGGATTTCTATTTGCTGCCGGGAATGCTGTTCCAGTCATTATGGAAGCAAAGATTGAACTTGCCAAATTTCCGGGGGCAGGACTGGGAGCTCTCCAGATTGCCGCCGGGCACCCGGGCTGAACTTCGCGGTGGCCAAATCCCAACTTTGGTGACGTTCAGCAATCCCGCCGATCCAAGCAGCGCGCGGGCTCTTTTGCCCGAAGGCTTTGAGCAGGTCTTTGGCCCCGGTTACCGGCTGGCTAACGTAGTCATAGAGATCGTAGAGCCAGGCGTTTGGCCGTTGAGTATTCTCGGCCTCACCGGCGAGACAGTGACATCAGGAATCGAAAAAAGCTTGCCGTGGTGGGGTGGCCCTGATCGACCGGCGGCAATTGCGCTGCGTGCCGCAGGCCTGACCACAGGTTACCCCGAATACGCCTTTAAGAGGAGCTAAATGCATAACGCATCGTCTTGCGCGGCTTCGTTCACGCTCAACCCACGCCATAGCTGCCGTCATTGCGAGCAAAGCGAAGCAATCCAGCCCTTTCTTCGGGGCCTGGATTGCTTCGTCGCTGCCGCTCCTCGCAATTGACAAGGCCTCCCGGAAGATTTCCACATTGATGTTGATAAGTGAAATTCGTCAACGCTTTCAATCGCCTGATCCACTCAAGACGTGGCTCGAAAAAGAATCTGCTTGCTGGTCCAGCAGATTCCGCTTGCTGGTCCAGCAAATCTTCTGCGCAGACTCTTCGCATCCCGCCTCGATGAGAGAGGCGTTGCGCACGTCACGAACGTGAGGCGGGTGGCGGTGGCCGCGAGGTGTCGCGCATTTGCCTGGCAAATGCAGACGAAACGACATCTTTCGGACGACGAAGTCGCGTGGTTCTGGCGCCCCCAACGCAGGTGCCAAGTC
>Ga0081455_10000762_pt1 | contig 41803 bp, 72 predicted proteins | sample TabmetS3T2R1_FD_70207 | JGI IMG/M metagenome (GOLD analysis project Ga0081455, IMG submission 70207) | Tabebuia heterophylla rhizosphere microbial communities from the University of Puerto Rico - S3T2R1 | ecosystem: Host-associated > Plants > Roots > Rhizosphere ... | reverse complement strand
CAAGGTACGGCGTACGCCTATGACGACGAGCTGACTCCCGGCCAGCTCACCGAGTGGCTTGCCGAGCCGATCTACAGCGGCGGTGTGTTCGGGGAGCCGACCGGAACCGTGGAGTTCACCATCGAAGATCGAGCGGTCACTCTGCCCTCGACCATGCTCAAATCCGTGGAGACTCCGGGCTTGATCATCTTCGTGCCGACCGATCAGCGGGACTTTACCAGATCAAGATCAACAACCTTCGTCAACAAACAGACGAGCGGCAAACCGGCGGGCGGAGTGAACAGCGCGTTCAGTGCATCCGGTGACTACATGTTGATTACCAAGACGATCGACGAGATGAATGACTTGATCACGATCTTGGACGAAGCAGTGCTTTACATCTCACCGACCGGTCGCTATAACCGTAAGCCGTTCTACGCCACGGTCAGTGAGTATACGATCTTGGATTTCGCGCGGATGGACGGTCAAGAGAAGGTCTTCAACGTCCAGTTCCAAGAGGTTGAGCGGCCCGACACCATGTATCAGCCCAACTACTTGCCACTGCGCGACTATGCCTGGCTGGCAACGCAGTACGACACGTACAGTGATCCTGATCTTACTTCGATGACTTATGATGATCTTGCATTCTCGGCGGTGCCTTGATGGTCTACCGAGTACCTGATGCAGTGCTGAAAGCGCTGAACTCAGTCACCAAACGACGGGTCCGGCTGGAGTGGTCCAATGATCGTTTCGCTACGATCGGCGGAACGCTTGATGTCTATGACAGCGAGTTCGTTTGCGATGCCACTTCACAAGTTCGCTGGCAGGGTGCATGCTCGGCACTTGATGTTGATGATCGAGTAAACCAACTCACGACGTGGGTGCGTGCGTTCTTGGAGATCAAAGGCGTCCGAGCGCAGTGGTGGACAATTCCGATGGGTGTCTACCGAGTGGACAGCTTGACGATCACTGGTCGATACACCAGCTTCGTGCTGCGGGGTCTCGAAGCGGTAGTGATGGATTACCGATTCCATGTTCCAAGATCATTGCCGATGCTGCCGCTGGACACTCCACAGATCACGCTCGCTAAGTTGATCTTGGAGTGCATTCCGACCGCTAACATCATTTGGTTGATCAAGACCGCACAACAACCGATGGCACCGGTCACCTTCGATCGTGATCGCTGGGCGGCGATCGATGGTGATCAATCAGCAAAGTCGATCACTGGCGCGTTCTCTGCTGACTGCTATGTGAATCGTGTTGGGACCTTCATCGCTGAGGCAACGGTAATCAATCCGACCAATCCTGTGTGGTCGATCACTGTCGACAGCGGAGTCAAGGTCAGTTCCAGCGCGACTCTGAGTCGAGAGAACATGCGCAACGTCTGGACGGTCTGGGCGGCGCCGAGCAACGCACCGGTGATCGGTCCTCTGCACATCTGGGATTCCAACCCGCACAGCCCGACCTATGCCGGGACGAATCCGATCAAGAACGGAGCCGCTGAGGCTACCCCGTTCGGCATCGTGTCCGGGTACTACCAAAGCCCGCTGATGCGCAACCTGCAGATGCTGGAGCTGGCCGGTAGGAAGCGGCTCGCGCTGTCGCTGTCGTTCCGTCGTCACGTAGAGATCACTTCGATCTTCAATCCGACGCTGGATGCCGGAGACTGCATCTCACTGATCCCTGACGGAAAAGATCATCAAGAGAACTTCGTGATCGAGAAAGTGGGTTATCGGATGGATGACGCCTCAACCGAGATCACGATGCGCGCTCAAGGACCGCTGGCATTGGTCGAGTCCGAAGTGGAGACCATCTCATGAGTGGAATTTATGATCTTGCTAATGCCTATGCCGGTGTGAATCAGGACGGGCAGGAAGTTCATGAATTCAACGGCGCTTATGTGCTGGGCATCAATGGCGACGGCACTGTCTCGTTGAATTATCTCGGCGAGATCCACCCCTCGGTGGAAGCACTATCGAGCTACATGGACCGGCAAGTTGGTGATCTTGTTCTGGTCCGGAGCATGGGTGATCACTGGACGGTGATCGGCAGGGTCGGCGACGCGTTCACTGTCTCGATTCCACCACAAGAGCCATTCCCGACAACCCCTCCCGGTGTGACCTGGGGGACTACCGATCCGTCTCCGATCACCGGCTGGAATTCGGTGGTCGCAACCTGGGTGCACAACGATGGCCGGGTCTATTTCAAGACCGGAAGCGGCACGCCGGAACCGCCACCGGAACCGCCACCGGAACCGCCGACCTTGATCGTGATCATTCCGGATGCGAGCAAGTCCTACACCGGAACCGGCTTCTCGAACTCAGACGTGATGCAGACGCTGACGCCGCAGTCGATCACCAAGCGGCCACAGGGCTACAACGATCCGAATACTCAAACTGTCTTCGGCCAGACCTACAACCCGGCGTCCGGGTTGTCAGTGGGTCCGTGGGGTAGCGCATGGTTCTACGGATCTGATCTTGCAGACGCTATCCAGGCCAACTACAGCAGGATCGCCAAGGTAGAGGTCCGGATGAAGCGCAGCTCGGAGACTCACGGCTGGACCTCTGCCGTCCCGCCGATCTTGTGGCTGCATACCCACCTGTCCGCACCAGCCGGTGGCTTGACGATCACTGAAGGTCCGTACTACGGGCCAGCGCTGTTGCGTGGTCAGGAGGGCTACTGGCAGATGCCGCAGTCAGCGATCGACAGTTTCAACACCGGTGGATCGAAAGGGTTCATGATCTTCTCGCCGGACAACGATGATCTTTTCATAGCCAATAACACGGATACCGGTATCCAGAACGTTCTGATTCACTGTGAAGACTAGAAAGGACTGATCATGGGATCAGCATTCACCACACTCGGTGGGGACCCGATTCCCGGGGTCGATGATCAGGTACTGATCCCTGCCGACATCTTGGCCTATGCCGAATCCATCGGACACAAGATCATCCACTGGGTCGATGATCAAGCTGAACGGGACTCGGTCTACGGCACCGCTGCGGCACCCGTCTGGGTAGCCTGCCCAACTGCGCTCTGGCTCAAGATCAGCGGGTCCGGCGGTACCAGCGTCTGGAAGACCGTCTGGTCAGACAGCGGGATCGTCACCACTGGAATCGTGGCCGGTACGGATTTCCAGTATTCAACCGGTTATGTACGCAAGATCAACAACATCGTGTTCTTTTCGATCACCTTGATCAGGAAGACAACAGCGCTCACCATAGCCGCGTACAACGCAGCTTCACCGGGCAACATTGCCAGCGATCCGGTCTGTGTAACGCTGCCCGCTGGTTATTGGCCGGACCGTGACGTGGAGTGCGTGTGGCGTGGCAGCACCTGTGACGGAGCCTGTGAGGTCAACTCCAGCGGCGGAGTCGAGCTGATCTCCGGTACGCCTAGCGCAACGATCGCGATAGATGACAATGTGGTCGTCTCGGGAACGTTCATGGCACCGTAATGCCGACGATCAAGATCAATCCAGGTAGGCCGTTCTGGTCTGGAACGGTAGCGTTCTTCTCTTCCATGATCACGCTGCTGGGTCTTGATCGTCTCACTATCGAAGACATGTCCGGTCCCGCGCTGGTAACGGTCAACTGGGTCGGTGCGTTGCTCGCAAGTTTCTTCATCTCACTTGTGGTCTATGGCAAAGAGAAGATCGCCAGCTTCAATGGCAAGAAAGATCACCAAAGTGCCTGACATCTGCCGAGCGCTGCAGCTCAACTTCCGGCGGTCTGATCTTGATGAGGACCGCAAGCGCGAAGAATGGCCGCAACGGCTACCGGCATTGATCACTTATCTGAAGCGGATCAACCCGGCGGTGATCGGCTGTCAAGAGTTCCGCAACGACATGGCCGCTGACGTGCAAGACGAGCTGGGCGCCAACTGGACCTTCGTCGGGCACAAGCACAATGTCAAGATCATGTGGAATTCCAAGATCATGGAGGCTGAGGAGAACACGCTGCTGGAGACCGACCTGCCGTCCGGCAGGCGGAACCGGTACTTGATCACCATTCGGCTTACTCACAAGGCCACCGGTTGGGGAGCTTGGTTCAGCTCGCTGCACCTGGCTTCCGGCGGTGCTGAGGAACCCAACGCGCCGGTGCTTCGGCTGCGGCAGATGATCTTGGCATCCGACATCTTGGCGGCACACATCGCCAAACATCCATATCCGCAAGACCGCACTACCCCGAATTCGATCATGCTCGGCGATCTCAACGACTCCAGCCAAACCGGCGGAGTGCGCAAGATCGCGTTAGGAAAAGGCTGGAAGCCGCTACAGGTCCGGCTACCGCTTTCCAAGATCAGCGGCGAGTCGATCTCAACCTTCCACGGCTTCAACACGCCGACGCCGAGAACGGGCCGTTGGATCGATGAGATCCTGACACGCGGAGTTCGTCTTGAAGATGCCGCGTTGAAGCGAACTGATCTTGATGCTCTGCCAAACTATGCAACGGACCACAACGGTCTGTATGCCGACGTGATCATGGAGTTGTGATGTTGCACGGCAATGATGTCTCCAGCTATCAAGGTCCCGACTGGAAGCCAGCCAGCGGTGATGCTTTCTTCTTCGTCAAGTGCACCGAAGGCCGGACCGTCACCAACCGGAATCGTGCCGAGCAACTCAAGACCGGTCGAGCTGCTGATCTTGTCGCTGGGCACTATCACTACATGTGGCCGGGCAATGCCAAGGAACAAGCTGCCTACTTCGTGAGCAAGTTAGATGCCAAGCCCGGTGATCTTTTAGTGTGCGACTGGGAGAAGACCAAAGACGGGTATCCCTCGGTGGCGGACGCGGCAACCTTCATCGCTGAAGTCAAGCGGCTTAAGCCCGGCCACAAGGTTGGGCTGTACTGCAATAAATCAGCTTGGATGACTACCACGGTCAAGAAGGGCGATTTCCTCTGGCTGGCGCACTACACCTCTAAGACCGATGTCAAGGACTGGGACTTTTGGCAATACACCGATGACCCGATCGACAAGAACTGGGCCAATGAACGGTGGCAGACCAAAGATGATCTTCGAGCTTGGACGCTGCAGGCGGCGCCACCGTGGAATGATCCGACGCCGGTCTATTACTCCAGAACGTGGAAGTCCGATTACGTCGCGTTCGGTGGCACCGAGAAATGGGTTACCCCGATCGATAAAACGATCTTGATCGCCTGTGCCAAGGCAGCGGGCTGGGGCTCGGTACGTATCGTGCAGGGTGGACGCCGACCGAGAACCAGCTACAGCGGAACCACGCATATGGGGCTAGGCGTCGGGGATATCGGCATCGATGGCCACAGCAAGGCGGCAGTCTGGGAGTTCTGTGCCGCCATGCGCCGGAGCGGAATCCGACCCTTCCCGCGCGGCTACGGCGGCGATCCGTGGGCGAATGAGAAGCACATCCACTGGGGCTCGCGGGAGTCTTATGATCATGCTTCCGACTCGCTGCAAGATCAGATCCGGGAACAGGAGCGCGGCGGCGACGGACTGGTGGGCGGCAGAGCTTACAACGGACCGAGCTATGCCGATCTTGGTCGCTGGGCGGATTCGCCGTACAACCCGAAGAACATCAAGATCGATACCGGCGAGTACAAGGTGATCGAAGACGGGCTGAACGGCTACACCGTCGACAAGATCAAAAAACACGATCGCGAATTGGGCTACATCGTCAAAGCTCGATCGCAGGTCTACCGCTGGGGTCGCTGGAACGTGGTTACCGAAACTCCGACCTACTACAAGCTCAGCTCACTGGAACCGATCATTCCCGAGCCACCGGCTGAGCCGCCGGTCGAACCACCACCAGAACTCTAGGAGAAAATGATCATGGATGATGTCGACGTCAGTTTCGCGGTCAGCCTGCCGCTGCTGATTCAAACGGTGATCGCAACGGTGTTGCCACTACTCGTTGGACTGGTCACCAAGACCGTGACCCGAGGTGGCGTCAAGGCTGCGCTGCTGGCGCTGCTGTCGATCATCAGCTCAGGCTTAACCGAGCTGCTGGCAGCGATGACCCAAGAGACGCTCTTCGACTTCGGAACGTGGCTGGTCTGGGCGATCGGAACTTTTGCGGTTGCTGTGAGCGCTCACTACGGATTCTGGAAGCCGACCGGAGTAACCGGGGCGGTGCAGAGTGTCGGGCCGAAGCATCCGCCGGAGCCGGAGCAAAACGCTGGTTCACCGGGCACCGGGCAGGCATAGCGCGAGCTGCCAGAGGCTGCCGGAGGGGTAGCCCTAGGTCCGGGGGCCCGATGGCTTAAAACGGCTCCTAGGGCTTCTGAGCGGGCAGAATGAAGGGAACAGATAGGGCCGGGTCTCGTTCGGGGGCACGAGCCCGGCCCATCTCGATCCTGGGGAGCGGTTGCAATCGTCATCCGGCAGGACCGGGCGGCATGATACCCGGCCCGTTGTAAGCCAAACTTTCAGGTTTCCGCACATCACGCGTCCAGCTCCGCTAGATTGATCGAGCCCTAACCTAATCGATCATGAAAGGGGCTCACCGTGAGGAAGATCCTCGCAACACTCGGAGGCGTCGCGCTCGCCCTCGCTGGCGCGCTGGTTGCGGTTCCGGCACAGGCCGAGATCGTGCCTGATGATCTTGGCTTCATCGACAAGCAGAGCTGTGAAGATGACGGCGGAATTTTCTACAAGGTCAAGGTCGACTGGAATTACAAGTACGTTGATGCTGCCGGAAATACCCGGGTCAGTGTCAACCCGCTGGTGATCAGGCGTCCCGATGCCGATGCCGGGCCTGCTGCCGACGCCGGAGTTGATCTCAACTACCGAGTGGTCAGCCGTGGCACGACCGTGATTCAGAATCAGTCTTTCGACGGGATTGATCTTGATTTCGGCGTCGATGATCAAGCCAGCTTCAATCCTCGCAACCCGATCTCCGATGCTGGCGACACCTTTATTCGGGTTGTGGTCGGTACCGATGGCGATGGCCTGGGCAACTGCCCGGCGCTGTTCTTCATCCAACCCCCTGGTATCGACTTCCGTCCCCCGGCCCCCTGACGGTTAGGGAGGGCAACAAAAAAGGCCGCCCGTGGCATGCGGGCGGCCTCTTTGTGTTGATCAAGCTTCGTTTGCGAACTTGCCGCAGGCGAAGCACCTAATCTTGATCGAGTTTTTGTCGTACAGTGACCCGAACTTGCGCCAGACGTGCTTGCCGTCGCGGGTCTTCGGGCATTCGGTTTGGTGCTCTTCGTCTTTGACCACAGTGATCATGTAAACGAGATGTCCATCTAGATCATCAAAGTCAGATCCGCAGTATGGGCACTTCCTCATGATCGCTTCACCTCTCGCTGCGCGAAGCGGCGGAACTCCCGGGAAATGTTGGTGCCCTCGGCCCGGTACAGTGCCAGCAGCTCGTCCCAGAGAGACCGCTCGATCAAGACCGAGTTCTTGGTCAGTGGCTCGGCCAACCCAGTCTCATCGATCCGGCGAGCATCAACCCGAGCTTCCGCCGGGCTCATGATCACTGGGTTCTTTGCTTGTGTCATGATCATTCCTTCCTTCTCTAGATATGGCTGTAGGGAGGGGCCCACCAGCTCGGCTCACCCTCCCTTCAGTCAGCTACGGATCTTCCACCGTTCCGGCAGGAAACCACCTTCCGCTAGCCACGCATCCAAGCTGTCGATCAATTCGAGCAACCGGGCATAGTCGCCTCGCGCGTCTTCTTCATGTAGCTTGATCAGCTTTCGGATCTCGGCCAATGCTGCATCCGGGTCCATGATCTTTACCCAACCCATTCGATCGAGACGTGGCCCGGGTTACGAACCGTCATCGGAAGGCGCAGCACTCGCCCGTCTTCCATCTCGACATGTACTAATGCCGACACTGATACCTGATCTAGCCCGATGATCTTGACCGCCTTGGGGATTTCCACGCCCTCCGGCATGTCCTTGATCATCTCGGTGTTCAGCGTTTCCGCTGTGAATTGTGCTTGCAATCTTGCATCCATGATCATTTTTCCTTCCGTCTGATTGGGGAGGGTCCCGGCCTAAGCCGGGAGCACCTCCGCTTTGGTGGGCCGCTTCGCTTTGGCGAAGTACGGGTCATCTGCTGACTTGATCAAGGTCGCGGTGAAGGTCACCCGATCGCCCTTCTCTACGCCATTCCGCTCGGAATTGAATAGCGAGTTGGGCACCGTGCTCCAGACCTTGAAACCTTGATCATCTTTGACCAGCATTTTGACCGTGATCGTGATGTGTCCGTAGTAGTTGTCTTCGTAGCTCTTGACTGAGACAACCTCACCGGTCACCGTGACCCGACCCTCGGGCGCTTCGGTCTTGGGCTCGGCGGCCTCGGCGGCCTTCTGGGCTGCCTTGGCATCCATCTTCTGGGTGTCTTCGATGATCGTCCGTTCGGCAGCAGCGATCTGCCGCTCGCTCAACTCCCCGTATTGCTCCAGTTTCCAAGCAATGCTGTTCAGGAAACCGTTGGACCAGAAGGCCCGATCAGAACCAGAACCGGCAGCGTCGAAAACGTTGTCCCAGTAGGACAACCAGACCAGCAGCGGATGATCTTCATAGATCTGAGCGATCCGCTCGGCCTTGGCTTCGAGCTGTGCGTTCAGCTTGGCCGTCCTACGCAGCGTCTGGAACTCGCCCTTCAGCATGGAAAACCGGCCATAGAGGCAGGTCTCGCCGATGAAGATAAATTCCTTGGCACCCTTGTGGACCATCAGTGCGCAATACCGGATGGCAGCGCCACAGTGGCCGCACTGGTGAGACGAACCGTGACCGAACTTGTAACCGTCCTTGATCAGCACGTTGACCAGATCTACCCGAGCGCGGATCTGATCAACTCCCCAGACGCCGGGGCTGTTGTCGAAGACCCCCCAGCAGTCATACGCCTCGGGGTCGAAGTCCGGCGAGCTGGGCCGGTGGATGTCTGTCCTTGCTTCCATTGTCCTTCTGTCCTTTCGTTGGGAGCTGATCAGTGACCAGCTCCGCCGTGCGTGTACGTGTCACTCTCGGGCTTGCCGTCCCACAGGCTCGCGCCGGAGTAGCTGTTCAGGTTGATCCACGGGCCGCTGTACCCGGCAGCCAGTTTCTTGAGCTGCACCGGAGCGGTTGTGGTGCCTTCATCGATCCGCTCTTGCTTTTCGTAGTCCCAGCCCCAGCTCTGCCGGGTCAGAGGACCCTCGCCAGGAACCAGCCTGGCGTTCTCGTCCCGATGGGAACTCCACCGTTGGATCTTGACGCACTTAGCGGTGGCGCCAACCACCTTGTAGAAATCGATGTTGGTCTGGTCGTAGCCCCAATTGGCCACGAAGAACTTGCCGATGAGATCCTTGGGATCTGTCATGATCATTTTTCCTTCTGTCGTTGTTGATCTTGAAAGCCTAGGGCCGGATATTTTCACCCTCCGGCGTGCGCCTAGCTACGCGGGTTTCCCAGTCCACTTTACTTCCCCCGGGCGGGAAGTTGATCTTGATCTAGGGCCGGTCCTATTGTCATCTACTCTCACCGGCTCAGCGCGCACTCACCGGCTACCCTCAACTATCGTCGGGCCGTTCTCCCTGTTCGCTCCCCTTACCTTTCAGGCTCCACCACCTTCATAAGCCGGGCTGGTTACCGACCGTAGGGCGTTTCACTGCCGTACTCGCGAGGGCACCTCCAGGGTCCCTAGACCAAGATCAACGCCGGAGTCGTCCGCTCATTCGTCGGCCTTACCGGTCTATCAAGATCATTCCCGGCCTGACTTCAACAGGCTGGCTCTGCACCTAACCGCAGTCACTGAGTGATGCTACGTACTTCCAGCGAGCCCGGCCCGTCAGCTACAGGGGCTCCATGTCCTCCCGGGCCTTAGCTACAGGGGAGACTTTCGGTACGCGGTGATCACTAGCTAGGCTAGATCAGCGCGGGAATGATCAAGTCTTAGTTGATCTTTCCTCCACTATTGAGGTTTTAGATCAGGAGCAGTGCGCGCTCTATGCAACTGACTGCCACTTTCTGCCCCCGCGAGACCTTTAGGGCCTCCAGCTCCCGATCTTCTGTTTTTGTTTCCTTCGGCCTTACGAGAACTAATCTACCCCCGGGTCAAGACCTAAGTCAAGTCCCAGGGGCAGTTTTCTCATGTGATCTGCGCCACATCGGCATCCGGCCTAGTCAGAGGCCATATCAGGCTGCTTCGGCTTCCTGCTCGGCCCTGGCATCGATCCCGAGGATGTGGTCAGCGGCCTTCTGCGCGGCAGCGGCGGCCTTGACCACGAGCTGCACGTCAGCCTTGATGACGGCCTTCCAGCCCGCGATGTAAGCGGCCTGATTGTCGATCGTGCCGTGCGAGATCCCGGCCTCGTTGCACAGGAACGCTGAGCCGATCTCGGCAACCAGCTCTTCGCGACCGTAGGCATGATCACCGAAGTAGTTGCCGAAGTTCCGGTTGAGCCGATCCTTGTGACCAGTCGAGTGCACCAACTCGTGCAGCAGAGTCGAGTAATACTCCTCGTCTGAATCATGATCAGACAGCGACGGCACGCTGATCTTGTCGGTCGCGGGGTTGTAATGCGCGTCCGAACCGTTGCTGCTGATCTTGGGGCCTCCTGCATAGCCAGCGATAATCGCCTCGGCGGCTTCGATCGGGCTCGACTCGCGCGGCTGATCACAAGCGCGCTTCGGGATCTTGACGCCTACGGTCTGATCAAGGTTCCAGACCTTGTAGAACCGCAGCATCGGGTAGGTGATCGGGTTGCCGTCCTCGTCCTTCTGCTTGGACTTGATGATCTTCCAGAAAATGATGATCGTGCTGGCCTTGTCATCTTCCTTCAGCCGTCCGCCGAACTTCTCAAGCTGCTTGAAGCTCAGCCAGTACGGAGAGGTGCGATCTTCTATCGCTAGCAAGATCAAATTGATGCCGGTGTAGGGCCGGTTCGATTCCAAGTTGCGCGGGCGATTGCTGATCGTCCAGGGCTTGCGCCACGGCACCGTGCCCTCGTCCAGCATTGCCAGGATCTTGTTGGTGAAGATCTCGTAGACCTTATTTCTGTCGCCACTCATTTCTCTTTCCTTCCGTCGATATGTGGTCTTGACCTGAGTCTATACCCAGGTCTAGACCGAACGCAAGCCTGAGCGTGTGATGTCCGTCACATGTTGGGGGATGGCGCCGAAATCGGCACATATAACGCGGGGGCTCTTTACGCTGCGCTGTATGGGCTTAGGAGACATGGCCGGGAGGACTGCCCGGCATCCCACTGGAACCGGCGCCACAGCCCGCGCTACGCCCCGTCAGCGGCTCGCGCTGGCCCCTCCGCCGGGGGAACCCTGGGCGGTGGTACACACCCGGCAGCGCTATCAGGCCAAGATCACCAAGATGATGCTGGTATGTGCCGCGCTGGTCGCGGTCGGCAATTTCTTGGTGCTGACCTTCGATGACTGGCTGAAGCTGCCCGGCGCGGTGCTGCTGATGGTTGCTGTCGTGCTGGCCGGGATCTCTCCGGCGTGGCGCGTGGTCAAGACCGATATCGTGATCGAAGACCAGCCTCGCAAACCCGTTGACGCTCGGCGGGCTCGGCAGGTAAAGTCTCGGCTCAACGTGTCGGCGACGGCTGGCGCGGGGGATGACTGAAGATCCCTAGCAGAAGGGGATCAAAGGTACATCAGGCGGCAGACAACCCATCAACGAGCTGGCTAACTGTGATCTCGGACATGGGGACGGGCCTGCAACCCGGAACCCGTGCACGCAGGCAAACTGATGATCTTGGTGAATTCGCGGAGCCGAAAGGCTGCCACCGAGTGGACGTGGAACCGTTCTCCCCAACCCAAACCGCCCCTCTGGCCAGTTCCAGAGGGGCGGCGCTGGTTTGGTGCACCAAGATCAAGGCATCACTCCCATCTCACGTAATAGATTCACCCATCCCAAGATCAGCGTCTGAGTCACGGTGACGTGCGAGTGCAGGTTGGGATCATGCCGGTGCGTTTGATTGCCGCACTGCCAGGGCAGCATGATCACGGGCTTGTTACCGAGACAGACACACTTGATCGTGATCATGATTCCCACCTGTGAATAATCGGCTGCAGGCTGACGATGCTGTCTGACTCAGCGAAGATTCCAAACCCGCCTAAAAAGTCCGATCGCGTCGACTCCATTAGCGTGATGTCGAGCTGTCCGCTCTCGAAACTCAACCGCCAGACACTGCCGTAGGCGTCCTCGATCAAGATGGTGTACGGCACAGCGGCCACCTGCTTACCGTGCTCGTCTTTGATGATCATGAGTTTCTCCAGTAGTCGACATAGCTCACAAGCGCGTCGTGGATATCGGGATAGCTGAGGTTGGGGTTTGAGACCAGCCAATAGACCAGGGCCTCAAGCAGAGAGTTATTGAACGGCTTCTCAGCCTCATAGACCGCGATCTTGAACTCCCGGCCATCCTCCAGCTCGACCGTGATCGAGCGCCGATCATCACTCAGCCGATGATCTTGAAATCTCGTCCAGTTGGTGGCTTCCTTCATGATCACATGGAGCCCGATGGTCAATTCTTTGGCGCCGATCTCGGCAGTGTCGTTCGTAGTCATGTCCTCTGTCCTTCCGTCTTCCGAGTTAGTCTACAGGTTTACGGTTGGAGTGGCAATAGGTCCTGACTAGGGTGGATACCGACATAGCAGAGTGCGCGGCCTGTCTTGATGTGATACCACGGGTGTCCACCGTTCCGATCTAGAGCCGGGATCAATGCCAGCCGCTCTTCGCAGACCTCGCACTCTGCGGTCAGCGTGATCGGCGAGATCCGGCGCCATGTTCCGGACCTGGGGGTTGCCCGTAGCATGATCATGCCGCCTTGTGAGGTCTGCCGCCTTTGTCGGGCACGTAGTGCCGGAACCACTCCACAACCTTGTCCGGGTCGAAATAACCGGTCGGCCTGCCCCGCCACATCTTGATCACTTCAGGGTCCGGGAACAGATTGTTAGCTCGGCGATCACACCATGCCCAGACCTGTCTGAGCGTGATCTCTCGGCCAGCTTCCGCACTCAAGATCACCGCTAGCTGGGACTTGGTCACCAAGCCAAGATCATCTAGAAGCGTCTTGTTCTTCTTCCTGGGCATGATCAACTCCTACTGAAACATGTTGCTGCCGATGAGCGGCGTAGACACTGTGATATTGAGAAATGATTCCTGCCCCGAGTCATCTATGCCCATCTGGAACCCCCGATTTCGCATCATTCTGGAGAACGCTGGCCGGTTCTTGGCCGGAATGCCGACCTGCTCACACCAGATCCGGTAGGCACTAAAAGCCGCTTGCAACGGAGTATTGCTGCCGTTGGTCTGCCGGATGCACTCATTGATGAACTGCTGGAATTGATCTTGATCTTGGTGATAACCCCAGGTAGCCATCGTCACGGCGGCTGGCTGTCGCAGACCGTACTGGTACCACTCGATCGCTCCGGCCACAGCCCACGCCAGCACCGCGCGCCCGCCCTTCTCAGGATCACGAAGCAAGATCTTTAAGTTCGGGTCCCGGCGCTCCGGCGGGAGTGCGTTCGGGAAGGGCACCTTAGCGATCCGGCGCCACAGTGCATCGTCATGCGCAGCGGGGTCATGGTTGGTGCCGATCCAGAGCTTGAATCTCGGCAGGTAGGTAAACGGCATCTCATAAAGCCGCTTGGCGGTAATCCGCTCTCCACCGGTAACGGCCTTGATCAAGTTCTCATTGAACCCAGCACCTTCCTTGATCTCTGACATGGAGATCATCCGGACACCTGCCATCCTGGCCAGCTCGACAATCGGCTGCTGGCCGTTCCGAGACCACATGAAGGTGTCCGGTGAAGTCGTAGCGGCATAGGTTCCGAATGCTGCACCGAGCCCATCCAAGAACGTCGACTTGCCGGACGCGGGCGGGCCACTGATCAAGAGGAGCTTCTCTTCCTGATTCGAGCCGGTGAGGGTATACCCAGCACAGCATCGCAGGTAATTGATCAGGTCTACATCACCGTTACAGGACTCCCAGAGGAATCTTTCCCATTCTGAAAGCCGGAAGCTCGGGTCATAGTCCACCATGGTGTTTTTGGTTACAAGATCATGTTTGCCGATCGGTCTGATCTCCCCGGTGCGAAGATCAACAATTCCGTTGCGGCAACAGATCTCGTGATCATTGGCATCGAACTGATCAACGGTTCGGCGCATCGATTGCACGTCCTTGGCTGTGGCGAGCGCGTTGCTCATGGTGGCTGCTGACTGCGAGCGGCGCGCCCAGTTGGTATGCAAGGTAAGGGTCTTGAGATCAGTGCCTTGTTTCTCCAACTCCCGAGCTTCGGCCCAGATCAAATTGCTGAGCTGATGAGTCAGTCCAGGAGCTATCCCCTGAGTGTCGTTCTGCCAGCCGATGTCAGTCCAAACCAACCAACCCCAACCGTGCACGTAGCACAGGTCCTCGCCGAACGCGTCACGGTACCGGTAAGCATTTCCAAGATCAGTGAGCGGATGGATCTCCTGAGGTTTGTCAATCCCCATCTGCCAATCGACCATCAAGTCGGAATGATCTTGTCGCCAGGCTTGCTCTACCTTGCGGAGCGCTTCCTCGGGAGGGAACGGCGGCTGGCAGTTGCGGGCTGCTTCCAAGATCAAAACTTCGACAGCTCTGCGGCTGTCGTCACCGAGTTGGCGGCGCAGTCTGCAGGCTTCCCGAAACAGCGTGTCGTCACGCTCACCCTCGGGAACGCCGTTCAAGATCGTCGTTGTGTCGGGAAGATCACTGCTGGAAATGCCGCTACCGTTCGCCGGGCCGGGCCGGTTCACGATCATGGACGCGATATCCGGCGGTAGCGTAGTCGGTTGCCATTCCCAATTGAGCCAGCGGTAATGGGTGCCGCTCTTGTGCCTGCCCTCGGGCAAGATCACATAGCCGCCGTCTGATCTGATATCGACGCCGGGGAGCCAGCCCCGCAAACTCGGGATCTTGATTCCGTTGGAGGCATAGAACAGATGCCGTCCACCTCCGCCGGTTGCTGATCTCAGCGTGTCCGGCATCGGGCCTCGACTCTGCTGGAGCTGAGAGAACGAGTCGTAGCCGCTATGTCGAGGATCGATGTCGATCACTGAGATGCCGGTCTCGGGACCGGTACGCAATGCCCAGTTGGCCCACGGCCATTTCGCCAGCCACATGTTGATCATATTGATGTCAGAGCTGGCGTTGTAGAAGCCGTTCTCAGTCAGCGGGTGCTTGCCTGGGTTGTCACAGTCCAGGCCTTTCTTGCAGGTGCAGCGCCCGCGATTGATCGAATGGCAGGGAAAGATCGGCCATCCCCTGGCCACGTAGTCGACCGGCGAGGTCATGCCCGCTACCCGCTAATTGATCTTGGCTAAAGCCAGGTAGGGTCCGGCCAATCTGCGATGATCTTTTGGAACCTCTCCCGAGCCAGCTCCACGGCTTGCTCTAACCAGGGAAATCTCGGTTCACGATCTTCGATGTCGTAGTTGTAGACCCAATAGAGTCTCGTTGACTGCTGGCTGAGCGCGCCGCTCTTGAGCACTCGACGGCCCTCCACGTCATAGCGCTCGTGCCATTCCTGGCGGGCAGACATCTTGCCATTAGTCATAGATCGGCTCCATGCCACAGTGACTGTGCTCGGCTGGTACCTGACATCTCTGCTATTGGTAGTTTGATCAACTTCCTCGACGTTGATCACTACTCGAACCACATCGGTACGCTTCCGCTGCGTCGTGTCATATGCGATCTTCATTCCTTGTTTCCTTCCGTCACTGTCACTGTGAACTGCCCTACCGGTCGCCAACCGCCGACGATGACAATCCCGCTGAGACCCTCGTTCGGGGTATAGGTCATAGCAAGATCGACTTCTGAACTCATCAGCTTGGGTCTGACCCGTTCCAAGATCGCATCACGGAGCTGATTCTGATCAGCAGCGACCACGTTGAACGGCTCAATCCGCTGCTCTCGACCGACCAGATCGCCCTCAAACTTGATCTTGAAGATGTCGATCATGGAAACGGCCTCACCGAGATTACGTTGCCAGACTCCGGGAGCACTGCCAAGTCCTTGGCCATGCCTTCGGAGGTCTCGACGAACATGATTTGAAGACCATGATTGTTTTCCATCAAGCGGTACTCGTTGCCGAACCGATCGAGCACCTCGAAGCTCTTGCGCTCGATGTCCCACTGCCGGTGTTTAGCGCCGAGCCGGTCCTCGGTGCTGTGATATCTGATGATCATTTTCCTTTGTCCTTCCATCCATCGATTCTATCAACAAGTTATTGGTGTTCCCAACCAAGGGACTCACATGTCGGAACCTTGCCGACCAGCTCGCGGTAAAAGATCTTCCAGTCTCCGGAAGACACCTTGGTGATCATGAAACCGCAGTTGACGCAGCGCTTCCACAGGGGATCGTGCCCGTTGCGCGATCCCCTTACCGAGGGTTTGCGGCTGCCTCCAATCGATCAAGAACGTCATAGATCCGGCGCCGTTCCTCATCTGTGGTCCGAACTCCGTTGCTCTCGATCCGCTGGATCTGGGCGTGCGACATGCCGACCAGTTCGGCCAACCTCTCACGCGACATCTTGAGCGCTTTTCGCCGTCGTTCCATGGTCTGCATCGGTCTGTCCTTCTGTCTGACTGTCTTGAGATCATGTCGATCTTGATCAATCACGATCTCAACATCATCCGGGATGCTCTCATGGAGCCAGACCCGCGCGGTGTCCCCGGTCTTCTTGCTGATGATCACATCCGGCGTCCACCGATACTCAGCGATCAGGTACTGATGATCAAGCAAGGTCGACGTAGCGTATGCCTTGCCGTCCAGATCCCCGCCTCGGAAAAAGTTCAGCATGTCATCACCGAGACTACGTAGCCACGCTTCGTACGGCTTCTGGCAATCGATGTGTACCCACCAACGATGATCAGCATTTCCCAAGTTGACGTACTTGGGGTCTTTCACGTGGCAGGTACACACCAACGGCGACGCGACCATATCGCACGCTCGCTTCCTTCGCTGCCGATCGCTTAGAACTCGCGAGGTAACGGCGGAGCTTGCGGCGCTGGCTGCTGCGGCTGCTGCGGCTGCTGAGCTTGCAGGTGCGCGTTAAACGCGTCGATCTGCGCTTGTGTAGGTTGTGCTGGCTGTGGCTGTGCGGCCTCTGGAGCTGCCTGCTGGCCTTGGTATGGCGCGGGCGATGGCGGCGCTGCTGTGGCCTGCTGTGGCGCCTCCTGCGGTGGCCTGAGCATGTCTTGGAATGCTGGAGTCTGCGGCGGTGGCGGAGGGGCCTGAGTGGGTTGCTGCTGGCCCCACGGATTCTGCCCTTGCGCGGCCTGCTGGACGTTGTACGTTGCGGCAGGCTGCTGCTGCTGGGCCGGTACCGGCTGAGGTGGCGGAGCCGATACCGGGGCTTGTGCGTGCTCTGGCCCTACCGGGATGTACTGAGCCGGTGGGAGCTGTGGCGCGGGTTGCTGAGGTGCAATTGGTGGAGCTTGCGTCATACCCTGCCCGGGCTGTTGTGGCTGCTGGGGGAATGACTGACCAGCCATCGGCGCGTTATACGTCTGCGGCTGTTGCGGCTGTTGATCTTGAACTTGAGCCGGTGGCGCGTACTGCTGCGGCGGCTGCTGATACTGCGGCTGCTGCGGCGCGAGCATCTGAGGCATCTGGGGAGCTGCCGGGTAACCCTGTGTATTGATCATGGTCGGCATCGTGCCCGGCTGAGTTTGGATACCCTCGCGGATGAAGCCAACCTCATTATCGAAAACTCCGCTGTTCGGCGGAAACTCTCTGATCTTGACCTGAATCCGGGCCGTCCGGTTGATCATCATCTCGGCAACGTAGGCCATCGATGGATTGGCCAGCCAGAAGTTGTCGTCAAACCCGAGCGCGCGCATCTGCCGGAAGAACACCTTCATAGCCTTTGAGCTGTCGTGGCTGATGGTCATGGTGCGTTGCAAGCGTCGGCCAGCGTACGGGCCAGCGATGATCTGCCAGGTGAGTCGGAACATCGGCTTACCGTTGCTGGCCTTGTCCTCGGACGCGGCAACGATCTGCGCGTCATAGTCGGCCTGCGGTATCGCCTGCTCTTGGATGTTCGACTCTTGAAGCCATTGCGCCCAGTTGATCGTTTCGGGCTCGGTCTGAATGCCTCCGCCTCCAGGAGCCGGGATCAGATTTTGCATAATCGGAATTCCCGGGATCTGCGGGATCTGTGTGTTGGTCATGCTGCACTCAACTGCCTTTCTGGACCGAACACCGCAGTGATCATGTCCGGGATTGTTGGATTCCCGATCAATGCCGGGAGCTTATGGGAAAACTCGGTCTCTTGGATACGGTTGCCCGCTTCGTAGGTCGGGCCAGGTTCGACTGCCAGCACGCGCATCGTCTGAGGCATCTGGGTTGGGTCAGGGTTAGGAAGATCAGCTACGTACATGTAGCCGAGCACGTCTAGCCAGTACGGCATCCTGGTCTTGAGTGCGCCTTCTAGGAAGGGTCGCCACTTGCCACCACGAAGATCAGTCATCGCGGTGAGGCACAGACTCTGCAGCGGGGTATTCGGATGCTCGGTAAGATCACGAAGCCCGCGTACCAGCAGCGTCATGTCATTAAGTAGCTGGCCCCACTTGTCGCGATCCATCTGCCCAGTGAAGTTGGTTATTTGATCTTTCAGCCGGGTCTGGATCTCAGAAATCGAATCGATATTGACCGAGACGAAGGGATGCGCGTAGTACCTCAGCAGCTCGGCGGCTTGCTTCATATGTGAGTACGTGTGGACGATCACTACGCAGGTTTCCCAGTCCCAGCTATAGACTGGAGTTCCGACCTGGGGATCGGTACGGCCCTGCCCCAAGATCGGCATCGGCTCTTGCAGCGGGTCCCAAAAGATCTTCTTGCCGGGCAGGTAGCGATAGGCTGCCTCGGCATCGATCAACAGCCGGGGAGCTGGCGCGGTGTTGGCCAGCGTGGACTTGCCGACCTTGGTATCAGCGTGGATCACAAACGACATCGATCTTAGAGCCATCTCATTCCACCTCCCCCACCAAGCGCATTCCTCCCTGCCCTTGTGAGTTGCCGACCCGCCAGGAAGCCCGAGCTAAAAAATCTTTGCCCTCGGGTACTTCGGCCAGTGCGTCATACTCGATAAACCCACCGAAACTGTCTCGTGCCTTGACCCGCTCCAGCATGTCAGTCAAGATCGATTCCAGTTCGTCATGCGTTACGCCAACGGGTTGCATCATTCTGCTTTCTCTTTCTCTTGATCACGGTGATAGCGCTCGTGCGGGTCGCGGTGTTGGTAGTACTCGCTCAGGAAGAGTTCGACGTTGCTGCCGTCATCGAACAGCGGACAGGCATCCAAGAAGTCGCACAGGTAGGTGCACTCGCGGGTAACGTGCTTCGGTGCCCAGTAGTGATGATCTTGCCCAGCATCAAGCGCAGCGCGAGCCCGGACGATCTCGGCCAAGATCGCATGTATCTCGACCCAAGCACTGTGGATGATCTCCGCGTTGTGCCGGACCGGCAACTCTTCGTAGAACGGTGGCACCGCGCTGGCCGTGCGCTTGACCCGGCGCAGCAGACGATAGGTGGCACCGTCGATCCGCCAGCGGCCATCGGAATCGATACCTTGCTGCCGGAGCTGATCAAGATGCAGTTTCAAGATCAGGTGATAGTGTTTGGACTGCGGATCGATACCTAAGGTCTTGCGGAGTTGCTCGAAGCTGGCGGTGGTCTTGAAATCCACGAACTCAACCGCGCCGTCTGCCAGCCGCTGCCGCTGAAGATCAACTACGCCGCGCAGATTGACGCCGGGGATACCTGAAGGCACCTCAATGATCTCTTCACTGGAAATGATCACGTATCCGGCATCGATAGCTTCCTCGGCGATCCATTGCAGATAGCCCTCCAGCATGGCATGCGCGAGATCTTGTTCCTCCTGCAGTTTGATGATCATGTCGTCTCTGCCCCTGAAGGTGCAGATAGTGAACTCGTCCTCATAGATCTCATCGATCGCTGCGATCGGATCGGCGCTGCGCTCGTAAAACGCCTGCAGTGCGGCATGGATACGAGCCCCAAGGTTGCGCACGCCGGTTGGGTTTTCCAGCTCAGGTTTGAGCCCTAGCTCGCGGTAATAGGTCAGATACCAGCGGCGGCGACAGCCGAGCCAGGTCTGAATCTCGGAGTTAGAGACGCTGATCATTGCACGTTCACCACTCGCGTGATGGGCTCGTGCGTACCACAGTCTCGGTTACGCCGCTCGATCAATCGCTGAGCTGCCAGCCGGGCACCGGTCTTAGTAAGCCGGAACGTGCGGCGGATCTTGACAACGTTGATCATGTCGACTGCAACAAGATCACGGCGAACGATCTTGACAGCCCACAACAGGCCGGACACGCGCATTATGTGGGCTTCCCAGGCATGCGCTTGGCTAGTTTTCATCCCGCTATCCTCTCGTTCGGTAGTCCCTTCAAGATCAAACCCAATGTGTTGCGATCCCTCACGATCACCTCTAGCTGTTCTTCCTTGAGTGCCAGCACGGCTCGCTGCCGATCTTCGATCGTGCCCTCGGCGATGATGTCGATGTACTCGACCTGCCGGTGGATCTCAGAGCCGATCCGATGGATGCGATCTTCGGCCTGGCTGTTGTGGATCTCGCGCCAGCTCCGCTCTAGAAAGATCATGGTGTCAGCCCGGGTCAGTGTGATGCCTTCCGAGCCGGAACCGAAGGTGCACAACAGCACCCGGATTCGGCCCTCTTGGAAGTTGGTCTTCGCAAGATCTTGATCGAGGCCGGACTGGTCACCGGTGATCAACCCGTAGCTGATCTTGGCCTTTTCCAACCGAGCGACCGCTAGCATGATCAACTGCTTGTGAGCCGCGAACACGACAACGGGCTTATCACCTATGTCTGACAAGATCTCCATCAGCGCATCCAGCTTGCAGCTCGGCTCGGTCTGCCGGACTTCCTCGCCGTCGATCAGCTCGGCATAGGCACTCGCGAACTGACCGAGTCTGGTGAGCTGTTCCAGTGGGTTCATCGCGATCACCACGCCACCATCTAGCTTGGCGATCATGTCCTTTTCCATGCGGTCGTACGCCGCCTTCTGCTTAGCTGGCATCGGTACATACCGCGTGGTGTAGACCCTCGGTGGGAGCTGTGGCAGCACCGCTTCCTTAGGCATCCGGCGCATCAACGGATCGATGATCGAATAAAACTCTTTGCGGCGCCACGGGTCCGGATGCAGCCCAACGATCTTGGGGTGAATGCCTCCCTCGCGATCAGTGTTGAAACCCCACTGGCAGTAACGCTCGGTGAATGCTTCTTTGCTGGCGAACTCATTAGGCCTGAGAAAGCGCAGCGCTGGCCAAAGATCATCAGGCGTGTCTGCGATCGGGGTCCCCGTGAGCGCGAACGCAAATTGAGTTGGATCGATCTTAAGACTCTTGGACCCTTCCCGGAGCGCCCAGACAGCCCGGGTCTGTATCGCAGTCGGATCTTTCAACCGGTGTGCCTCGTCAACGATCATGGTCGCCCAGTACCGGTTCAGCTCTTTAGCGCACCAATGGCAGCTCGACTGCTTATTGGCCATCTGGCCTTTCTCGTTCACCGCTGGCAGCGACTTGTCACACACGATGCAGCGCTTCAGCCGCGTCTTGCCATAGGCCGCGAGCCGGGAATGCATGCGAGCTGTCTCATAGCTCACGATGTGCGCGTGTGCCGGGGTCATGATCAACTCGCGACGCTTTTTGATGTCCGATCCACCGGGGATCGCGACGATCGTCAGGCCCGGCCACCATTGATCAAATTCGTGTTTCCAGGTGAGCACCATGCTGGACGGCGCGATCACCAGCGCCGGGAAGACCGCCTCGCCTTGCAGGTGCAGCTTCCGCAGTCCTCGGATCGTTTCCACGGTCTTACCTAGGCCCATGTCGTCACACAGCAGCGACTGCTTGGTGAAAGCCAGGAATTGCACGGCAGCGCGCTGGAACGGGTAAAGATCTTGATCACCTTCGGCCTCGGTCGCGTTGCGCAACTCCAGCGCTGGCTTGACCCGGTTCTGGTACTCATTCCAGGCCCACGCGTTCAGTGCGTCGCCGAGCTGGAGCCGGAGTCCGAAGATGCCCTGAATGACGATGCAGGAAGCCCACGACAGCGGCGCTTGGAAATACTGTTGATCATCTTTCCGGTGGAACTTACAGCCCGGTACCTGCATGATCAACTCTTTGTCCCGGCCCGGAAACGGAGTCGAGATCCGCAAACGATCTTGCTCAAAGGGGTCTACATCGATAGAGATCTGATAGTTGCCGTCCATGTGTCCTTCTGTCCTCAAGAGTGGCTAGTCTACACCTTTATTGCAGCTTCGTCAGGCCATAGCCTCTCGTCCCGGAAACCGCACTCGACTAGGTGTTTCAATGCCTGTCGTCCGGCATCGTTCATATGCCCGTTCGGAGTCGGGTGATACCAGCCCATCGCTCGAAGTCGATCATCGGTAGAGAATCCCGCTGCTTTCTGTTCATACATCTTGAGATCCCAGCCGGTGTAGGTCTGGCAGAAGTAGCGCGCTACACCGATCATCTCGATCGAGAAATGAGCGGTTGCGGTGTTCTTGATTGTCCGCATGCCAATCGTGAACTGCTCACACGCCACGTGAAGACGCGGGCCACACTGCTCGCAGATGTCCTTGATCAACGCGCCACCTGTAACAAGATCAAGTTCCCAGCCTTGGTAGCTGGTCAGCGGTGCCGGAGTATGCAGCAGAGCAATCCCGGTTAGCTTGCCAGGATCGATCCCCAAGATGAATTCCGGCATCTGCTTAGGTGGCGGTTTAAGCGGCACGCTCATACTTGGACCCCCAACTCGTCGGGCAGATCTCGCCGGACCATGTGATCGGTACCGCGTAACTTACGTAATCGTTCATGATCGAGACAGCGGTTCGCATGACCTCCTCGGCCAGCTCCTCGGGAACTTCCATCACGATTTCATCGTGCACCGGCAAGATCATGTACTCGCCGAAGCCGTGCGCGTCCAGCGCTACCAGGCAGCGTTTCAAGATCTCTGCGGCATGGCCTTGGATCAGGTAGTTCAGCAACGCGTACTCATGATCATCATCGGCGACCAAACGCCTGCCGTACGGCGTGATCACATACGCTTCGCCTTCGGCCTTGATGCGCTGCTGACCATCGTTGTTTAGCTGCCGCTGTAGTCGCTTGACGCCGGGGAAGCGCTCGTTGAATGCCGCCGCGAAAACAGTCATCTGATCAAGAGAGACCTTCGAGGTCTTGGCCATCTTGGCAATGCCAGCTCCATAGATGTCGCCGTACACCGTGTTCTTGGTCAAGTCGCGGCGCCGGTCGTCCTTCTGCAGTTGATCATCTTGGAAGATCTGCCGGGCCAGCGCCACAAAGAAATCGTCAGTGCCGCTGAAAGCCTCGATCATGCCGGGATCTCTGCTGAAGTGCGCGCACAGCCGAGCTTCGATCTGATCGGCATCGATGGTAACCAGCACATAGCCCGGCCTCGGAACGAACGCGTGCCGCACGGTCGGGTCTTTCTTCGGCAGTTGCTGCAGCGCTGGCTTCTCCACTGCCTGCCGACCGGTCCGGGTACCCATCGACCAGATCGTCGGATGCACCCGGTCTTGATCATCGGCCATGGTCAAGAAGTTGGAGAAGTACGGGCCGAGCTGCTTTTTGATCTTGCGGATAGCAAGGATGTACCGAGCCAGATCATGATCAATCTGTTCCAGCACTTCCTTCTCGGTCGACTGCTGCCCGCCGTTGGTGAACACCTGCGGCATGATCAGCCCAAGGTTGTCGAACGCCTGGGTGATCTGCGGCCCCGAGTAGACGGTCTTCACCCCGTAAGCGGCGGAGATGTAGTCCTGCATCTGCTGGGCGTAAAGGCCAAGCTCATCACTCTTCCGCTCGCAGTAGAGAAGATCAACTAACGCGCCTTTGCGCATCATGTTGGTGATCACTCGCAGCGTGCCCATCTCTAGCCCGTAAGCCTCGCGCGGGCTGCCGTTGATCGTTTGGCTCTTGAACTTGTCGAAAATGTGCGCGGTGATCACCGGGTCCATCGCGGCATAGACCCAATACGGCTTGAAATCCCACGGGACCGTGTCCCAGTCCCAGCGGTTGGCTGCCATCTGGGCTTTGAGATCCTTCTCAGCGACTCCGGCGCTGGGATCGATGTGCAAGGCACCGAAGGTCTTCAGGTGCTTAGAGCGCAGCGGGTCCACCAAGTGCGCCATGGTCAGCGTGTCATTGGTCCGGTCCCAAGGCCAGGGTCCCAGCTCGGGTGCGTTCTTGAGTGTGAACAGCGCGTCGTGCGGGGTGTTGTGCAGCACGATCGGCCCGTCATAGCGGCGCAGCGCTTCGATGATCAAACCTGACCAGCGATGCCAGGGAATAGCCCAGCCCTTGTGAAGATCACCGAACTGATACATCCGCAACCGATGCCGAACGTGATCAAGACCGCCGGACTCGGTATCGAGCCCTAGCACCTCGCGGCGCTGGCCGAGCCACTCCAGGAAGCACTGCGCGTCGTTCATGGTGCGCACCAAGGAAAGATCAACTTGGTTGAAGACCGCGCCGAACTCAGGCATTGCGGCCCCTGTAGGTATAAGCCCGCGTGATGAATAGAGTCACGTCATGATCAAATCGCTCGGCATGCTCACGAGCTGTATTGGAGTCCTTGGCCGCAAAACTCTCGGCGCCGCAGGTCGAGCATTCCCAGCAGTACTCAGCGCTGGCCCGGCCTCGCTTACGTCGTGGCGCTTGTCGTGGCTGCAGCATCAGCGTCTCCGGATGGCGTAGTTGACCGCATGGCATGGTTGCTCGGTGCAGAGCCAGAACGCACTCGGATGATGTTCATCGTGCCAACGCCAGACGATCGCGTAAGCCGATGGTGCCGTACGCCGACCGGTCGTACCGCTGACATAGCTGTCTGTCAGCGAGAGAGTTTCAGTGATCGGATTAGGCACTGGCTTCTGCCATGATCACTAGCGCGGCACGGATCGGGGTCACCGGGATCTTGGCTATCACACACGCGGCCTTGGCTTCGGGATCGGTAGCGATCACCGGTGGATTGCCGAGCAATGGCCAGACTTCCTTGATCTGATCACCGTCCTGACTCAGAATGCCGAAGTCGTCATAGGGCAGCAGCGCTTCCATGATCGCCATGTTCCGGGGCACACTGCGTACCGGAGTCAGCGCCGCATTGAAACTCGGTGTGCCATGCGGCCATGATCGATTGCTGGACAGCACCAGGAACTGTGGGTTCAAGCTGCCGACATAGGAATGCAGGTGCGCGATCTTGAATGCGTTCATCTGCGCGTCCTTGGCCCACTTGATCAACGTCTGCGGGTTGGGCTTGGTCGAGCTGATGGTACGCCAGCCATAGGCCTTGGCGTGCTCGTTGAAAAAGTCCCAGACCAGCCCGACATGGTTGGATTGCACGGTGCGCTCGCCGCGCTCCATCAGTCGATCTTCGATGGTCCTCGGTGGTTCCGAGACGATGATCTTGAGAGCACCGAGAGCGCTCAGGAACATCTCAATGTGCTTTACCGCCGGTTCGGTCAGCAGCGAAGCACGGCGGTACAGCGGGCCATAGATCATTTCACTGACATGCCACTGATCCAAGATCCAGAGCGTCTTGAGATCATCCCGGTCATAGTCCCGCAGGAACCACTCGTAGGCGATCATCGGGTCCTCGCGCAGCGGGCCGGAGTGGTGCATCCGGGTATGTATGCCGTGCTTGATCGCGAGCTGATCAGCCAGCCAGCTCTTACCGACTCCGTCCACGCCTTCGAGGATGATCAACATGTTAGGTCCCGTTTCTGCGTCTCACCTGCTCGGGCTTGAGCTTAACCACGTTCGGCCCCAGCGCCACAACAGCGATATTGGTCCAGCTTGGATCGTTGATCATTTCCAGGGCCAGTCCATCGATCTCGTCGGAGAGCTTCCAATGGTTGCCGTTCTGATCAATCAGCAGGTTGGTCACCCTGCTGTCCAGCAAGATCTCTCCCTGATCGTCCTTGATAATCAACTTCCCATGCCTCCCTGGGCCTTCTTGGCTTTGTCCGGCGCGAGTTCCTTGTCCTGGTGCCGCCGGTGCTCGGTGGTCGCGGTGCCCTCGCTGATGTAGAGCCGGGTTCCGTTACCGCAGTAGCAGCGCACCCGGACCTGGCCGAAGCGGTGCTCGAATCGAAGGAACTCGTGCCGGTCGATCATGCGCTGAATCACTGCGTCGTTACTCATCGGGTTTCCTGATCACTGTGTCTTCGTTGGCCTCGTCTATGACATCGAAAACCTCTGTGTCGGCCTCGTCATCGGCAATGACCAGCTTGGTGCCATCGTCTAGTGTGTCGGCTTCCTCACCTTCGATGATCACCTCGCGCTCGATCACCTTGCGCATCACGCGGTTGGTGATCTGGACCTCCGGGCTGTCCAGGAAGTCGATGATCGATTCCGGTCTGACTCCGACCTGCAGTGCTTGTCTGATCTTGCGGGCGAAGCTGTCATAGGCCTTGCCAACCCGTGACAGCGCCACCGTCTGGTCGAGAGTCGGGCTCTCATCCGGCATGATCAGGTTCCGGTCCGGAGGTTGATCACTCGTCCGTTGGCGTTGATCTCTTCGGCTTCCTCGGGAATCTCCACACTGCCCAGCAGACCCCGGTCAGCCCGGGCCTGCCGCGCCCGGCTCCAGTAGAGCCGCAGTTCTTTGGCGTACCAGCCCGCCGGGCGCAGATATCTGGTGCTGATTCGGTTCTCGAACCGGGTATCGCCCACGCGGTACTTCTCGATCTTGAGCGAGCCGCAGTTCAGACACCTGATCTTGCGGTACCAGTGCCAATAACCTCGGTAGTCGGTGTCCTGTACGGTCGCCGGGTACGGGTCCCACGGGCAGCCCATTTCCTTACAGGCAAGGATTATCTCGATCGAGCTGCGCTGTTTGATGCCGCTGATCATCGGTGTTGTCACCATATTTTCCTTCTCTTTCCCTTAAAATTAAGGGACTCCGGCGTTCTGCACCGCCGGAGCCCCGGTCAGATGGTGTGGCCGGTGTTGATCAAGCGCTACCCTCCTCCACAAGATCAGGAATCTGCAGTGCGTCCACATCGTCGGCGCGTTCCAAAGCGCCGGGCAGTTCGTAATCCGCGCGTGCGATGGCGTGAATCCTGGTCTTGGCCTGATCTTGCGGGATGTCGATCTCGGCAAGCACGTCGCCATCTCTCCAGAACGTCACTGTCCACATGCTGTTTCCCCCGTTTCTTGATCAACTGCCTGGCATAGCTCCTGGTACCAGATCAATCGAGTTGCTGATCTCGTCCAAGCGTTTGGAGATCTCCGGCAGGCCTTCCTCCAGCAGATCGGTCAGCCTGCGGAGCTGCAGCGCGATGGCGTAGCTGGCCTGAGCGTTGGCGAGCTGTGCCCACGCTTGCGCGCGCTGACTGTGCAGCTCGACATTCCAGCTCGATTGTGCACTGCGCGTGGTGGATTGATTCAGCTCCTCGATACCGTTGACGATCATCTCAGAGATGTGACTGAGGATCAGTTCGGCCTCGCTGGGCGGTTCGACCTTGATCGCGTCAACCGGGTCGTGGGTCATGACTCTTGCGCTGCATCGTCTATGACAAGTCGCTGCAACCGGTTGAGTTCAGCGATACGGGCTTCCTCAACACGCTCCGGCTCGGTCTGGTAGGAGGTGATCAACTCTCGAAGCGCGTAGAGAGTGGCGTTGTAGCGGTCGATCGCGCCGGTCCAGCGCCGGACGCTGGCGGGTGGGGTCTCATGGGCCAACTGAATGAGTCCTACCTGAGCAACTCGCCAGTTGGCGTAAGGAGTTGCAAGATCAACTAGAAACTGCTCGAAGCGCTCCAGCTCGGGGTCATGCGGCATGGTTGTCCTTCCTTCCGTTGTCCTTCGTCTTCGTCTTTGTCTACAGGTAGATTACGCGTGCCTGGCCGGGGAGTCAACGAGTTGTGCGGCGCCCCAGCAGGCTGATATCAAAATTCTGGTAGGCATCCGCCAGATCTTCGTCGTTCTCGAAAGCCTGGTCGAGTGCCTTCCTGGCCAGCCAGGAGATGCTGAACACCCCCAACGGGTCGCGACTGTAGCACGCCGAGACCGCGCCTTGCGGGTTGTCCGCGAAATTCAGCGTGGCATGGTCATTCTCCAGGTAGCCGTAGCTGGCGCGGTTCAAGCTGTCATCGGTCCAGCACTGCTGGGCGTCGGTGTAGTTGGGGTCGCAGAACTCATAATCGCCTTCGTCAAGATCAACCTTGCGGAGCCGGTCTTCGTTGTTTTTAAGGGCTCTACAGCTCTGAGAGGCATGGACGATGCGGGACTTGCCGATCTTGGTGATCACGTAGCGGTCATCTGTGGTGCGGTAGATGCTGATCTCGGTCCAGCGCGGCTTGTGGAAACCGCCGGAGGTGTACTCGGAGCTGGCTCTGCCTAAGAGGGTGCCATCGAAATAGACGTACTGATCCCCCGAATGTAGCTCCTGGCGGGTCATGGTCGTCATACGTCCCTCGTCTCGTTTCCGTGATCTTGTCCTCTCAGATGCCAGGATAGCGGTGCTGTCTAGGGCTGCGCGCTGGGAGCGTCTAGTGATCAACCAAAGGTGAGGCGATGGAAGCGGTGCTCTCGCGGTAATAGGCATACGCCTGACGCGCGGCGCTGAGCCGTTCAGGTTCGATCGTAAGAGTCGGGTATTGGCTCCATTTGGGGTCCCGAGGATGTCGGTCCCAACGCTCACCGCAGAAGCGGTAACTAGACCAATCACGGCGGTTGCTCGGCGGGCGGGACAGATAAACGCCGGTACCAATCTCGATCGGTTGCTCAACCCAGAGGGGCCAGCGACCTCCGCCGGTGGGGTGGGTGATGAGGAAATACAGGTACTCGTCGCCGTTGGGCTCGATGTAGAGATACGGACCGTAGCCGGTGAGCTGGACAGGGACAAAAGGATTGCGACTGCCGGTGCGCTTCACAGTGTTGGGAAGACGCGGGAAGGCAATCGGCTCACCGACCCACACGTTGATCTTGGAAGGGCCGGTGAGTGCACTGTTCAAGTTGATACTGACTAGGTCTGGCCTGCCTGGGCTGCGGTTGATCGCGGTCACGTACTGAGGAGCGTTTTTCCGATCTTCATCGGTATAGCTGGGCTTAGTGATCTCTTTAGCTCCGCCTTTGGGGTCGAGCACATCACCGATAGCCAGGTCGAGCGCGGTCGGGGTATGGCCTCGCCAGTCATAGGTCTGGCCCTCCGGGCGGCGCGGGAAGGTCACGATCTCGTCTGGTCGGAAGTCCCACTCCCCTTGGTTGGTAGTGATCTTGATAGTGCCGTCTGGGTTGTGAGCGGTACTTACGATCACATGGTCTGGGTAGCTGGCAAAGAGTAAGTTCTGCTGTCGGACAGGCATTCCGACCATAGCGAAACGAGCCTGTGGAGTGTGCAATCGAGCCATGTTGGTAACCTCTCTTGTGGGTTTTGCTCTGCATTGTACTTCTTTGCTATTTTTTGTTCAACTTTGTTATTTGAGGACCTTTTAACCAAAAGCGCTTACGAAAAATCAAAGTGGAAAAATTCTTTAGTGAGGTCGGCGAGTAACAATAGGTAAGCAAAGTAGAGCAATCGTGACTGCAATTGGTATGCAATGGTTTTACTAGGTAGCCAAAGCATTTTCTGATCAAGTTCTAATGCGCACACGTGCGGACGTGCGGACGTGCGCGCGCGCGCGCGAGAGAGCTGTGCGTGGCATGGTCGGCCTGTGGATAGCTCACCCTTGTTGATCTTGGTCGGCGCCAGATGGTGAGCCGGGTTGCGGGCTGTCCTGGTCTGGGCTAGCTTGGCCAAAGAGGACGCGGTGAGGACGCTCACCCGCTGCCAACAGCGACCCCGAGTTGTTCACCGCGTTCTCGCTCACAAAGACGTGAGCGCTCGGGGTGGGTTCCTAGTTGATCTAATGCCGGGCGCTCGCTTGCGCGCAGGACGGGGCCTGCGTGAGCCCACGGGGGAGGGCACTGGCCGGGGAGCGGGTCAGCTCGCTGGCCCAACATGCCAGCTCCTGATCATGGACGGACATCCACACTTCCCGGTCAGGAGCTGGTCTGTTTGGCGGGCGCGTGGACGGGTACTCTGCGCGCGGTCGCGGGATCTTTCCCGGTCCCGCTTTCGGATGTGGTCCCGCGACGCCAAGCGCAGGATAGGCTGTAACCCGCACAACCCGTCATGGACGGTACCCGGGGTCCGGATCACATCGTGGAGCTGCAGACACGCGGTGTCGAGTGCCGGATAGCGGAGTGTGGGATGGCTTCCCTTTGCGGCAACTGCGCCCACACTCCGGCGTAAACTGCTGATCATGGCCGACGACATCCGTACCGCGCCCGCTACCGAGTACGGCGGCAACGCCGGGCTGGTCGAGGGCGAGCCGCACGTACCCAAGGCCCGGGAGATCCTGGGCATGATGAAGCGCGAGGACAACCCGGCAGATCCTTCCTCGGGGATCGATGTGCAGGACCGCTTCGAGAGTGCAGGTTAGCCGAGCTGGAGTCGAGGGATTGATGCTGGAGTGTGAGGGCTGCGGGTTGCGGCTGGAGAACGGCGCTGCCGTCCGATGGCTCGGTTCGACCTGGGATGATCGCAAGCCGTACTGCCTGAACTGTGCGGTCAGTGAAGAGCGGCGGTTGCGCCGGGCCGGTATCTGATCATGGATGACCAGGCCGAGCTGATCGGGCGGCTGGAAGTCACCCACCTGCCCAACACCCCGCGCACCCACGACTCAGCGGGCCGCGAGGTCCACGAACCCGAGCAATGCCGCCGCTGTTGGCAGAGCTACCCGTGCGAGACCCGGCGGCTGCTGGGGATCATCACCGACCTGCAGTATGCGATCATCCACGCCGCCGATGAGATGACCCAGACCATGGACGTGATCAAAGCGAAGTACCCAGAGATCGAGTAGCGTATGAGATTCCTGCAGGGCCGGGCCCGGTTCACACTGATGTTCCTGCAAGGCGGGGATGAGATCGACCTGCAGCGACATGTACCGTTCGCGCCGCTGCCCGGTGGCTTTACCAATGCCGAAGAGCTGAGAGTGATCAGTACTTCTGATCAACAAGTGCGCTGCCGACTGCTGGAGGACAATACCGGGGTGCTGCTGGCCGAGACCGCTATCGAGCATGATCAGGTGCGGGCCAATGATGTGCTGCTGGTGGCCAAGGGCGCGCTCACTCTGGCTGTGGAGATCTCGCGCTGATGCCGTTCCGTAGCCGAGCCCAACAGCGCTGGGCCTTCGCCAACAAGAAACCCTGGGCCAGGAGCTGGGCGCGGCATACCCCTAAGAACGCTAAGCTGCCTCGCAGAGTCCGCAAACGAAGGAAGAAACGATCATGAGCGAACAACCTCCCGAAGCTGTCCAGTTACCTGCCGCGCCTGAGTTCCCGGTCGGCACGGTCTTCTCCACGACCGGATCGGATGGCAAGAAGCGCACCTGGGAGGTCCGCTCGGACGGTCAGGTGAAGCAGGACCGAAGCACACCGCCGCGCTCTCAAGACGCTCGGCTGGGCTGAGAGGAAAAGAGATGATCAGCAACGTGACGCTGGTATTCGAGAACGGCCAGGAGGTTGAGGCCAGCCTGCTCTCGGCTCGCTTCGAGGTCGAGACGCCAGCCGATACCGACTATGGAACCCTCGATCGGCTCAGCACGATCAAGCTCCCGGCCAGCGAGTACTATGCCCGGCGGCAAGACAACGCACGCGGCAACCTGGTGCGGATTCGCCTGGTCGGGGAGGCGGGCGAAGGACGCACCAAGCCCGAATCTGAGCCGCGTTGATCATGCCGGATGTTGCGACAGTGGAAGATTTCAGTCGGCGACACGGTGATCATGAGCTTGCGGATCGGGGCCAGCGTGCACACTAAGCCGTACCATCCACTGCGCTATCCACAGCCCGGGGATTCCGGCATCTTCACGCTGGGTTGCTCCTGCGGTCGCTGGCAGGTCACCGGCTCGGCAGAAGATTGCATCCAATTCGGGCGTGAGCATGACGATTCCCCGTTCAAGAACCACATCGTCTCGGTAGTGAGCCGTGAACCGTGAGCTTTACAATCAGAGCATGGCTAAGCTCACCGCGCGAGGCCGGAAACGTCTGAAGAAATCATCCTTCGCCCTCCCCGGTCGTCGCTATCCGATTCATGATCGCGCCCATGCCCGCAACGCGCTGGCCCGTGTCGCTCAGCACGGCTCGGCCTCTGAGAAGAAACGAGTCCGTGCCGCTGTGCATCGTCGCTACCCTTCGATGGGCAAGACCAAGACCAGACGCAAGCGGTGAGTCGGCATTGGTTGTTCGGGGGGACAAGATCACTGCCGCGTCGCGCCGCCAACATCTCACCGGCGGGTCGGTTCTGGCTGGCGGTGCTCTACACCGTCGCCTTGATCGCTTTCGCCATCGTGTTCGTGATCGTCACTCCGGGCTGCCGACCCGCCGAGCCAGCGGACAACAGACCACCTAGTCAGCGCTATATTGCCGACCCCGCCGCGCCTTGCCGGTGCTCCGACCGGCCCCCGCTCGACCAGATCCCAGAGGAAGATCCACGCTTTATCCCTTGATCATCGATAGATTCTGTGGTTAATTAGCCCTGATTAGCAGGAACTTTTATCGCCAATTGGGACGTGGACTGTGGATGCAAGTGGCGCTGGCTTGCCTTGGCCGATCATTGTTGACGGCTTGAAACAAGATCATCCGGAGTGGTTCGAGGACGAAGACCTAGACGAAGACGACGACGAACTAGACCAAGATCAAGACGATAGCTGGGGCGTGCCTGCCAACTCCGGCCCGGGGCGGATCTCACTATGAGCACCTGGGGCGATGTTGCCGCTAGCCGCAATCAGCAGTCGACCGACGAATACCAGAACGAAACAAGATCAATCTGGGATGAGCGCAGCGTCGATGACTACGACGATTGGCAAGATCAGCGCCGCCAAGATCAAGATGATGCCCGCGATTCCTGGAGCGATCTGGATGATCAAGACCCGTACGTCGATGCCAAACAGGCCAAGCAGGCCCGACGCGGCCCGGGCTCTAGAGGCGGCACCCCTGCGGAGTTCAAGCACGCCCAGCAACGCCAAGAGGTCTTAGGCCGAGATACCAGAGGCGCCAAGAAAAAGATCAATCAGGCCCGGCATCCGATCCAAACTGGCGGCAAAGCGGCCAAGAAAAAGATCAAGAAGTCCTCGCTCTGGGGCAAGGTCGGGCCGCAATCGCACAGCTTCCACAACCCGAACGGATCGAGGTGATCATGGGATTGTTTGGCGGCGGCAATAAGAAAGACAGCAACGGCGAGGACACCGCGAAACGCCTGCGACAGAAGAAAAAGACCCTCGCTCTCGATCAACAGATCGCTGATCTTCAGCTCGAAAAGTCAAAGCTGCAAGGGAAATCGGGCGGCGGAGGCTGGACCGAGACCTGGTGGAACGAAGACCTGGACCCCTGGTAATGCGCGAGCGAGTGCGGTTGATCTTGGCCTGGTGTTACGACACCAGGTTTGTTGCTTTGCTGCGCCGGTTCTGCTACATCCCGCCGCGTGAGAAAGATCAATTCGGGCGGCTGTTGCGGCGCTTCCATCCGGTGCGGCTGTATCGGTGGGTGGAGTGGCTGGAGCCCAAGACCGATGCCAACCTGAGCATCCGCGCCGGTGAGCACAAGATCTTGGAGATCAAGAAGCACTGGATGGCATCCATCTGGTCAGTAATCAAGGTATGTGCCGCGTCGATTCTTTGGTTCTGGGCCACCGGCGCCGACTTGCAACTCGGGCCGATCGATTTCTACTGGGTGTTCTTCATGCCGCTCTGCCTCAGCGTGATCATTCAAGGCACCTGGCACATCATCGGGGAGTTCCGAGATCGTTTCGTGATCACCAATCAGCGGATCTTCCGGATCAACGGCGTGATGGGCAAGACCCGGGCCAGCATCCCGATCGGGCGGATCTTGGACATCACCGCGAAGACTCCGCTGCTGGGCCGCTGGCTCAATTACGGCCATTTCGTCTTCGAGTCGGCGGCGCAGATCCAAGGTCTGAACGAGATCACTTACGTGCCGGATGTGGATTGGTGCGAGGACGTTTTACGAATGGCGATCCACGGCGACGAACCGCACGAGCTAGCCACGTTGGAAGAGGAAGCAAAGGACGACGGCACATGAGACGACGCGAGATCCATTGCCAACTGCTGTATGCCAACGGCACGGTGCTGCCAGCTCAACTGATCACCTATGCCGATGGTGAGTTCGGAGTGAAGGTGCCAAGCCCTAGCACCATCTCACCCGAAGAGGTCATCGGCATCCTGATTGATCAAGAACGCAAGGTGCAGGTGGCATTCCAAGGTCGGACGGTGATGGTGCTGACCGATCAAGGACCGGCCACTGACAACGGACCTGATCCGCCGTGATCGAGTTCCTATTGCTGTTCTGTGTGGTGTTCATGATCACGTTCTGGGCATTGTTCGGAGCGCTGGGCATGATAGCTTTGCACGTCCAAAGACACGAGCGATCATCACTGAAACCGGCCAGACCGAACCCAAGGCTTCAAGATCAGCTCGTGTCTTTGGCATGCTGCACCGACTGCGGCATGCCGATGCCGGAAGAGCGGCTCAGCTTGAGCGAGGCGCTGCGCTGTGATCTCTGCACCGCGATCTGGCAGGCCGAGCTTGATTACTACGGCTTCAGCCGGTTCGATCACACAATGCGCCAGGAGCTGGGATGACTACCTGGCTGTTCACGATCAACGTGCGGGAAGTCCACACGAACTGGACGATCAAGGCTCCCGATGTGCATCATGCCTGGGCTGACTTCATGCGTATCCGGGGTATCGAGCGGGTGCTGCCCAGCATAACCGAGATCAAGATCACGAGATTGCCATGACCCGCAGCGGGCCGACGCTCGAAGGCAGCCTGGCCGAGTGGCAGACCGGCGAAGTCTCCGGCAAGTGGTACATCAAGAACAAGATCAGACAGTTTTTGTGGCGTACCCTGCCGCCGGAGATCGCCTCCATCGGTTTGACTGCTGGCTTTGCCTACTGTGATCACAAGCTCGGCTATCTGATCGGCAACGAAGCAGCGGCGGAGATCGCGACCAGGCTCGGCTTGCTGGGCATCCCCGGGATCACGACCACGATCGCGATCTTGTTGATGTACGGCATGCATCTGATGACCGAGGCGGTGCCGACCTTCACCGAGATCGTGCAGCCGTTCGGCCCCCGGCGCCCACCGAATGATCTTGAAGACTGGGAAGACTGGCTGGAGCGCGGGGTTCGGATCGGTCGCTGGCAGGCTCTCGATGGCTCCGGAAAAGCTGGGGCCATCGCCCGGATTCCGATCATCGATGAGCACATCTTCGTTGCTGCCTTGACCAGGCACGGTAAGTCCACGGTCGAGTGGCAGATCATGGATGATCTCAAGGAAGCCATCGACTCTGGCGCGGTCAAGATCGTCTTGTTCGACCCGAAAAACGGGATGGAGATGGCGACCGCCGTCAATCTCGGGTTCGTCAAGAAGGAAGATTTCTTCTGGGGTGAGAACGTCGGCGAGTTGGTCAACGACGGCAACGGCAAGTCACACCCGATGCTGTACGAGGAAACCTTCATCAAGCCGCTGGAAGATCTTGTTCGGTTGATGCGGCGGCGCGCTGATCGAATCCGCTTCCATGACGTGCACCATCGCGCCACCCCCAGCGACCCGCACATTATCGTGATCATCGATGAGCTGGCGCAGCTCGTCCGGGACACCACACCGGGGCCGATCAAGAACCGGATCAACAACGCGATCTTGACTCTGCTCAACCAGGGCGCGGCCTGCGGCATCACAGTGATCGGCTGCACTCAGCACCCGAGCATTGAGGAGATCGGCCCGATCCGTAACGGTTTCACTTTCCGGATGGGCGGACGGGTCAGCTCGGCGAAGGCAGTTGACATGATCTTGGGCGACGAGGCGCGACGCCGAGGGGCTCGGGCCGACAAGCTGCATCGCCATATCCGGGGCGTGTTCTATACCAACGAGTCTGGCCCGATCGTGCTGCGAGTCTGCAATTCCGGTCCGGAGTTCTTTGACCCCGATGACGAGCTGGCGAACTGGGACCCCGGCGATGAGCTGCCGCCGGGGATCGATGAGAAAGATCAAGAAGAGGCTAACGCCAACTGGGAGCGTGTTGCCCGGCTCAAGCGTGCCAACCCGTTTAGGCGGGCGGCATGAGCAAGGGGAGCTGGATCAAAGGCGACGAGGCCGACAAGATCATCCAGATGGCGGCTGCCGGGACTAACCACAAGATCATCGGGGAGGAGACCGGCCATCGTGTGGAGGTGATCGACAATTTCCTGTCCCGGCACAAGACCGAAGTGCTGGCGCTCAGACAAAAGCATGCGGTCAAGCTCGACAAGTACTGGCTGTCGGTCAAGGGAGCCAGGGTTGCCAAGGCTCAAGAGCGGCACACAGTTCTGACCGAGGCGTTCTTTGAGATCTGCACCGAGTGGAATGGCGAGGGCGATCCGACACCGTTGATGATCAAACTCAGTGATGCACTGTTGCGCATTGAGCGGCAGGCCTGGGAAGAGGCCGGGCAGCTTCTTACCAGGATGCCGAACCCGGGGCCAGACCCTAGGCCGGTGGAGTGGACGGTGGAACAGGTCGATGACTGATCATTACTACCAAGCTCGTGGCGCGCACAGCAAGATCCTTGACATGCAGGATCGCGAGATCTTGATCAATGGCCCGGAGCACACCGGCTCCCCGCGCGCGTGCATGGAGAAGCTGGCAACCGAGTGCCGGAAGCATCCCGGTATGCAGGGGATGATCATCCGCAAGGTCGAGAAGACGCATGCGCTGGGTACTACGCCGGTCTTGGAACGCCGAGTGTTGCCGGAGTTGATCGCTAGCCGTAACGTGCAATTCTTCAACGGCAACACCCGAATCCCGCAGCAATACCGGTTTTCCAACGGTTCGGGCATTGTGCTGGCCGGGATCGATGACCCGAAGAAATTCGCAAGCTCATCCTTCGACATGATCATCGTGCTGGGCGCAACTGATCTTGAACTGGAGGATTGGGAATCACTTAGCATGTCCTTGGCCGGGACCGAGATGGGCTATACGCAACTGTTGGCGCACACGTTGCCGCAGTGGCCGACGCACTGGCTTTGGCTGCGGTGCCAGACCGGTTTGACGGTCAAGCTCGATGCTCGACATGAGGACAATCCTGATCTTTTCGACAGGGTCGACGGCCATTACGTGATCACCGAGCAGGGCCGAGCGGTGCTCGCGACGTTGAAGAATCTGACCGGGGTGCGCTGGCTTCGTAACGGGCTGGGGCTGTGGGCGCCTGCCGAGGGTTTGATCTATACCCGGTTCGACAGCGCGGTGCACGTGATCAAGCCTTACAACGTGCCGCACGAGTGGCCGCGTGACTGGGCGATCGACTGGGGCAAGGTGCACCCGTTCGCCTGGGGCAATTGGGTGCGGGAGCCGGACGGTCGGCTCGTGATGTTTCAAGAGATTCACATGACGGGCCGGACCGTACGCCAACATGCCGAGCAGATCTTGGATATCACGACCAGGGCGGGGCAGCCCAGACCTGAGAAGATCATTTGTGATCATGATGAGGCGGCCTGTCAGGAGTTCGCGGAGATCATGAGTGCTGAGTGGGGTTTTGATGTCCGGCAGACGGTGCTGGTCAAGGCCAAGAAGGCGGTCAAGGCCGGGATCGATGCCGTTGACAACCGGTTGAAGCTGCACGACATCGCGATCATGCATGGTGCACTGGTGGAACTTGATCAAGCTGCGCAGGATGCCGGTAAGCCGATCGACACGATCTCAGAGATCAACTCCTACATCTGGTCTGACGAGAAACGGGATCAGCCACTCAAGATCAACGACGACGGCGTTGATCAGATGCGTTACAAGGTGATGGAAGAGGACGCGATCACGAGCCGGGGCATCAGGATGAGGAGAGCGAACGAGTATGCCTAGATCAAAATTCCCTACCCCCAAGATGCCGCGCGGCGGCAGTGGAGCGCGAGACGGTGCCTCACGCGGTGGGGACGGAGCCAGCCAGCTCCCGACTAAAGCGCGTGGCGGGCTAACTAAACGCGGTCAACGCGGCGGACGCGGCGGTCAACCGGCGTTCAATACCGATGGGTATCCGGTTGGCCCGGGCGGAGCCTCCTTCGAGTCCGATATCTTCGGCGGTAATAGCTATTACAGCGAGGCGGACGGCAAGACCTATCACGGGCAAGAAGCGATCGACGCATACGAGCGTGATCATCCCGGCGAGGGCGGACCGCACGACGGCATAACAGGGGAATCCGGAATGTACTACGGGGAGAGCCAGTGGAACCCGAGCGGTCAGCAAGATCAACAAAGTGGAGGTTGGCGCCGCTAGAACCTGTTGATATACTCACCGGGACGGAAGGACAAGGAACATGATCCGCTGGATTATCTGGCTGAGCCCGCTTGTGTTACTGCTGGGCACGTTGGTTTACAAAATCAACCACAACTTGCCGCCGAGCTGGTGGACTGTGCTGTTGGCGGTGCTGGCCGGGGTGAACGTGGCGGTGGGCATCGCGCAGATGCTGATCAAGAAATTGGACCAGATCGAAACCGACATCGAGACAATGATCAACGAAGTGAAGAAAGACGGCGACCGGTGATGGTCTGGCTGTTCGCGTTCTCTTGCTTGATCGTTTTCGTCGGCATCCTGCTGTGGTGTGGCATCGTCAATCAGATCGAGCGGCGGCAGCGGTACGAGCTGGAAGCCAGACAACTCGACATGAAACGAGCTAAGCAAGATCACAAGCAATGGAAAGAGATGAAGGAACTGGAGGAAGATCGATGAGCTTTCCACATCCCACCGAGGAAGAGGAAGCGGCTTTGACCGAGCCGTGCCCGGCTTGCAAAGAGCCAGTTGATCACTGGTGTGCAGGTGAGGACGGCAAGGTCAGGCCGATGCTGCACAAGCTGCGGCAACCGAAGCAAGTTGACATGGTGTTGGGTGATCGCCCAGAGGAACGCGGCGCCCGGGCTGAACAGATCCCCAGCCCGGGTACCGCCTACGTGCTGGACAGAGCTTGCCGGACCTGCGGCCATCCTGCCCCGTATCAAGTCCAGCGCGATGACATGAGTCTTGAGTTCGCTTGCCCGCTGCACTTGTTCTCTACGATCGCGTCGGCTTTGCTCGGCAGCGATGTGATTGCTGTTTCAATGACTACAAAGAAGATCAAATTCGCGGAGCGCCGCACGCTGATCGAGCAGGCGGTGCAAGCATGAAGTTCTATCTAGCAGCTCGTTACAGCAAGCATCCGGAGATGCAAGGCGTGCGGGACGTGCTTTGTGGGCTGGGCCATGAAGTCACGTCCCGCTGGATTGATCTACACACCGCGATTACTGGTGATCATTCCAAGTCGTTCACGCCAGAGATCTTGAACAGTCGCCCAGACGAGTGCGCCATCGTCGCCGAACACGATCTTGAGGACATCCGGGAAGCTGATGTGATCTTGTTCTTCTCCGAAGATGGCGATCCTGGCAAGGGTGGCCGGTTCGTGGAGTGGGGCTATGCCATAGCTCTCGGCAAGCAGATGATCTTGATCGGTCAGCGGGAGAACGTCTTTCACACGCTCGAATTTATCGAGCACTACCCGGACTGGGCGCACTTCGTGATGGAGCTGACTCGCGATGGCTATATCTGGGGCACCTACCCGCAAGGTGTCTATGACCAGTTGCGAGCGTTGATTATCGAGGGCGCATGATCAGGGAGTTGATTTTTCAGGCGTACTGGCGGACCCGCCGGGCGCTCGGCAATTGGATCTTGCCGGACATCCCTGAGCGCGAGGGCAGTTTGCGCGAGAAGCGAATCGCGTTACAGGAGTATGACGTTGAGCGGCGCCGCTGGGTAACGGTCAGTGATCGTCGACCTAGTGAGGAAGAGTTCGACTTCTTGATGTTGACCAAGACCATCGGCAGGTGGCCGCGTGGCTGAGTGGGCGTGCGCGGTTGCGCGGTTCGTAGATTTCGCTGCGATCCGATCACCCTATGATCCTGGGTTTGTTGATGATCTTAAGGAATACATCCCGGCGGGGTTCCGTCGCTGGGATCGCGAGGAGCGGGTCTGGCTGGTCAAAGAGCCCTACGTCAACGATGCGCTCGACATCTGCAACGAATACGGGCAGGTCACCTTAATTGATCAACGCGTACCTGTTGATGTCAGCTCAGCGCGTGATCAAGAGTGGGCGGAAGCGATGTTCGCTGCTGTTCCCGAGCACTTGCGGCGCCCGGCTTACCGAGCCTTGGTGAAGGTGCTTCATCCTGATCAAGGCGGGGACAAGGATGTGTTCACTGCGTTGCAGCTCGCCTACGAGAGGCTGAATCTGTAATGGCTGATCAAGATATCCGCGATGCCGTCCAGCTTAGTGTCGGCTGGTTGCGCATCCTGATCACCGGCAGTCGGGACTGGCGCGACCGGAAGGCGATCTTTGACGGGATCTTCGGCTACCTCAATGAGCACTGGGCGTACCAGATCAGCGGACCGCACGAGGTGACGATCATGCAAGGCGGGCAGGTCAGCGAGGACAAGATCACTCACGAGAAGTGGGGCGCCGACTACTTCGCTGATCAAGTCGCGTGGGCGGTTGGTTTCAAGCGAGATCTATATCCTGCTGACTGGAAGCGGTACGGCAAGCGGGCCGGACGTATCCGCAATCAGGAGATGGTCGACACCCACAAGATCAATAAGATCTATGCCTGCCTGGCGTTTCCGTTGGGCAGGAGCCCGGGCACCCGGGACTGCATGCGGCGCGCTGATGCCGTAGGAATACCGGTGATCAATCTAGGAGACAGAGAGGTGAGATGATCATGGAACTGGCAACGATTACGATGCCGCCCGAGCTGGCGCAGGAACGGCTTGAGGCATATATGCAAATAATCTCCAGCGAGCGCACCAAGCAAGACGAACGGATCATGAAAGGCTATGAGCGTTTGTCTCGTGGCACACCGATCATCGAGCTGTCCAAGTCGATTCAGGCTGGCGGTTTCTTCGATGATGGTCTACCCAAGATCGCGATTGCCAGTGCTGCTGGCACAAACTGCTGGGTCCGGCGCGAGTCGTGGACTGGCTCTGATTATGTTTTTTCGATCAAGTCAGCCGACTGGGACCAGAACCGGGGTGCACGTGTCAACGCAAATACGGTGCGAGTTACCGTGCCAAATCCACCGAACCCTAAGCGGCAGACGTGGTCAGCTCAAACGATCATGCCGATCATCCCGCCTGAGCATCGGCCTAAACGAAACCGGTTACATCTGTTTCACATCCTGTGGGAGGTCGAGAAGTGGGAACCGGTACCCCCGCGAGATCCAGCCTTGCTGCGCCGGATCGACGGTGATCTCTGGGAGGTTGTCGCGACCTGGGACTTAACAGAGCTAGAGCGCGCGGTGCTCGCGCGATGATCCCAGTTGATCAGTAACGGAAGCGTAACCGAGCGCTCGGCGACTGATGATCATCGATAGAATTGAGCTGGAGTTAGAGCCCTGAACCCCCGATCAGGTGTTCACTCCCTCAGGGGAAGCCGCGTCGTGATCCACGCATGACGCGGCTTCACCGTATGATCACCATGTGACGATTTCCAACTTCGCCGAACTATACCGAGCTGATCAGGAGAACCGTCGCGCCCTCACTCGCCCCGAGAAGTTCGCGCGCGGTCAGCTCACTGTCGATGATCTTGATGATGAAGAGCTGGCCCGGCAACAGGTACGCGAGGATGACGGCACCTTCGCCAAAGTGCGCCAGGCGTTGCACGTTAACAAGATCGCGGACATGCAACGCGCACTGCTGTCGCGCGGCAACGATGTCTTCAAAGCGTCGTTCATCGAAGCCGTGCAGACCACGC
>Ga0081455_10000760_pt1 | contig 41934 bp, 27 predicted proteins | sample TabmetS3T2R1_FD_70207 | JGI IMG/M metagenome (GOLD analysis project Ga0081455, IMG submission 70207) | Tabebuia heterophylla rhizosphere microbial communities from the University of Puerto Rico - S3T2R1 | ecosystem: Host-associated > Plants > Roots > Rhizosphere ... | reverse complement strand
CCTGTCCAGCGACGACCAGCTGAACCGGATGTGGTACTCCGGCGCGTACACCCTGCAACTGAACCTGAAGCCAGGCGGGCTGAACGGCCTGCCCGACGCGCGCATCTACGACGGCGCCAAGCGGGACCGCAGCATCTGGACCTGCGACATGCTGGTCCAGACCCCCACCGCGGTCAGCACGCTGGGCGATGCCGGCGCGGCGTACGTCCGCTCCTCGCTGGATGTCATCCTCGCCACCCAGCGCGCGGACGGGGCGCTGCCCGGCTCGCCGGACTTCCGCAAGGGCACCAACCCGGCCGGCTCGCCGCTGTTCTACTCCAACAACTACTCCGGCTGCGGCGTCCGCGCCGCCATCGCCTACTACCGCTACACCGGCGACCAGGCGTACGTGACCGGCGTGCTGCCCCAGCTGCGCGCCGAACTCGCCTACAACGCCCAGTTCCTCGACGCCAACAACCTGGTCGTCTCCAACGACCGCGACTTCTGGCAGGCCACCCAGACCGGCGAGGTGACCAAGTACAGCATCGACTACTACCTGCTGCTGCGGGACATGGCCTGGCTGGAGCGCAACGTCGGCTCGGCCGCGCTGGCCGCGGAGCACGAGGCCACCGCCGAGGCGGTCAAGACGGCCATCAACGCCCGGCTGTGGAACCCGGCCCTGGGTGCGTACGGCCAGAGCAGCGACCACCCGGACGTCCTGGTCGAGGACGCCAACTCCCTGGCCCTGCAGTACGGCATCGTGCCGGCCGAGCGCCGCGCCAGCGTGCTGGCCGCGCTGCGGACACTGTGGACGCCGTTCGGCGCGCTCATCGGCCCGGGCCTGCAGGACCCGACCGGGCACGTGATCGAGCCGTTCGGCAACGGCATGGAGACCGCCGGCCGGTTCGCCGCCGGGGACACCGCGGGCGCGCTCGAACTCATGCGCCGCACCTGGGGACCGATGGTCGACCAGGCCGATCCCCTTTACACCGGCGGGCTGTGGGAGTTCAAGAACAGCACCGGCGGCGTCAACCGGACCACCGCGAGCCTCGCGCACGGCTGGGCCGCCGCCCCCACCGTCCAGCTCACCGAACAGGTCCTCGGCGTCAGCCCGGTCGGCCCCGGCTACGCCAGCTGGGACATCGCCCCGCACCCCGGCAGCCTGGCCTGGGCGCAGGGCGTGGTGCCGACCCGGTACGGCGACATCGCGGTGCGGTGGACGTCCCTGGGCGCCGGCCGGGTCTTCACCATGCACGCGGAGACGCCGAGCGGCACCAGCGGCACCCTGGCCGTACCCGCCGGTGAGCACGCCGTGGTCCTGGTGAACGGCCGCATCTTCCGCGGCCCGCGCACCGGCGGCTCGGTCCAGATCACCGTCCCCGGCGGCCGGTACGACGTCCTGGTGATCGGCTCCTGACCATCTGACGGCCCGGTCTCCCCCGACCGCCCACGGCGGGAGACCGGGCCAGAAGTACCGTTCGGGCCATGCCCACCAGCCGGATGGAAGCGTTCAGCGACGGCGTCATCGCGATCCTCATCACCGTCATGGTGCTCGAGCTGAAGGTCCCGCACGGGACGACCTGGGACGCGTTGCACGAGTCCCTGCCGACATTGCTGACGTACGTCCTCAGCTTCGTCTATCTCGGGATCTACTGGACCAACCACCACCACATGCTCATGGCCAGCGGCCAGGTGAACGGCCTGGTGCTGTGGACGAACCTGCACCTGCTGTTCTGGCTGTCGCTGATCCCCTTCACCACCGGCTGGATGGGCGAGAACCACTTCGCCGCGGCGCCGGTCGCCGCGTACGGCATCACCCTGCTCGGCGCCGCGCTGGCCTACTACGCCCTGCAGACGGCGATCATCCGCGTGCAGGGACCCGGGTCGCGGCTGGCCACCGCGGTCGGGGGCGACCTCAAGGGCAAGCTCTCACCCCTGCTGTACGCCGCCGCGATCGGCCTCACCTTCACCGCCCGCTGGGTCTCGGTCGGCCTGTACGTCGTGGTCGCCCTGATCTGGCTGGTGCCGGACCGCCGCGTCGAACGCACCATCACCGCGACCCGGCCGCGCTCAGAGCCAGTCCAGCAGCCCCTCGACGACGGTGCCGGCGGCGCCGAGTAGGGCCAGCGCGATCGCCAGCCGCGTCGCGGTCGCGGGCGCGAGCCGGCGGGCCAGCACGTTCCCGCCGAGCAGCCCGGCGGCCACGGCCAGTACGAACACACCCCACTGGTACGGCTGGAGGCTCGGCACGCCCTTCAGGCCGAGGGCGAGCGCGGCCTGGCCGGCGAAGCTGATCTGCGCGGTGGCGGCGAACGCGGCCTGCTCCCACGCGGTGATGCTGGCGTACAGGACCAGCGCCGGCCCGCCGATGCCCGCCGCCGCGGTCATGAAGCCAGAGGCCAGACCCGTACCCAGGTTGACCGTGGTGGTCGGCGTGACCTTGCGGTCGGGCGTACCGACGGTGAACGCCAGCCCGAGGACGATCAGCCCGCCGATGAGGACCTGCAACGGCCCGTCCGGGATGGTCCGCGCGGCCAGGACGCCCGGCAGCACCCCGACCAGCCCGGCCGGTATCAGCGTGACCGCGCGGCGGGTGTCGACCTGCCGCCAGGAGGTGGCCAGCGTCGCCGCCGCCACCCCGATCGCGAGGGTGTTGGCCAGCGAGATCCCGTTGTACGGCCCGAGCACGATGACCAGGAACGGCGCCGAGATCAGCGCGAAACCCAGCCCGCTGACCCGCTGCACCGCCGCCCCGACCAGCACAGCCACGGTCGCGGCAACGGTCACACCAATGATCGAGCGCCCTCACAATCCGGACTCGCGAACTCCGTCCGCGAGCGTACGCCGAGCTTGCTGAACACGCGCGTCAAGCGGGCCCCGACCGATCTGGTCAGGAATCGAGAAGCACGGCGGTTGGGCCGGCACCTAGCCTTCGGATCAACGGCGGTACGGACCCACCGAACCCCGAACCGGAAGGAACCCCTCATGCCGACCACGAGCGCCGAGACCGGGACCGACGGCTTCACCGCTCAGGAGCGGGCCGCGATGAAGGAGCGCGCCAACGAGTTGCGCGCCGAGGGCAAGAAGGGCGCCAAGAAGGCCGACGGCCTGCAGGCCCTGCTCGACAGCATCGCGAAGATGACCCCGCAGGACCGTGCGCTGGCCGAACGGCTACACGTCACCGTCACCGCCGCAGCCCCGGAACTGCTGCCGAAGACCTGGTACGGCATGCCCGCCTACACCGACGCCGACGGCAAGACCGTCCTGTTCTTCCAGAACTCCGGCAAGTTCAACTACCGCTACTCGACCCTGGGTTTCCAGGACGCGGCGAACCTCGACGACGGCGACATCTGGCCGATCGCGTACGCCCTCACCGACTGGACCCCGGCAGTGGAGAAGAAGGTCATCGAACTGGTCAAGGCCGCCATCTCCTGACGCTAGGGCTCCCAGACCGCGGGGAAATCGGTGCCGCGCAGACCGGCTTCGTGTACGCGGTCGACGAAGCGGTCGCTGAGGTAGAGCCAGCCGCGGGGCATCTGCGGGATGCGGAAGACCTCGATGCCGCGTACGGCCTCGGGGTGGAAGGCGTGGCGGTCGATCGTCAGGACGCGCCCGGTGCCGAAGCGGGTCAGCTGCGAGGCGGGCTCGTCCAGGGCGTCGATGACGCGCAGGGCGTTGAAGATCCACAGCGGGGCGGACGGACAGGCGAGCGGGAGCAGTTCGCCGTACTCCTCCAGGACCGGGCGCAAGGTGTCCAGCGCGCGCTCGCGGAGCACGAGGACATGGCCGGCAAGCCAGGGCAGGTCGGCCCGCTGGCGCGGCCGGCCGGCCGGGTCGGTGGTCAGCAGGCGTACCTCCACCGGGGCCCAGCCGGCGGACCGGGGCGTGCCGTCGAGCCCGAGCAGCGTCCCGGCGTCGGAGTCCACCGCCGGGACGACCCACTCGAAACCTTCGGGCACCGCGGGAACGTGGATGCGCACCGGCCGATCATCCCGCGGTGCCCGCCGGTCACGGCCAGCGGCCCGCGAGCAGCCTGCCCCGGATGAAGTCCAGCGCCTGGACGACCTCCTCCCGCGTCTGCGCCTGGCCGAGCAGCCGGTTGACCTCGGCGTAGTACGCGTCGGTGTGGACCTCGGCGTGCACCGCCGAGCGGTTCGCGTTCGCCGACCTGACCCAGCGTGGCAGGAACACACCGTTCTCCGCCTCGTTGATGCCGATCCCGAACCGTTGCAGCACCGCGCGGGCTGTCGCGGCGCGGGCATCTCCGCCGGCGACGATGTGGTGCGCGGCCGATTGCACCGGCCGGACGGTGCCGGCGGCCTGCATGTTGGCGCCGAGCAGCCGGGAGGAGGCCAGCTCGGGGACGGTGACTGCCGCGAGCCGGGCGGACTGCACCAGGGCACCGGCGCCGGCGGTGGCCACCACCGACATGGTGCTGTCGGCGAAGTCGGCCTTGTCCTTGCTGATGCCGACCCGCTGGATCGCCATGCTGGTGATGCTGCTTTCGTTCTCCCCCGACCACAGTTGCCGCAGGCCGCTGGCGGCCACGTCGGCACCGTGCACGAAGGCCACCCCACCGGCGACCGCGCCGATCCCGGTCCACGAGGTGGCCACGCCGAGCGTCGCCCCGGCGCCGGCCTCGGCGAAGCCGCCGACCAGTTTCAGCCCGCCGACCACCCGGTTCCAGGTGTCCAGCCCGTTCGGGTCGCTCAGCCGCACCGGGTTGTTGAAGGCGTAGGTGTACGCGGCAAGGGTGAACGGCTGGTACACGCCGTTGTTCGGCATCCCGTCCAGGTACGAGCCGAGCAGCGGATCGGGCGACTGCCAGACCTGCGTACGGGGGTCGTAGTACCGCGCGCCGTAGTAGTAGAGGTTGGTCTCCGGGTCGAACTCCTTGCCGGTGAACTGCTGCGGCACCGGCTGCACCGCGTCCTCGCTGATCCGGGTCTCCCCGCCCGGGAAGTACTCCAGGTGCTCGGCCAGCCCGCCGCGGCGGTCGGTGATGTACCCGGTCGAGCCGAGCTGGTCGGTGTGGCTGTAGAACTGCAGGTCCTCCCGCACGATCTGCGGCTGCACGAACTTCGTCAGCAGCTTGGTCTCGCCGACGTAGATGTGCTTGAACTGCTGGACGCCGCTGGTGGAGAAGTCCCGGTTCGGGTAGACGTGCCGCAGGCCGGAGTCCTTCACCACCCGGTTGCCGCCGTCGTCGTACCGGTACTGCACGTCGACCGGCGTGCCGACCGGCGGGAGCGCGCACCCGGCCGGGGTCTGCGGCAGCGTCAGCGGTGCGACCTCGTGGCTGCACTCCAGCCGGTTCTCCTCGTCCCAGACCAGCTGCCGGCGCGGCACGCCGACCGGTCCGGTGGCCCGGCTGATCTGGTTCCCGGCCGCGTCGTAGGCGAAGGAGTTCGGGCCGATCCGGTCCGGCGCGTGCGGCTGCGTCGCGTCGTAGCTGTAGGCGTGGTCGTAGGTCGTGAACGGGATCGTCACGGCGTGCCCGGCCACCACCTGCTGGTCGAGCTGGTCCTTGCCGGTGATGTTGTGGGTGCTGTCGTAGCTGAGGTCGAGGGTGTAGCGCTCGCTGATCGGGCCGCGCGGGCTGTAGCTGCCCTCGGCGTGGGTGAGCTGGTAGAGGTCGTCGTAGCGGAAGGTCTGCGTGCCCGGGCCGCCGACCGGATCCCCGACGCCCAGGATCGGCGGTGCGGCGACATCGTTGCTGAGCGAGGTGATGTTGCCGACGTTGTCGTAGCTGTAGTTGAGGTTCTGGAACGCGTACCCCTGCGCCAGGGTGGATCGCTGGTTGGCCAGCCGCCGGTCCGCGGCGTTGTGGGTGTACTCGGTGCGCGTGCCGTTGCCGGTCTCCAGCACCGCGCGCTCGCCGAACTTGTCGTACTCCAGCCTAGTCAGGTACGGGTAGCTGAACCTGCCCTTGACGCCGCTGGCGCTGCTGACCTGGCCGCCGCTGTCGTAGCCGTAGGACAGCACCTCCCCGTCGGGGTAGGTCATGGACAGCAGCCGGTTCCAGGTGTCGTAGCGGTACTGGGTGGTGAACGTCTGCCGCAGCAGCCCGTCGGCCGGCGTGGTCCTGGTCTCCTTCGTGGTCTCGCCCAGCGGGCCGTACTCGCGGCTGAGCGTGCCGGCCCCGTCGGTGATCGAGGCGATCCGGCCGGCGGTGTTGTTCGCCGCGCCCGGCGCGCCGTAGCTGTAGGTGACGTTGTTGGCGGTGAAGACCGGGTAGCGCACCGCGGTCAGGTGGTCGAAGTCGTAGCCGTAGCTGATCGCCTTGCCCTGCGCGGCAAGGGTTGCGGTGACCTTGCGGATCGGGTGGTCGGCCAGGTCGTAGGTCGTGCTGGTACGGCCCGCGTCGGGACTGTCCACAATGGTCCGTCGCCCGAGGTTGTCGTAGGCGGCGGTGGTGGTGCTGCCGCGGTCGTCGACCACCGCGGTGAGTTCGCGCAGCGGGTCGTAGCGGTAGCTGGTCCAGATCACCGGCTGCCCGCCGGCCGGGTTGAACTCCTTCACCGAGGTGGTCAGGTGCCGCACGTCGACGTAGGTGCGCTTGGTCTTGCCGTTGCCGTCGGTGGCCAGCAGCTCGAACTGGGTGGCGCCGGAGCGGTCCGCCCCGAAGCCGTAGTCCACTGTGGACACCGTCTGGTCCGGCAGCACGGTACGGGTGGTGCGGTCCAGCACGTCGTAGCTGAGCCGCGTCGGCGCGACGGTGTCCACTGCCGGGTTGAACGTGGTGTTCGCGGCGCCCTTGGGTTCGGTGGTCGGGTAGCGCTCCTGCACCGGGCGGCCGAGGAAGTCCCACACCACCTGCCCGGACACCGTCATCACCTCCTGCGCGGGCGTGCTCGCGCCGGTGGACAGGGTCGCGTCCTTCTTGGTCTGGATGGTGCGGCCCAGGCCGTCCACAAAGGACACCGTGTCGATGGTGTCGGGTTTGAGGGAGCCGTCGGCGGTGCGGTCCACGTGCCGGGTCACCGCGTACGGCACCGCCGCCTCGGGGTGGTATTCGAACTCGATGGTGGCCCGGTCGCCGGCAGCCTCGTACGGGCCGGTGACGCGGATCAGCCGGCCAGCCGCGTCGTAGACGTCGCGGACAACCTGGTTGTTGGTGTCGGTGCTGGAGCTGACCTCGCCGAAGCGCAGGTCGTGGGTCGTGGTCGAGCGCAGCCCGAAGCTGTCGGTGACCGACTCGACGTGGGTGTCCACAGTGGAGTCGTAGGTGTAGTCCAGCCGGAAGCGCTGGCCGCGCTCGTTCGGCGGGTTGGTCACCGAACGCAGGTTGCCGTTGGCGAAGTAGGTCAGGTCGGTGACCGCGGTCTGCCCGCCGCCCACCGCCGACCGCACCTGCGTCACGTCCCCGGTCGTACAGTCCACAGTGGACTCCCGGTGCCGCATGAGGGTGCCGCCGCCGGTGACGTCGATCGCCCGCGGGAGGCCGACCAGGAAGGTGTCCTGGCAGGCCGGGTCGTCGGCGGTGTAGCGGACCCGGGTGTCCACGTCGTCGGCCGGCCCGGAGTCGGCGGCGTCGAACTGGCGTACCACGTTGCCGAACGCGTCGTAGTCCATCGTGGTGAACGTCGACTTGCCGGGCGTGGCCTGGCCCTCGTAGAACAGGTTGTCGGTACGCACCAGGGCCGGGAACACCGTGGCCGTGGTGCCGCGCGGGTCGGCCGGCGCCGTCGGGTCGGCCAGATCCTGCAGCTGGTAGGTGTTCCGGGTCTCCACGAACGGGTGGCCGGCCGCGTCGGCGGTCAGCTCCCGGGCCAGCAGCCCGCGGGTGTAGTGCCCGTCGGTGCGGTACTGGCGGGTGACGGTACGGAAGACCGCGTCGCCGGCACCGCGGTCCCGGTTGGACTGGATCACGGTGGCGTACCCGTCGAACTCCCGCTCCAGCCGGTCGTACGCGCCGCCGCGGTAGTCGTAGCTGACCTCCTGGACGTCCTGCCCGTCCCCGGCGTGCCCGTCGTCGACGGCGACCGAGGACAGCACCCACCGCGACTGCGGCAGGTCGTAGGTGTTGCCGTCGCGGGTGTAGCCGAAGTCCATCCGGCCGCCGAGCGGGCGGGCGACGCTGCGCAGCAGGTTCGTACGCCCGGTGCGGTTCTGCGCCACCTGGAGCTGGTTGTCGTGCCTGGAGGCCAGCTGGTCGGCGTACCCGTCGCCGTTGATGTCGCGCAGCGCCTGCTCGGTGCGGCTGGCGCCGGTGGACACCGAGGCGCCCGGGTTGATGATGATGCAGACCGCGACGAGGAACACGCAGACGTCGACCTCGAAGTACACCCCGCCGCCGAGCTTGGCGTTCTGGTCGCCGTTGAGCCCGGACAGGCTGCCGTGGAAGGGAACCGCCGGCTGGAAGCCGTTGCCGGTGTTCAGCGCGACCTGGATGGGGTTGCCTGCGAAGACCCGGTCCAGCAGGCCGTCGCCGTTCATGTCCATCAGGCTGGCCGAGGTGGAACTGCTGGCCTGGCTGTAGGACAGGCCGCCGGCGAAGCCGTAGAAGTCGGTGTTGAAGCCGAGGCTGATGCCGGCGCTGCTGCCGCTGCCCTTGTTCAGCGGGGCCGGGTTGCGCCACAGCTCCGGCGCGCCGAAGCGGTAGCCGAGGTTCAGCCGGACCCGCCCGTCGTCGTAGACGCGGTCCGGCAGCCCGTCGCCGTTGATGTCGAGCAGGTCGAAGGCGCCGTCGGAGCGGCTGGTGCCGAGGTTGCCGCCGATACCCAGGGGCGGCATGTCGTTGCCGGCGGCCGCGGTGTTGGCGGTCGCGTCGGCCGGCGGGCTGGCGTACCCGCGGCCGGTGGGGATGGTCCGGGCGGCGCTGCCGGCGCTGGCGTTGCCGGCCGCGTTGCTGCTGCGCCGCACCGCGCCGTCCGGGGTGTCGCCGCGGGTGCCGCCCAGCGAGCCGTTCGCGTCGGTGTACTGGATGCCGTCGGCGCCCACCACGTCGGGGAACTGGTCTCCGTTGAGGTCGATGAAGTCCAGCTGCCCGGTGCTGTCGCCGGTGGCCACGCTGCCGCCGACCGAGCCGACCGGCAGGCCGACCCCGCCGGTGAGCGAGATCTGCTGGGACCGCGACATCCGCGGCACGGCCGTACGGTCCGGCAGCCCGGCCGCCGTGGGCAGCCCGACCGACTGCGCGCCCAACCGGGAGCTGCTGGCCGCGTCGGCGGTCACGAACGAGTGGTCGCCCGCCGCCCACCGCTGCCGCGCCGGCTGCGGGGAGAACGTGGCGATCTTCGGCGGGTCCACCTTCGGGTTGCGCGCGAACTCCTCCTGCTGCGCCTGCGGATCCACGTTCGTCGGCACCTGGTCGCGGATGTGCTCGTCCAGCACCAGGTCCTGCTGCGCGATCGGCTGCGCGGCCCGCTCCTTGTTGCCGTTGTAGCCGATGGCGCCCCAGCCGCGGTACGGCTGCGGGAAGGCGGCGTCCACCGCCGAGCTGTGGAACGCGCTCGGCGCCGGCTCGCCGTCCACCTCGACCGACTGTGCGGTCAGGTGGTCCCGCAGCGTGGGATCGGTGGTGCTGAAGTCGAAGAACAGGTCGTCCCCGGCGCGTACGTCCACGGTGAACGGCTCGGGCACGGTCCGCGCATCGAACGTACGCTTGACCAGCAGTTCGCCGCGGCGCTTCACGGTGAACGCCACGCGGGCGCTTGTCTCGGTGCCGAACGCCAGCCGCGGCGCGACGGTGATGGTGCCGTCCGCGGCGATGTGCCGGAATCCCTGCGGCGCGGTCAGGCCGTCCACCGGGTACATGTCCACGTCGTACGGCGGGTCCACGGTGAACAGCGGGTTGCCGCTGTCGTCGGTCACCTGGTCCACGCCGTCGGCCGCGGTGTAGAAGCCGTGCGGCGCCCAGGCCAGCTGCCCCAGGTCGACCGGCGAGTCCACCGCGACCCGCCAGCGCAGGGTCTGGCCCTGGTGCACCGGCACGTCGATGTTCAGCGGGATGCCGCCGTCGGTCGCGGCGGGCAGCGTCCGGTTGAACACCTCCTCGCCGTCGCGGGTGATGACGACGGCCACGTCGTCGGTGGTCGGCTTCTTGCGCAGGTCGCCGGTCAGGTGCAGCGTGCCGGTCAGCGGCACCTTCACCTGGGTCGTCCGCCCACCCAGCGTGAAGTCCCGGGAGGCCTGGTAGGTGTACGCCTCGAGCCCGTTGACGTCGGTGGTCGCCGGCACGTCCAGGTAGCCGACGGCCGGGTCCCAGCTCACCTCGTCCAGGCCGCCGTCGTTGAGCGACTGCACCCGGAAGTACAGCCGGTCGCCGCGGTGCACCGTGATCGCGTCCACGCCGCTCGGCGAGTGCTCGGCGTCGTCCCGCGGCCCGATCCGCTCGGCCCACAGCTCGTCGTTCTCGTGCTGCACGGCGACGCGTACGCCGTCGGCGCTGGCCGAGACCGCCCGTGCCGCGGCGGTTTCCGGCGACAGCCGCACCGGCCCGGTCACCCGCACCACGCCGTCGTACGGCGCGATCCAGCGGCGCACCGTGTCCAGCAGCGGGAAGGAGTCGTTCAGCCGGTCCTGGTCGGTGCCGAAGCCGCCGAACACCCCGCCGTCCACCGGCCCGGACGTGACCGGGACCGGCGTGTCGGCGGACACCCCGTACACCGGCGTGCCGGCCGTCCCGATCCGTCCGAACAGGACGGTGGAGCCGTTGACCAGGTCGGTGATGCCGTCGCCGTTGACGTCGCTGAAGTACTGGTCGGTGGTGGCGAAGGTGTTGACGTAGTCCAGCTGCGCGGCCACCGCGCCCGGGTACGCCTCCGCGCCCAGGGTCAGCGAGTCGCTGCTCTCCGCGCCGATCCCGGGCAGGTTCAGCGGAACCGCCTGGTCGGAGAAGCGCGCCTGCGCCGCCAGGTTCTTGCGGTAGAAGACGGTGCCGCCCTTGCGGAACACCTTGTCCGGCAGGGTGTCGCCGTCCACGTCGACCAGCGCGAGCAGGCTCTCGTCGGCGGAGTGGTCGAAGCCGGTCTTCACCCCGACCGAGTTCGTCTTGGACGCGGTCGGGCCGACGCCGACGTACAGGTGGCCGCCGGCGGCCGTGCTGGTGCTCGCCGACAACGCGCTCGCGTCACCGGCCTGGTCCGGGGTCAGGTTCAGCGCGCCGTTGCGCAGGCCGTCACCCGGCGAGTTCCACGGCACCTGCTCGAAGGCCTGGTACTGCCCCTGCGCGTCGCGGATGTCGTCGTAGTAGTCCAGCCGGTGGGTGCTGAACAGCGCCCCGTCCGCGTCGTACTGGTTGATCGCCGACAGCAGCGTCTTGGCGAACGCACCGGTGGTGTAGTCGTACTGGTAGCGCCGGATCAGGGTGCTGTCCAGCGTCACGTCGACGCGGCGCAGCAGGTCGGCGGTGACCCGCTTGAACCCGCTCCGCGCGTCGATGCCCTTGTCCACGCGCAGCGGCTCGCCCAGCTCGCGGTCGCGCACGAAGGTGACGGCGTACCGGCCCTCGGCGCCGCCCTCGCCGGTCCAGGTGATCCGCTGCAGGTACAGGTTGCTGCCCGGCTCGCCGCCGCCGTCCACGCCCGGGTCGGAGACCCGTACCGTGTGGTACCGCATCAGGTTGCCGTGCGAGTCGCGTACCTCGCGCAGCGCCCACTCGCCGATGTTGCCGGCCGCGTCGGTGAGGGTCGAGTCGGTGCCGCCGCCGTAGCTCCAGTGCCGGCCGGCCTTGTCGGTGATCTCCCAGCTGTAGGTGGACGGGCTGGCGCCGTGCCGCACGATCCGCGCGAACTGGCCCTCGACCCTGGTGTGGAAGACCCGCTCGCCGGTACGCGCGACCAGCGCGCCGCGGTTGGCCACCGGGGCCAGCTGCTCGCCGTTCAGCAGGTAGGTCTCGGTCTCCTGGCCGGCGGCGTACCGCGGTACGCCCCAGCGGGTGTCGATGGTGACCGCGGGCAGCGGCACGTCCCAGCCCAGGCCCAGCCAGCCGTCCGGGCCGGCCGAGTCGTAGGACACGGCCAGTTGCGGTTGCAGGCCGTCGCGGCCGGGCGGCACCTCGATGCGGTAGCTGAGCTGGTTCTCGCCCTGGTTGTTCGGGGCGGGCGGGGCGATCAGGGTGATGCCGGCGGCGGGGTCGGCGGCCTGGATGCCCTTGATCTGGTTGGGGTCGAACGATTCGCCCTCGGGGTGCTCGGGCACCACCACGGTGGCGTTGATCATGTCGGTGAAGTGGTTCGTCGAGGACGTGACCAGGTGGTTGTCCTCATCGACGCCGATCCGCTCCAGCGGCCGCCAGCAGCTGCCGGATTCGTCGAAGTAGTAGGTGTAGACGTCCTGCGCGGTGAAGCCGTCCGGCAGCAGCGCCGGGTCGTACGGCAGCGAGACCGTGACGTCCTCGGCGAACCGCATCGGGTGCGGGGTGAACCGGTACCCCTGCTGCGGCGCGCGGGTCACGTTGGTCATGCCGGCGTCCAGCGGGCGTACCTGCGTGCCGGCCAGCGGGGTGATGCCGACGCCGACGGGCAGGCGTACGGCCGAGGGTTTGATCACCAGCGTGGCGCCGGCGTAGCTGAGCCGGCGCGGTGCGGCGTCGGTCGGCTGGACGACGCCCTGGAAGTCCGGCGGGCCGTCCAGCGAGGTGGCCGCCGCTGCCGGCGTGGTCACCGGGTCGCTGACCGGCGTGGCGTCGGTGCAGGCGGCCTGGACGTCCTGGTTCGGGTCCGGCTCGCCGCTCGATCCCACCGGCTGGGACGCGCTCACCCCCGAGGCGACCAGGCTGACCAGCGCGGCCGCGGCCACGGCCCTGGTCGGGACGAACCTGCGAAGAATGGACATGCTCCGACGACCGCGCACCAGCATCATTGCCGCCTCCTGGCGAACAACACATCCCCGCGCCCACAAAACCGCCGGTCAATGTAGCGGTATTTAGAACATCATTCCGAAACTTCACCGGGCCGGGTTAATCACCGCTCAGTTACGCCGAATTACTCGAAATAACCCGGCCGGTCGTCCGGACACCCGAATGCCGCTCACCGGCCGCCACTTCCTGCGGGTCTGACTGTTTCGGGCGGGGCCGCGCGGGTATGGCAGACGATCGTGACGCGTATCGGGTACACGCTGATGACCGAGCAGGCGGGGCCGCGGGAGTTGGTGTCGCAGGCGGCGGCGGCGGAGCGGGCGGGGTTCGACTTCGAGGTGTGCAGCGACCACTACTTCCCCTGGCTCGACGAGCAGGGGCACGCGCCGTACGCGTGGAGCGTGCTGGGCGCGGTGTCGCAGGTGACCGAGCGGGTCGGGCTGATGACGTACGTGACGTGCCCGACCGTGCGCTACCACCCGGTGGTCGTGGCGCAGAAGGCCGCCACCATGGGGATCCTGAGCGGGGACCGGTTCACGCTGGGGCTGGGCGCCGGGGAGAACCTGAACGAGCACGTGGTCGGGCGCGGCTGGCCGCCGGCCAACATCCGGCACGAGATGCTGGCCGAGGCCATCGAGATCATCCGCGCGCTGCTGGCCGGCGGGTACGTCAACTACGCGGGGCAGCACTTCCGCGCCGACTCGGCCAGGCTGTGGGACCTGCCGGAGCAGCCGGTGCCGATCGGGGTCGCCGTCTCCGGGACGCAGTCGGTCGAGGCGTTCGCGCCGCTGGCAGACGCGATGATCGCCGTCGAGCCGGATCCGTCCCTCGGCCCCGCGTGGGAGGCGGCCGGCGGCGGCGCGGGCGCCCGCCGGATCGGGCAGCTCCCGGTCAGCTACGGCACCGACGCGACAGCCGCGGTACGGCGGGCGCACGAGCAGTTCCGCTGGTTCTCCGGCGGCTGGAAGGTGAACGCCGAGCTGCCCGGCACCGCCGCCTTCGCCGCGGCCAGCCAGCACGTCGGCCCCGAGGCGGTCGCCGATTCCATCTCCTGCGGCGACGACGTGGACGCGATCCTCCGTGCCGTCAGCGAATTCACCGATGCCGGCTTCACCGACGTGGCCCTGGTGCAGATCGGCGGCGACCAGCAGGAGCCGTTCCTCGACTTCGCCCGGGCCGAACTCCTTCCCGCCCTCCGCGACAAGCTCGGCTGAGGAGGCTGAGATCCATGACTGTCAGCTCGTTCAGCGATCTGCCGTTGGCCGACCGGTCCCGCCGGTGGAACGGCGCCGCGGCGGAGAAGCGCGTCCGTCGGTGGGCTGCGGCCCAGGACGGCCCGAACGCCCGCTACCGCAAGGCCCACCTGTGGTACGACGGCGACAAGAAGGACGAGTTCACCGGCTACAAGCTGCTCATCGCCGACGTCATCGACGGCACGCTGACCGCCGTCCCGCGCGCCGTCATGGCCGCGGCGGGAGTCGTCGACGGCGCCCGCGGCGGCCTGGACGTCCCGGCCGGTGACATCCCGAAGCTTCGCCGCCACCTCGCGCGCTACTACACGAAGATGGACGACACGCCTCCCTGGGCCTGACCAGCAGATCAGCGGCGGCGGCCGAGGCCGACGGCCAGCGCGGCGAGGCCGGCACCGGCGGCGGCGAGCAGGCCGTGGTGCTGGGAGGCGCGCAGCTGCCAGCTCCGGGACTTCGCGACGGCGTCGAAGCGGCCGTGCGCGCCGAAGTCGTGGCCACCGGTGCTGTCCGCGGGCCACCACAGGTTGCCGGGCCGGGTCGGGTCGTGCGCCTGCTTGGTCTGCTGGGAGGCGAAACCGGTGCGGGCCAGGTAGCGGTCCAGCAGCCCGGGCACGACGGCGTTGGCCAGCAGCGTCGCGGCGGTGGACCCGCCGACCCAGTACTCGCGGCGGCGCGGGTGGTCGGCGGCGTACACGATCGCGTCGGCCGCGACCTCCGGCTGGAAGATCGGCGGTACGGGCTGGGCCTGGTGCCGCAGCCGGGACCGCACCCAGCTGAACTGCGGGGTGTTCACCGCGGGCAGCTGCACCATCGTGGTCCGTACGCCGCTGCGGTCGTGCAGCAGCTCGCAGCGCAGCGACTCGTGCATGCCCTGGATCGCGTGTTTGGCGCCGCAGTAGGCACTTTGCAGCGGGATCCCGCGGTAGGCCAGCGCCGAGCCGACCTGCACGATCACGCCCCGGTCGCGGGGCAGCATCCGGTCCAGCGCGGCGCGGGTGCCGTACACGTAGCCGAGGTAGGTCACCTCGGTCACCCGGCGGAACTCCTCCGGGTCGATGTCGGTGAACGGCGCGAACACCGAGGAGAAGGCGGTGTTGACCCACACCTGGATCGGCCCCAGCTCCCGCTCCACCCGGGCCGCCGCGGCATCGACGGCGGTGTGGTCGGCCACGTCGACCTCGACCGCGAGCGCCTGGCCACCGGCCTCGCGTACATCGTCCGCGGCGCCGGCCAGCCCGGCCTCACCGCGCGCTAACAACGCGACCCGGTCACCGCGGGCGGCGAACCGGCGGGCCACCGCCCGGCCCACCCCGCCGCTGGCGCCGGTCACCACGACAACCCGTGACATCGGCACTACCGGCCCACCGCGCGTTCCAGTTCGGCCTTGGTCATCTTCGAACGGCCCTTGATGTTCTTGTGCTTGGCTTCCTCGTAGAGCTGGTCGCGGGTACGCCCGCCGGCGCCGCGGTGCGAGCGGTGCCCACCCCGCTGGCCGGAGGACATGTCGGTACGGGACAACCGCGAGGACGTACGCGCCTCACCGCTGCGGGCGCGCTCCTTGTTGACCGTACGGGCGGCGATCTCCTCGGCGGTGTCCTCGGACTCGCCGCGCTTCTTCGCGCTGTCCTTGACGTGCTCGTACTGGCGTTCCCGCTTCGCGCTCCAGGCTCGTTGCGGCATGGCATCCTCCCGCATCGGGGCAGTTCGATCTTCTGCTACCCCGACCCCCCGGCCCGAAACCCACCGCCGCGAGGCTCTATGCCGGCCGGACGGCCTCGGCCAGCCGGATCACGTCGGGCCAGCGACCCCCGGTCAGTGCCGGGTCGGCGTACAGGGTGACAGTGCTGCCCCACTCGACCCAGCTGATGCCGGACGCGCCGCCCGCCTCGGTCTGTTCCTCCAGCCGGGCCGGGTGCCCGTGGACCGTCACCGGCTGGCCCGCGGAGTGCAGGACCCTCGGCGGTGACAGGTCGATGTGCAGGTGCCCGACGCCGCCGACCAGGTCGTAGACCAGCCGCCAGCAGCCCCGCCCGAACCCGGTGTCCGAGCCGTTCCCGCAGTAGCTCCCGGTGCCGTACCGGAACCGCAGTTTCGGCTGGATCATGTCGGTGTCCAACCGCACCAGCCGCCGGGCGTCGAACGAGGGGATGGCGTGCCCATCGGTGCCATCCACCAGCGACCGGCCCCACAGCGACGTACCGGACCGTCCCCGCAGGGAAAGCTCCGGGCAGGATCCCGGAACCCGGCCCGCCTGCCGGTACACGCTCAGCACCGTGCGCGCACCGTCGTCGCGAATCGTCAACGTGCTCCGGCACAGGACGCCGGTCACCAGCGCGGTATGGCCGTCCGTCCCCACCAGCACGCTGCCGGTAACCGGCTGCGGCCCGGGCGCCACCGAACTCGGCGGGTCCGACGTGGGGGTCTCGCCCGTGCAACCGCCCAGCACCACCGCCCCCGCCACCACCACAGCGATCAAGCGCCTCGTACGCACAGCACTACCCCGGTCCGCCAGCAAGCCCCACCGCAGAATCGCATGTTCCGCACCAGAAGCCGCCGGCCGTCACGCCCCCGTTACCCGTCCACGACGTTGCTGTGCTGCATGCTCAGGGCTGGAGCGTCCCGGGGTCGGTGGCGGCGGGCCTGAGGCGGCCGAGGAGTACTTCGTCGAGGAAGTGGCCGTCGACCCAGGCGGACTGGCGCAGGGTGCCCTCGACGGTGAAGCCGGCGGCGACGGCGGCGCGGATCATGGGCAGGTTGTCGGCGAGGGTGTCGACCTGGAGGCGGTGCAGGCCGAGGAGGTCGAAGCCGTACCGGCACAGGACCCGGACGACGTCGGTGCCGAAGCCGCGGCCGCGGCAGGCGGGGCGCAGGGTGAGACCGAGGTGGGCAAGCCGGTTGTGCTGGTCGATCCCCCACAGCAGGGCCGCGCCGGCCAGCTCGCCGGAGTCCAGCTCGACCACCGAGAAGACGGCCTCACCGTCCCGCGGTTCGCGCGGGGCGAAGGGCGAATCCGCCTCGCGCAGCGGCCGCCAGGGCCGGCTGTCCGCGCGCAGCCGCGTTGCCACGTCGGCGTACAACTCGGCGTGCAACACGGGTACGTCCGCGGGCAGCCGCTCCCGCAGCTCGACCCGCTCTCCCCGCAGCATCCGGCAGACCTCAGTCGCGGACGGCCATCTCGCCCAGCTCGGACCAGTCGTCCTGCGGGATGTCGAAGTTGACGATCCGGGGCGTCGCGGCCAGGTGCGCGGGGAGCGTGGCCTGCGCGGCGCGGAAGTGGTCGGACTGGACGTGCGCGGCACCGGCGTCACCGTCGCGGAACGCCTCGACCAGGACGTACTCGGTCGGGTCGTCGACGCTGCGGGACCAGTCGAACCACAGGCACCCGGGCTCGGCGCGGGTCGCCCGGGTGAACTCGCCGACGATGTCCAGCCAACGGTCGGCATGCTCCGGCAGCACCCGGAACTTCGCAGCAATGAAGATCATGCGGACTCCCCTTCGTACCGGCCGTGTACGCCCGCGATGCTAGCGGGCGCGGACCCCGCGGCGATCACGAACCGGCTCAGCAGCAGCACCCCGGCGATCTGCCCGAGATGTTGCAGGGAACGCGCGTCGAGGCCGACCGCGCCGACCAGGGCGTCGTCGGGCAGCGCGAAGAAGACCGCCGGCAGCGCGCACACCGCGATGGCCACCAGGATGCGGCCGGCGCCGGGATGACCGGCGTACAGCGCGTACGCCCACAGCCCGACGACCGCGGCCATGGTGACGCTCTCGCCGACCACCAGCGGCGTGGTCCGGCTGCCGGCGCCGAGCAGCAGCACGCCGCCGAGGTAGCCGAGCAGGCCGACGACGCGCACGCCGATGAACACCCGCGCCAGCCGCCGGTCCAGGATCTCCACCGCGGTCGCCGCGAGCATGTACGAGATCGCCACCGCGACGAGCACGCCGACCGCGATCCAACTCGCGTCGGAGGCGGCCGGCGTGTCCGCGAACAGCAGGTGGTGGGCCGCCCCGATCAGCGCCGCGGCGCCGGCGGACCAGAACATCATCGCCCAGTAGCGATGCGTCCCGGCCGCGCGCGCCAACCGCAGGGCGCAGGCCAGCAGGACGGCCCCCAGCAACAGGTCTGTTACTCCAGCGGCAACCTCACCCACCCAGGCAGCCTAAGGGGTCGGGGTCACCAGTTGGGCTGCGGCGGCCGCGGGCAGGTCGAGCAGGCCACGTGCTGCTGGCCCGTCCCCTGGATCCCGGCCGCGGCCACCAGCGGCACCGCCAGCGCGCCCGCCGCGAACGTCACAACCACCGCCACATGCGCCAACCGCCGTCGAACACTCACCGCGCGCTCCCCTCGGTCCCGAGCCGGCCAAACGGTATATGGCCAGAAATGAACCATAAGCCCGGAACACGCGGAATGCCCCTGCCAAGTACGTCGCCGCATAGGGTGAACAGCGTGCGGGAACTTCCTGAATCCGACCTCTGCCGCGCCGCGCTCGAGTTGGCCCGCCGGCACGAGCATCCGGCCATCCTCAACCACAGCATCCGTACGTTCCTGCACGCCGAACACGCCGCCGCACTGGGCCTCGACCACGACCGCGACGAACTGTACGTCGCCTGCGTACTGCACGACCTCGGCACCGCCGACGCCTACAACGGCACCCAACGCTTCGAGGTCGACGGCGCCGACGCGGCCGCCGACTTCCTGGCCTCGCAGGGCGTCCCAGCCGACGCCCGCCACCGGATCTGGGAGGCGATCGCCCTGCACACCTGCGCCGGCATCGCCGAACGCATGGCCCCGCTGACCCGACTGGTCCGCGCCGGCGTGGTCCGCGACTTCGGCGGCCCGACCGACCTCGACGCCCTGCTCCCCCGCCTCGACGTCGAGTACCACCTCGCCCGCGCGGTCGTTCGCCAGGCACTCACCAACCCGGCGAAGGCGCCCGCGGCGACCTGGCCGGGCGGACTGCTGCGGGCACACCTGGCCGATCCGCACACCGACGGCCCCAATCCCGCCTTCTGACCGCCGGTTCGGTGGTTCAATTCCGCGGTGCGTACGGGGTGCTGCGCGGATCTGTCGCGAGTGGACGAACTGGTGAAGCGGGTCAATGCCGAGCCGTACCTGCTGGAGTCCTTACGGGCGGTGCAGGCCAGCGGGTTGCCGGATGCCTGGATCGGCGCGGGGGTGATCCGGGACGTGGTGTGGGGGCAGTTGCACGGCGGGTTCGAGCCGCAGCTCGTACGCGATGTCGACGTCGCCTATTTCGACGCCGGTGACCTGCGCGAGGAGCGGGACAAGATCGCCGAGGCGCGGTTGGCCGAACTGCTCGACCGGCCGTGGGAGGCGGTCAACCAGGCGGCCGTACACACCTGGTTCGCGCAGTGGTACGGCGAGCCGCCGGTGCCGCCGCTCACCGGTATCCACGAGGCCGTCGGGACCGCGCCGGAGACGGCGACCAGCGTCGCGTTACGCCTGGTCGGCGAGGACATCCTGGTGTGCGCGCCGCTCGGGCTCGACGACCTGCTGGACGGGGTGTGGCGGCACAACCCCACCTGCGTCGGCCTCGACCGGTCGCTGGCCCGGCTGCGCCGGCACCGCATCGCCGAACGCTGGCCGCGCGTCACCGTCATCCGGCCCGGCTGAGGACTGCCGGCACGCCTGCCCGAACCAGGACTCGAACAGCTGCCGGTACGCCGCGGCCCGGGCCGAGATGTCGCTGGCCGGCACGAACTCGTACGAGTAGACCTTGTCCTCGATCGTGCCGTCCGGCCGCCAGCGCAGCACCGACATGAACAGGTCGCCGGTGCCCAGCCGCAGCCCGTGGACGACCGGCATGAAGTCGTACTCGTAGGTGCGGATGCTGATCCTGCGTGCCTTCAGGTCGGGTGACAGCGCTGCCTCGCGGGCCGAGTCCAGGTTCTGCCGGGCGTGCGTACGCCACTGCGCGGGGACGCCGGCCCGGCCGTCCGGCGCGACCGCGGTGAGCCGGATCGTCCAGCCGTCGAGCCGGGGGTGTTCCAGCCACGGGCGAAGCATCGGCCAGGTCATGAACAGCGTCATGCCCAGCACGTCCAGCCGCTTCTCATCGGGTTTGTGCGCCGATGCGGCCAGCGTGGTGAGTTTGGGATAAACCTCGACCAGTTGGAGGAGTTGGTGGTCCGGGCCGCGATCGGCGTCGATACGGCTCGACACGCTGCGCACTTCGAAGAACAACGCGGTGAGCACGAATACGAATGCGGTCGATATCGCGCTGTTCACGGTGAGGATCCCGCGCTGCTGGAGCGTGTCCCCGATCCACGGTATTTCCAGCAGGATCACCAGCAACAACCCGGCCAGTACGGTGACCGGCCGGGCCACCGCTTCAGCAGATTTACCGGCGCGGCGCAGACGGTCGTTCAGCCGGCGCATTCGATCGGCTTCCATGGCTACCTTCAGGGTCCATTGACGGAGCGTCAACACAGACGCTACAGCGGGTGAGCCGGCTCCCGAACCGTGCTGTGAAGCAGCCGACAGTGTTGGTGGGTTGTTGGTGGGCCCGGCGACCATCGGTGGCTCGGCGGCCGCGGCGCAGGGTGACGCGGCCGCCGGCCTACCGTGCCCCGGCGCGGGCGATGCCGGCCTCGGCCCGGGCCAGTTGCGGTCCGTCCCCGATGGCGGCGGCCAGCGCGGCCGCGGCGCGGTGTTCGGCCAGCGCCTCCCCCGTACGACCCAGGCCCAGCAACGCCTCGCCCGCACCGTTGCGCGCCGAGACCTCCAGTTGCCGCGCGCCGCTGCCCGTACCCGCCTGGACCGCGCCGCGGAAATGCGCCAGCGCCTCGGCGTGCCGGCCCTGCCGGTCGCAGACCTGGCCGAGGCTGTCCAGCGCCATGCCCTCCCGCTGGCGGTCGCCGATCTCGCGGGCGACCGCCAGCGCCTGCGTGCAGTACCGCAACGCCGCCGCCGGGTCGCCGAGGTGGTCGTGGACGGTGCCGAGGTTGCCGAGGATGACGCTCTGGCTGCCGCGGTTGCCGGTCTCGGCGGCGATCGCGAGCGCGGCCCGGTCCAGCACCAGCGCGAGCCGGTACCGGCCCAGCAACTGGCAGGTGAAGCCGAGGTTGCTGAGCGCGCGCCCCTCGCCGACCCGGTTGCCCACCCGGCGGGCCAGCCGGAGCGCGGCGCGCAGGTTCGCGATCGCCGGCCGGTACGCCCCCACCGCCTGGTCCAGGATGCCGAGGTGGCAGAGTGTACGGCCCTCGCCCAGCTCGTCGCCGATCTCGCGGGCGATCGCCAGCGCCTGCCGGTAGTACCCGCGCGCCGGCCCGTAGTCGGCCAGCTCGTCGGCGACCAGGCCGAGGCCGTTCAGCGACCGGTACTCCCCGTCCCGGTCGCCGATCTCGCGGGCGATCGCCAGCGCCTGCCGGTACCGGTCGGCCGCCTGCGGGTAGCGGGCCCAGCGCCAGTACACCGCCGCCTGGCCGCGCAGCGCCACCGCCCGGCCGCGCGGGTCGGCGGTGTCCAGGGCGCAGGTGTGCAGCGCCTCGGCGTCGTGGTAGTGCCCGCCGGTCTCCAGGTACCGGAACAGGATCTCCGACAGCTGCCCGGCCAACTCCGGCGTGCTGCCGTACCGGGCCGATGCGACCAGGTTGGCCCGCTCCGCGTCCAGCCACCGCAACGCGGCGCTGCCATCGGCAAGGGCCGGGGTCGGGGTGGCCGGCGGCGGCAGCTCCGCAGCCTGCTCGGCCGGCGCGTACAGGCTGGCCGCGCGACCCGCCATGTACAGCTGGTACGCGAAAAGCCCTGGCAGCGCGGCTGTGTCGCCCTCGGTGGCCAGCTCCCGGGCGTACGCGCGGAGCAGGTCGTGCATGGTGTACCGCGGCCCCAGCGGCGCGATCAGGTGCGCGCGGCTCAGCGTTGCCAGCAGCTCCGTCGCCTCCGCAAGCCCGGTCCCGGCCAGCGCAGCGGCGGCGTAGACGTCAGCGTCGCGGCCCGGTTGCGTGCCCAGCAGGCGGAACAGCCGTTGCGCGCCGGCGGGTAGGTGCCAGTAAGACCAGGCGAACACCGACCGCAGCGCCGTGTACGGGTCGCCGCCGGCGGCGAAGGCGTCCAGCCCGCGCTCGCCGGCCAGCTCGGCGCACAGCTGCGCCAGCGGCGTACCGGGGTGGGCCGCGACCCGCTCGGCGGCGATCCGGATGGCCAGCGGCAGCCGGGCGCACAGCTCGACCAGCCGGCCCGCCGCCGCGTCGTCGGCGTACGCCCGATCGCCGACCAGCGCGCGTACCAGGTGCCGCGCGTCCGGCTCGGGCAGCAGGTCCACGCCGACCGGGTGCGCGCCGTCGCGGGCCACCAGGCCGCTCAACGGCTCCCGGCTGGTCACCAGGACGAAGCAGTGCCCGCCGCCGGGCAGCAGCGGGCGGACCGCCTCGGCGGAGGCGGCGTTGTCCAGCACCAGCAGCACCCGCTGGTCGCGCAGGACGCTGCGGTACAGGCTGACCAGGTCCGCGGCGTCGGCCGGCTGCCGGGCGTCGGCCAGGCCGAGGGCGCGCAGCAGCGACCGCAGCACCTCCTCCGTGCCCAGCGGCTGGTCCGGGCCGTAGCCGCGCAGGTCCACATACACCTGGCCGTCGGGGAACCGGTCCAGCACCTGGTTCGCCCACCACACCGCGATCGCCGTCTTCCCACCGCCCGGCGTACCCGACAGCACCGCGACTGGCGACCCGCCGCCGTCGCCGGTCAGCAGCTTGTCCAGCGCGCGCAGCTCGGCCGCCCGCCCGGTGAAGGCGGTGGGCCGCGGCGGCAACTGCGCCGGGCGTACCGGCCGCGGCTGCGCCGGGTCGCGGCCGTCCAGGATCGCCGCCCAGATCCGTTGCAGCTCCCGCCCCGGGTCGGCGCCCAGCTGCCGCAACTCCCGCCGGTACGCCTCGTAGCCGCGCAGCGCCTCGGACGTGCGCCCGCAGCGCGCCAGCGCCACCAGGCACAGCCCGCGCAGGGTCTCCCGGTGCGGGTGCTCGGCCACCAGCCGGCACAGGTCGTCCACCACCGCGGCGTACGCGCCGAGGCCGATGTCCGCGCTCATCTGCTGCTCGACCGCCGCGACCCGGTCCTCGTTCAGCGCGGGCACGAACTCCCGGTGCAGCGCGTCGACGGGAACATCGGCCAGCGCCGGCCCGCGCCACAGCTCCAGCGCCGCATGGAGTTGCCGGCTCGCCTGGTGCAGCCGCCCGGCCGCCAGCGCCCGCTGCCCCTCCTGCCGCAACCGCTGGAAATCATCGACATCCAGCTCGCCGGGTCCGATGTGGACGCTGTACCCGGCGCCCGCGGTCCGCACCCACCGCCCCTCGGCACGCGGCGGCAACCCCTCCTCCAGCGCCCGGCGCAACCGCCCCACCTGCACCTGCAACGCCGCCTTCGGCCCGCGCAGCTCGCCCTCCGGCCACACCATCTCGACCAGCGCGTCCGCGCTCACCACACCGTTCGGCGCCGCCAGCAGGCACGCCAGCAACGCCCGCACCCGCGGACCACCCAGCCGTACCGGCTCCGCCCCGTCCCAGACCTCCAGGGGGCCCAGCATCAGAAACCGCACACCGTACGGTATTGGGTCAGAAGTTCTCCCGACCCAGCCCACCTCCGAATGTGCCCTGATCGCCACCTGGCGAGTCCGCCTGCTGCCCGCTTCCACCGGAATTGCCGTTGGCCGCGGCCGCCCCGGCACCGGCAACCAGCAACGCGAGCGCCGCACCCGCCGCGGCCACAATTGCCGCCGTACGCCCAGCAGAGTTCATGCCGTCCCCCTCAACCCAACAATCGCCGACGGCACAGCCAAACAGCCCCCGCTGGAATCCCACTGATGCCGACCTGAATCCCGGTCGGCCGTCAAACTCGCCGACCGCAAAATGGTCGCCTACACCGGCGGGTGACCGTAACCGGCGGCTCAGCGGGGGGTGGCGGCCGCGTCGGGCAGCGCCGCGGCCAGGTGATCGAGGTCGCCGGCCGCGGCGGTGGCGCCCTCCACGAGCTGGACCGCGGCGACCAGGTCGGCCAGGCCGCCCGGGTACCGCTCGGCGGTGCGCACCATGCTGAGCACGTCCGGCCGGGCCGCGCCGTAGCGGGTGATCGCCGCCCGCAGGTGCGGCGGCAGGCCGCCGACGACCAGGTCGCGCTGCTGGGTGGTCTCCATCGCCTGGCAGGCCAGCAGCGCCTCGATCAACTGATCGGTACGCCCCGGCCGGGCGGCCTTCGCGCGGCCGATGCCCAGCTCGGCCAGGTCCGCGACCAGGCGGGCGACATCGGCCGGCGCGTCGCGGTGCCGCAGCCTCCGGTACTGGCAGCGGGCGAACCACGCCAGGTCCTGCGGCAGGTCCGCGGCGGCGGGCAGGGCGGCGCCGTCCACCAGGACCGGGATCACCCGCACCCCGGCCAGCTCCGCCTCGACCAGTTCGCGCCGGATCCAGTCCTCCGGGTCGTCGATGCGCCGGCCGCCCTCCGGTGCCGCCGCCGACAGCCACCGGGTCCCGACCACGGCGAGCATTGCCCGCGCGGCCCGTACCCGGCGGAGCAGTTGTTCGACGAAGTCGGCGCCGGCCGGAATCGACACCGAGTCCAGGAACACCTGGTCGGCGCCGAATTCGCGGGACAACTCCATGCGCAGCATCGCCGCGTAGCTGTGGCTGTCCGCGCCGCGGTAGTTGAGGAACACGCCGCCCTGCATGACCCCTCGCTCTCCTGGGCCCGGGTGGAGCGCCGCGAGTGTACCAACGCCCACCGGCACCCCCGGCCGCCTTGAATTCGGCCACGAAATGGCCAGCGGCGATCCCGCCCCACCCAAGGTCAACCACTCGGTAAGGGGACATGGTCCGGCGCCACTTCCGGATTGGTTCCGTAATGGGACAGCATGGGACGCATGGACATCGCTGCGACCTACCTCGAGACGGAGGTGCTGGATCTTGCCGATGTCCCCGTCGCGGACGTACGCCAGTTGACCGGGCCGGGCTGGGACCGGACCGCCGAGCGGCTGGCCCGCCAGGCACAGCGGCCGCGGACCAACTTCGGCGGATCGGGGTCGCCAGGTCGCGCCGACTGACAGCACCCGCACGCCGAGCCGACCCGACGAGGTGACCTTGCCCCGCGCCGCATCCACGGCCTACCGTGCCCACCGCATCCCCACCGGGCAGTTCCGCGCCATCGCCGCGGGTAGGGGCACCGCGGCCGACATCCAGGAGCTGGTCCGGACCGAACGCAGCCGCCGCCTGGTGTTGTTGCGGACGCTGCTGGAACGGGTGCCGGCCGTACCCGCGGCCTTCGGCCCGCTGCCGGATGCGACCGCCGTATGGAGCGCGCTGATCCGGACCGAACGGTCCTCCCGCGGGGCCGTCGACGGCCTGCTCATGCACCCACAGTTCGGCACCTGGCTCGCGTATGGGCTGCGCCGGCTGGCCGATCCGCCGGCCCCGCGCGGCGGCAAGCCACCGCTGTGGGTCGACCTCGGCTACATCCACGCCGCCCTCGCGGTGGCCGCGGCCGAGGCCGGCGTACCGCTGCGGACCGCGGTACCGGTACGGGCCGGCACGGTGATGCTGCCGCGGCTCGGGCTGGCCGTGCTGCCGGCGGCCGAAGCGTGGGGTTCGGCCGCGGTCGAGGTCGGCGGTGGGCGGATCGCGATCACCGGCGGCGGCCCCCGGGTGGAGATCGATCAGGACGGGGTGGCGTGCTGCGATGGCGGGGCCTGGTGGTGGCCGCTGCGCCGGCTCACCGCGCAGTCGACCGGCCTGCGGATCAGCCTGCTGCTGGACGACATCGACCCGTACCGGGATCTGGGCGCGCCGGTACTGCCGGAGCGGCTGCCGACCGGCACCGTCGAGGCGTGGCAGCGGCTGCTGGATGAGGCGTGGGCGATCCTGGTGGGCGACGATCCGGAGTACGCCGCGGCGCTGGCCACCGGGCTGCGCTCCCTGGTGCCGCTGCCCGCCTCGCCGGACTTCCTCACCCGCAGCGCGTCCTCGGGCGACTCCTTCGGCGCGTTGCTGGTCGGGCAGCCGCCCAGCGGCACGGAGTTCGCCGCGCTGCTGGTGCACGAGTTCCAGCACACCAAGCTCGGGGCGTACTACCACCTGCTGGAGCTGTTCGACGACCCGGGCGAGCAGCGTTTCTACGCCCCGTGGCGGGACGATCCCCGGCCGCTGAGCGGCCTGTTACAGGGTGTGTACGCCTTCCTCGGCGTAACCGGGTACTGGCACCAGCGGCGGCAGGATGCCGCTGAGGATGCCGCGCTGGCCGACTTCGAGTTCGCGCTGTGGCGGCGGCGTACGTGGCGGGCACTGCGGGACCTGCGCGCCGACGCCGGCCTCACCGCGCTCGGCCGCCGGTTCGCCGCCCACCTGGCGGACCGGATGCGGCCGTGGTGGCAGGAGGTCGTCCCCGCGGAGGTGGCCCGGCTGGCCGGCGCCGTCGCCCTCGACCACCGCACCGGCTGGCGGCTGCGGCATCAGCGGCCCGACCCGGACGAGGCGGCCACCCTGGTACGCCGCTGGACCCGGGCCCAGCCCGCGGCGGCCGATCTCACGCTGACCTCGCCGTTGTACCCCGCGCCGGCCCGCTGGCCGGTCGGGCGGGCGTGGCTGGCCAGGCTGGCCGCGACCGACCCGGCTGCCTTCGCCGACCTCACCGGACGACCGGCCGGCGCCCTACCGCCGCAGGTGTGCGCCGCGGACCTGCTGCTGGCGACCGGGCACTACGCCGAAGCCGCCGGCCAGTACGCCCGCCTGCTCGACGACACCGCCGACCCCGACCTGCGGGCGAGCCGGTGGGCCGGCCTGCTGCAGGCGATGGCCGGCGCGGATCCGCCCACCCGCACGCTGCTGCGCCGGCCGGAGCTGGCCGCAGCCGTACACGCCGCGTTACCGGCCGCCCAGCCACCCGAGCTGGTGGCGTGGCTGAGCCGCCGGTGAACTACAGCGGCAGCGGCGAGATGTCGCACTCGGCGCGCTCGCTGCGGCCGGCGTCCAGGGTGGCCTGGTGCTGGTCGCCCAGCACCCTGCGGTAGCCGGCCAGCGCCTCGCCCTGCACCCGCTCGGCCTCCGCGGAGTGGCCGTGCGCCCGCAGGTCGAGCGCCAGGTTCAGCCGGACCGCCAGCGTGGTGGGGTGTTCGGGGCCGCAGACGCGTACGGCCTGGTCCAGCAGCACTCGTTCTGCCTCCACCGCCCCGGGGACGTCCCCTTCGGCGACCCGCAGGCCGGCCTCCCCGATGCCGCAGATCAGCGTCGTGACGTGCTCCGGGCCCAGGGTCTCGCGCAGCGCCGGCAGGGCGGAGGACAGCAGCTCGCGGGCGGCGCCCAGGTCGCCGGCCAGCCGCAGGCTGATGGCCTGGTTGGTCGCCGCCGACAGGGTGTAGGGGTGCCGCTCACCCAGCGTCGCCCGGTAGTACTCGTAGGTCTCCCCGCCCAGCTCGATCGAGCGTGCCAGATCGCCGGTCTGCCGCAGGTCCACGGCGAGGTTCGTGGCGGTGGCGAGAGTGTCGGGAAAGTCCCGGCCGTACCGGCGCTGGAAGGTGAGCAGCGCGTCCTCGGACATCGAGCGGGCACCGGCGTGGTCCCCGCCGCGGCGCCGGCACACGGCCAGGTTGCGGGCCGCCCGGACGGTGTGCGGGTTGGTCCGGCCCATGATCCGGATCAGCCGCTGGTAGGTCTCCTCCTGGCGCAGCAGCGCCGCGAGGTAGTCGCCGCCCTCACGCTCGTCGATGGACAGGCCGTTGAGCGTGTTGAGGGTGTCCACGTGATCGTCGCCGAGCACGACGCGGCGCCGGTGCCAGGTGTCCATGTCCAGCGGCACCGCCGCCCGGAAGTCACCGACCAGGCGCAGGCTCACCCCCATGTTGTGCGCGGCACGCAGCGTCGCCGGGTCGTCCTCACCGAACACCCGCCGGCACCGGGCCAGCACCTGCTCGTCTTCCTGCCGCGCCTGCTCGAACAGCCCCCGGGCACGCAGGTCGGCGGCCGCCTGGAGGCGGGCGTAGATGGTCGCCTCGTCGTCCTCGCCGGCGGTGCGCATCCGGATCTCGACCAGCCGGTTGTTCAGGGCGCTGGCCGCGGCGTACTCGCCGAAGATCCGCAGGATGAAGCCGTACCACTGGCCGAGGTCGAGGGTCAGCCGGTCCTCCTCGCCGAACCGGGCGAGCCACTGCTGCCACACGGCCCCAGCGAGGTCCCGGGCCTGCTCGTGCGCGCCCCAGGTGTAGAGGAAGATGACGATGTCCAGCACCAGCCCGCGGACCAGGCTGTCGTCGCTGTCGATCGCGGCGGAGCTGTCCAGGTGCGGCAGCAGTTCCTGGTAGCGCGGCCACAGCTGCGCGTTCTCCGGCGCGTTCGGGTTCGCCCCGGCCAGCAGCAACTGGGCGGCGCGCTGCATGTCCGCGCGGCGCTGGTCGCTCATCCGCGCCACCAGGACGATCCGGAACAGCCGGTGCAGTTGGATGGTGTTCTGCCGGTGGTCGATGCGGGCCAGCGAGTACTTGTTCAGGTCCCGGATGGCGCGGGCCAGCCGGATCGGGTCGCGCAGCGCCTTGTCCAGCTCTGGTGCGACGCCGGTGTTGGGCGCGCCGCTGAACAGCGACCGGGCGATCGGCTCCGCCGCGAAGAACGCGCACACCTCGAGCAGTTGCAGCGCGGTCGGGTTCAGCTCGGCCAGCCGGTCCAGCGACAGGTTCCAGGCGGCCGCGACCGAGACCGGGTAATCGGTGGGGATGTCCTCGAACAGCTCCATCCGCCGCTGCTCGATCAGGGTCAGGTACTCCTCCACCGCCATGCCGGTCGCGGCCCGCCAGGACGCGGCCTGCTCGATGGCCAGCGGTAGGTGGCCCAGCACGTCGCCGAGCCGGTCCGCCTCGGCGTTGGTCATGTCGGGCGTACGCCGCTGGAGCAGCCGGCGGCTCTCCTCCGGGCTGAACACGTCCACCGACAGGGTGTGCGCGACGCTCTCCCACTCGGCGTTCCGGGAGGTCACCAGGATGCGGCCGCCCCCGCCGGACGGGAAGTATTCGCGTACCGTGCGCACGTCCTCGGCATTATCGAATATCAACAGCCAGTTGGCGTACGGTTTTCCGGTGCGCAGTGCCTCGTTCACGGCCGGGACAGCGGTGTTCGCCTCGGTTCCCACATTCAGCCCGAGGGACTGCGCCAATTCGGCCAGCGAGGCCAGGATCTGGTTCGGCTGCTCGGCCGAGATCCACCACACCACGTCGTATTCGGCGGCGTGCCGGTACACGTACTCGATGGCGATCTGGGATTTGCCGACGCCGCCCATTCCGTGCAGCGTGTGCGGCAGGACCGCGGCCGTACGCCCGGGCGCGGACAACTGCTGGTGCAGGCTGGCGAGCATATCCTCGCGGCCGATGAAGTTCGGGTTCGGTGGGGGTACGCGACCCCAGACCGGCGGTTGCGGGTGGCCGCCGCCCAATTCGCGGGCCACCGGCGGTGTCTCGACTCGCTCAGTGGCCGAGGAAATGGGGCTCTGTGTATCGGTCATCTCGGCGCCTACCGTATCTGGCTGGTCGTTCGACGGATCCAGCGGCCGTGTTGGGCTGTGTACTGGTTCAGCGGTACTCCCCGGCCGCGACCGGGCGGCGACGCGGAGCAGAGCGTCCAACCTCTCGGCCCGGCCGCGGTACGGGCCGGACAGCGCGTAGAGAACGGCCGCCTCCACCCGGATGAACGGGATGTCGCTGTCGGTCAGGGTGGGTTCGGGGCTGTTCCCCGGGTCGAACAGCACTGCCGGCAGGTGCTGGGTGGCCGGCAGTCGCGGTCCGTAGTATTCGGCGACCTTGGTGAGGACCCGGGCGGTCTGGGACCGGGTGGCACCGGCGAGCAGCAGCGCGCGGGCGCCCTCGACGAATTCCAGCAACACCGTCCGGCCGGCCGGCTCGACCTCCTCGACCAGGCCGCTGGACAGGATCTCGGCAAGGTTGGCCGGGCTGGACTCGGGGACCAGCTCGCGTTGCAGCACCTGGAACAGTTGCAGGTCCAGCGGCGCCGCGGCCAGGTGCGTGGCCAGCCGGTACGCCGGCTCGGAGGCGCTGGTACGGAAGCGGCGTACCAGTTCGGCCACCGACGGCACCGCCGTACCCCTGTCCCCGCCCGGCTCCCCGGCCGTGTCGTCGGCCCCCGGGTCGCCCCCGACCAGCAGCACCGAACCGGACAGCCGCGGCGCGCTGCCGGCCACCAGTGCCGCCCACCAGCCCAGCCACTGCGGTGCCAGCTCGAGGACCGGCACCGGCACCGGCCGGCCCTTCGGCAGCGGACCGGCCAGGTCACGCGCGTCGATGACCAACTCCGCGTTCGGCGCGCCGGGCCGCGGCGCGGTCAGGCACATCCGGCGGGGCGCGAGGGCGGTCGCCGGCCAGCGGTGTACGGGCAGCAGGTGCACCACCGCGGTCGGCCCGGACCGGCCCCACAGCGCCAGCGCCCGCTCCCCCGCGCCGCCGTCCCACAACGGGCCGACGCCGTCGGTGAGCAGCAGGATCGCGCAGCGGCCGGACGGGTCGACCAGCTCCGCCGGCTCCCCGACCGCCCGGTCCGCGGCGGCGCCGTGCAGCACCAGCCGCTCGCCGCCGGGCGCGGCCGGGTCGGCCCGCGATCCGAGGTAGCGCACGCGTACGTTCCGGAAGGCACCCAGCTGCCCGAGAGCGGTCGCGAAGTCGGCGATCTCCGGTCGCTGCGCGGCCAGCAGCAGCGCGTTGTCCACGACCAGCACCAGGTCCAGCCAGCGCTCCTGCGCGGGCCGGGTGTGCGGCAGCCACAGCCCGTCCTCGGCGCCCCGGTCCGCGGTGGCCTCCTCGTCCAGCTCGGTCAGCCGGTCGGAGTCGATGAGGCGCTTGAGTGGCCGCATCTGCCGCAGGATCTCGGTCGCGTCCCGCAGCGCCCGCGCTGTGCTGCTGGGCCGCTGCCGCAGCCGCGGCGACCACGCCACCCTGGGCTCACCGGGCTCGCTGTGTCCACTGTGTTCACTGGGCGGTGTGGCGGCGCTCGCCGGAGTCGGGTCGTACGGCTCGGGCGGCTCCCCGCCGGCTGGCGTTTCCGGGCTGACAGGGGTTGCCGGGCTGATCAGCCTGGGTTCCCCGGTGCCGGCCGGCGGTCCAGCGGCATCGTGCGGCTGGCTGGCCGCCTCGCGCCAGGCCGCCAGCAGCACAGCCTCGCCCAGCTCGTACGCGCTGAGCCCGGGGCCGTCCGTCCCACCGGGACCCGGACCACTCACGGCCCGGTCAACTCCTGCCACAGCGCGTCGAGGACCCGCTGCCCCTCCGCCACGTCCAGGGACAGCGAGGCCGCCGAGGTCAGGTACACGGCGTTGAGCAGCTGGTCGGCTGCCAGCCCACCGGCCTGCTGGCTGCGCTTGACGAACTGGTCGATCAGCTCCCGCTGCTGGCTGTCGGCGTCCTGCCGGAAATGCGCGGCCACCATCGCGGCGAGCTGTTCGGCGCCGGGCGCGGTCATGGTCAGCCGCAGGCAGCGCCGCAGGAACGGCGCCGGGAAGGCCCGCTCCCCGTTGCTGGTGATGACCACGAACGGGAAGGCCCGGGCCCGTACGTGCCCGGCCACGATGGTCGCCTGCCGTTCCCGGTCGGCGGTGTACACCGTCGCCTCCGGCATCCGGTCCCGCGCCCGGGCCAGTTCCGGGATGTCGTACTCGGCCTGCTCGAAGACGTGCAGCAGGTCGTTGGGCAGGTCGACATCGCCCTTGTCCAGCTCGTCGATCAGCAGTACGCGCGGCAGGTCACTCGCGAGAAGTGCCGTGCCCAGGGGGCCGAGCTTGATGAACCGGCCGATCTCGGTTCCCTCGTCGCCGGTGCCGCCCTGCCGCTGGGCCGCGGCGGTCGCCTGGGCGCGGCCGATGGCGTCGTAGTCGTACAGGCCCTTGGCCAGCGTGCTGCGGCTGGTCACCGTCCAGTGCAGCACCGGCCCGAGGCCGAGTTCGCGGGCGACCCGGTGCGCCAGGCTGGACTTGCCGATGCCGGGCGGGCCGGTGACCAGCAGCGGCCGGCGCAGCAGCAGCGCGGCGTTCACCATCTCCACTTCGTGCGGGTCGGCCGGCACTCCCCCGGCGGACAGCGCCCCGCCCAGGCGGCGATCGGCCTCGGTGTCATCCGGCTGCGGGGGCGGCTGTACCGGTTCGCCGTCGAAGCGCCGCCAGGGCGGCGGCTCGGGCAGCAGGGCCGCCAGGTCGTCCTCGGCCCGCGGCACGCCCGTACCGCGGTAGATCCGCCAGTCCCGCGCGGCCGGCCGCGCTCCGTTGCCGCTGGTCATCGGTCCTCTCCCTGCGGCGCGCCGCTGCTGGGTCCGCCGCGAGCGGGCCGGGGCCGGGCGGGTCCCGCGACGCCGTACTCGATCGGTCTGTTGGGGTCGTCGTAGATCACCGCGAGGTGCCGGACCGTGGTCTCCAGCACCGCGACCGACTCGGCCGCGGTACGGCGCAGGGCCCGCAACCGCTGCGGCAGCTCGGCGAGCGCGCCGTCCAGCAACGTCTCCACCGCGTGCCGGAACTCGGCGACCGGGCGGTGCCGGCGCGTCCACATCACCACCGGGGCGCCGGCGCGCAGCGCCATCCGCAGCGCCCAGATCGTGGCCGGCAGGCCGCCCACCTGCGCCTGGCCCGGCGGCGCCGGCAGCGCTACCGAGGCCAGCTCGGGCCGGGAGCGGAGCGCGATGTTCCAGCGCTGCAGGGTGTCGGCGTCGCTGCCGTCCGGCGCCCAGTGGGTCTGGAAGGTGCCCTTGCGCAGGGATTCCCACTTGTTGCGCCAGGGCCGGTGCCAACGCTTCTCCTGCATCCGCTCCAGGCTGCGCAGCACCAGCGGGTACTCCACCCCGAGCGGTACGGCATCGGCCTCGGCCGACCACCACTCGACCGCCCGGTCCATCATGTCCACCGGCAGGACGACCTCGATGCTCGGCTCGCCGCAGGCCGAACTCCAGACCTCCTCGGCCTCGCCGACCAGCCCGTCGACCGCGCGCTCCAGGTCGGCGGCGCCCACCTCGGTGTCCGGGCCGCGCTCGGGCTGCCAGTGGCCGCGGCGGTGTTGCAGCCAGTGCGAGAGCAGGTAGGCGTCCGGCTCGATCGGCTTGGGCTGGATCTGGATGACCAGGCAGGCGGGCGCGGGTGGCAGCATCGGCTCGGTGGCGATGGCCGCGCGCAGCCGGGCCAGCGCGGAGATCATGCCGAACTCGGTCGCCTGGCGTTCGCTCCAGGCGCGCAGCCGGTCGGGCAGGTCCGGCCGCAGCGGGTCACCGGCGGACCGGGCGGCCAGGTACTCCACGAACGCCAGCGCCGGCGGGATGCCGTCGGCCCGGGCGTTGATGGTGGCCAGGTGCTCGAAGGCCTCCAGCATGGTCGCGATCGGCCGGTCCGGCAGCGGCGCGGCGTCCCCGGCGGCGGCGTACCAGACCTCGGCGACGCCCTCGGTGCTCGCGGCGGCCAGCAGCGCGTGTACGGCCCGCACGTCCTTGTCGCGGAACAGTTCGGCGACGAAAGCCTCATCCACCAGGTGCGCGATCTCGGTCGTACTCGCGGCTTCGGGCTGGATGAAAGCGACCGAGTCGGCAAGGGCGCGCAGGCCGCCGGGTTCGCGTTGGCAGGCGCGTACGACCGCAATCGCCTGGGCCCGGGCCTCGCTATGTGACGAAATGTCAACCCGGAGCCGGAGGGTCAATTCGGAGACAAAAAGATCGCGGTGCCCGGGCTCGGTGAGCCGGCTGGCGAGTATGGCCTCGACCAGGCTGCGTTCGTAATTCGTGCTGCCGCCGCGCGCCCCGCCCGTTGTCATCTGCCCCCCAGACAGCACGGATCGCAGCCCGTTGCGCAAGACTGGAACGCTATTCATTGCGCGGACCACCCGATGACCGAATTCCTGGCACCCAGCGTAGAGCACCCGAGCATTCAGCCAGTAGCACATCGGCCATCACGGGCAAGTATGGGACCTGTGTGCTATTTCGTGCTGATGGCTGCGGCGGCCCGAAATCGCCCGCGCCGGGTGAGGGCGGCGGCCGGCGGGGCCGGTGATGATCGGCGGCTGTGGCGGGCGCCGATTGCGAGGTCGTGTTCGGATTGCTGAGCGGGCTCACCGAGGTGTTGTCGCGGTGGAGCTATGAAGGTACGGCCCGGGCCGGCTCGATCGTGGCGAGGGTGGCGGACCGGTACGGGGTGAGCGCGACGGTGGTATTCCTCGCCGACGGCGCGGTGCTGACCGTCGAGGGGCGTACGGTCGCGTGCTCGGCCGTGCCGGAGGTGCCGCCGCTGCACCGGGTCTCGGAGCTGAAGCGGCTGCTCGCGGCGATCGACGGCGGCGCGCTGCCGGCGGCCGCGGCCGCGGACCGGCTGGCCGCGCTGCGGCGGGCCGCGCCGCCGTTCTGGGACGGCTGGCGGGTGCCGGGGGTGGCACTGTTCAGCGCCGGGTTCGGCGTGTCGGTGCAGTCGACCTGGCAGGAGGTCGCCGCCTCGGCCGGCTGCGGCGCCGCCGTGGGCGTACTCATCCTGGCCAGCGCGACCCGGCCCCGGCTCGCCCTGCTCGCACCGCTGCTGGCCTCGGTCGGGGTGTCCACGGCCGTACTGTTCGCCGTCCAGCACGGCCTGCTCACCGGCGGCCCGATCCAGCTGCTGGTCCCGGCGCTGTTCTACTTCATCCCCGGCGACGCGCTGGCCGCCGCGATGCTGGAACTGGCCGCCGGCCGGGTCACCGCCGGCGCCGCCCGGCTGGTCTCCAGCGCTACCGCCCTGCTGATGCTCGGGTTCGGCGCGCTGATCGCCACCGTGCTCGCGGGCGTACCGGCTGCTGCCCTGTTCGACACCGGTGTGCCGGCCGACCTGGGGCTGGTCGCCGCCTGCGCGGGGTGGGTGGCGTTCGCGGTCGGGGTGATGCTGACCTTCGCGATGGCGCCCGCGGACTTCCCGTGGGCGCTGGCGCTGATCCTGGCCACCGCGGGCCTCACGGCGCTGGCCAGCGCCGCGCTCGGCGACCCGCTCGGCACCTTCGCCGGAGCCGCCGCCATGACCGCGCTGGCGCTCACCCTGGGCCGCCGGCCAACCCTGCCACCCGCGTACGTGCTGTACCTGGGCGCTTTCTACGTCCTCACCCCCGGCTCGCACGGCCTGCGCGGGATCGAGAGCTGGATCGGCGGCCACCGCGTCCAGGGTGCCGCCAGCGTCGCGGACATGGTCTCGCTGCTGACCGCGCTCGCCGTCGGGATGCTGCTCGGCGCCGTCACGGCAACTCAGGCGGACCGCTTCTCCAGGGCGCGGTAGCCGTCGCCGACCGCGACGGTGAGCGCGCCGCAGGCCAGTGCGGCCAGCCAGCCCTGCCAGGGCATGGGCGCGAAGCCGAAAGGATGACCGAGGGTGGGTACGGCGGCCAGCAGGGCCTGCAGGGCGAGGGAGCCGGCGACGGCCAGGAGCAGGGCGCGGGCCCGCCACCAGCCGGGCTCGAAGGCGGCGCGGCGGGCCCGGGCGAGGTAGGCGAGGACGAGGTGGGCGCAGACCAGGCAGGTGACGATGCCGGTACGCAACTGGTCGGTGCTCCAGCCGGCGTGCCGCATCCACTCCGCGGCCAGCAGCACACCGCCGGCCACGGCACCGGCCCGTACCGCGATGCGGCGCAGCCGGGCGGCACCGAGCAGGGACTGGGCCGGGTCGCGGGGCGGCTGGTGCAGCGGCGAGCCCAGCTGCCGGTCGACGCCGAGGGCGAGCACCGGCAGCCCGTCGGTGACCAGGTTGATCCACAGCAGCTGTACGGGCAGCAGCGGGACGGCGAGGTCGGTCCACGCCAGCAGCCCGACCAGCACGATGACGATCTCGGAGAGGTTGCCGGCGACCAGGTACTCGACCATGGCGGCCACGTTGGCGAAGATGCGCCGGCCCTCGGCGACGCCGGCCACGATGGTGCCGAGGTCGGGTTCGGTGAGGACGACCGAGGCGGCCTCGCGGGCGACGTCGGTGCCGCCGCTGCCGACCACCGCCACGCCCACGTCGGCGGCGCGGAGGGCGGGCGCGTCGTTCACCCCGTCGCCGGTCATCGCGACCACCCGGCCGGCATCGTGGTAGGCCTCGACCAGCTCCACCTTGGTGGCTGGTTCCACCCGCGCCACCACGCTGGCTGCCCGCAGTGCGGCCGACCGCTCCACCGGGTCGGCGGGCAACTCGTCGCCGGTCACCACAGCCGCACCACCGATGGCCCGCTCGCCGGCATGATCACCAGCTGGTCCGGCCGCGGCGCCGATGCCGACCTGGGCGGCGATGGCCGACGCCGTGCCGGCATGATCACCGGTCACCATCACCACCGAGATACCAGCCTCGCGGCAGTCCCGTACCGCGGCGGCGGCCGAGGCGCGTGGCTGGTCGGCCAGCGCCACCAGCCCGGCGCAGCGCAGCCGCGCCGACCGCAGGTCAGTGCCGGCGGCGTCGGCGAGGGCGAGCACCCGCAGCCCGGCGGCGGTCAGCTCACCCACCGCCGCGGCGGCGAGGTCCGTGGCCGGGCCGGGTACACACCTGCCCAGGACGACCTCGGGCGCGCCCTTCACCAGTACCCGCGGGCCGTCCAGGGTCCGCACGCACACGGCCATCTGCCGCGTCCGCGGGTCGAACGGCTCGGCCGCCAGCCGCTCGCCCGGCTCAACTCCTGGCGGCACCGCCGCGGCGAGTGCCACATCCACCGGGTCGCCCTCGCCGTCCACGGCGTCGTTGCACCCGGCGGCGATCTCCCACAGCGCCTGCTCCCGCCCGGGCAGCGGCACCGCGCGGGCCACCGACAGCCGCCCCTCGGTCAGGGTGCCGGTCTTGTCGGCGCAGATGACGCTGGCCGCGCCCAACGCCTCCACCGCGGCCAGCCGGCGCACGATGACGCCCCGGCCGGCCATCCGGCGGGCGCCCAGGGCCAGCGCCGCGGTGACCGCCGCCGGCAGGCTCTCCGGTACGGCCGCGATCGCCAGCGCCACCCCGGCGAGCAGCACCTCGACCACGCCGGTGGTGCCGCCATGCGAGCGCAGCAGCCCGAGGGCAACCGCGACCGCGGCGACACCGAGCGCGAGCAGCCCCACCCGGCCGGTGGCCTGGGCCAGGTCGCGCTGCAGCGGCGCGGGCCGGCGCGGGCTGAGCCGGCCGGCGATCTCGCCGATCCGGCTGGCCGCGCCGGTGGCGCTCACCTCGGCCCGCCCGCGCCCGGCGACCGCGAGCGTGCCGGCGAACACCTCGCCGGACCGGTCGGCCAGCGCCCCGGAGCGCGCCCCGCCGGCCCACTTGCCGGCCGGCGCCGACTCCCCGGTCAGGGTCGATTCGTCGACCCGCAGCCCCTGCGCCTCCAGCAGGGTCGCGTCGGCGGGAACCCGGTCGCCGGCGGCCAGTTCGAGTACGTCGCCGGGCACCAGCGCCGCCGCGGGCAGCCGCTGCGCGGTCCCGTCCCGGAACACCACCGCGGTCGGCGCCACCATGGCCGCGAGCGCGTCGCTGGCGGCATCGGCCCGCGCCTCCTGCGCCACGGCCACCGCGACGTTCAGCGCGACGATCGCCAGGATCGCCACGCCCTCGGCCACATCGCCCAGCACGGCGAGGCTGACCAGCCCGGCCACCGCCAGCAGCACGGCGGTCGGGTCGGCCAGCTTGCCGGCCGACCGCCGGACCAGACCCGGCCGGGCCGGTCGGGGCAACTCGTTCGCCCCGAACCGGGCCAGCCGCTCCCGCGCCTGCGCCGAGGTCAGCCCGACGGCGGACACAGCCAACACCTCCAGAAGGTCAGGAATGGCAGGGCAGCACGGCCACCGGGCACGTCGCGTGATGGAGTACGCCCTGGCTGACCGAGCCGAGCAGGGTGCCGGCCAGCGCGTGCCGGCCGTGGCTGCCGACCACCAGCAGGTAGGCGTTCATCGACTCGGCGACCAGGCCGTCGACCGCGTGCTCCTCCATCACCATCGGCGTCACCGGCACGGTCGGGTACTTCTCGGCGAACCCGGCCAGCGCCACCGACAGCCACTCCTCCGCCCGGGTCTGCGCCTGGTGGTAGGTCTCGGTCAGCCACCCGGCCGGCCGGTACAGGTGCGCCCACCAGCACAGCACCACGCGTACGCCCACGCCGTACCGCTCGGCGTGCTGGAAGGCGTACTCGAGCACCTGCGCGGAGGTCTCGCCGCCGTCGACCGCGGCCACCACGGCCGCGCCCTCGTCCGGGTTGCCGGCCGGGCCGCGGACGACCACGACCGGGCAGGACGCGCGGGCCGCGACACCGGCGCCGACCGAGCCGAGCAGCACCGAACCGACCGTGCCCAGCTCGCGGGAGCCGAGCACCAGCAGGGCGGCCCGCTCGGACTCGGCCAGCAGCACCGGCACCCGGGAGCCCTCGACCGAAACCGCCTCGACCTCGACCGAGCCGTACTCGGCGCGGATCTGCTCGGCGGCCAGTTCGACCGTCTCCTGGGCACCCTTCTTGATCTCCAGCTCGTCGACCACCGGCCAGGTGGCGTACATCGGCGCGGCACCGTAGTTCGGCGGCCAGCGGTAGGCATGCACCAGCCGCAGCGGGCGGCGGCGGCTGCGCGCCTCGACCGCGGCCCAGCGGGCGGCGGCCAGGCTGCCGGGGCTGCCATCAACACCGGCGACCACAGGGAGGGTCGTCATCGTGGGTACCTCCTTCGGATCGGCGGTCACCGCAGCGACCGCAGGTAGGGGTCGTACGGCCGGACCGGTACGAGGCGGGCCTTGGCGTCGACGGCGCGGGCGCCGCCGGCGGTGGCCAGGACGGGGTTGAGGTCGAGTTCGGCGAGTTCGGGTACGGCCTCGGCGAGCGCGGCGACCGCGGTGACGACAGCGCGCAGGGCCGCCACGTCCACCGGCCGGCCGCCGGCCGCGTGCTCGTACGCGCCGGCCGCGCGGATGCCAGCCACCATCGCGGCGGCGTCCACTTCGGACAGTGGGGCGAGCCGTACCTGCTTGTCCGCCAGGGCATCGGCCTCGGTGCCGCCCAGCCCGTACGCGACCACCGGGCCGAAGACCGGGTCGCTGTAGGCGCCGGCCAGCAGCTCCAGGTCGCCGTGCGCCATCGGCTGGACCAGGACACCGGTCAGGTCGGCGCCGAACCGGGCCGCGAAGTCGCGGTACGCGGCGGCGACCGCGGCGCTGTCCCGCAGGCCCAGCGCGACGCCGCGGGCGTGGTGCTTGTGCACGGTCCCGTGCGCGATCGCCTTCACCGCAACGGGATAGCCGGCCCCGTCGGCGGCCACCGCGGCCTCCCCGGCCGAGCGGGCAACCCGTACCGGCACCGTCGGTACGCCCGCCGCCTCGACCAGCCGCACCGCCTCGTCCGGCGCGAGCCAGCCACCCTCGGGATGGGCGGCGAGGAAGCGGCGGACGACCTCGCGGACCCTGCCCCGCGCCGGCCCGGCAAGGATGACCGGCGCCTGCTCAGTCCTCCGGCGCCACGCCGCGTACGCGGCAACCCGGGCAAGCGCGACCGCGGCATCCCGCGCAGAGGCGTACACCGGTACCAAGCTGCCGGAGCTGGAGCCACCGCGGGGAATGGCAGCCTGGCCGGCGACCCGTTCGGCGGCGTCCAGGCGGATCGCGATCTGGGTGATGCCCAGGTCGGCCCATGTGATCTCAGCCATGTCGTGCTGGGCGGTGGGTACCGGCAGCACCAGCACCGCGTCCACGGCCGGATCCGCGGCCAGGATCTCGGCGGCGCGTACGAGCTGCTCCGGGCTGGCGCCGGCGGTGGCATCGACCGGGTTGTGCGTGGCGGCGCCGGTCGGCAGCAGCTCGGCAAGTTGGCGGGCCGTGGCGGCGGCGAGTTCGGGCACGTCCAGGCCGGCGTCGGCGCAGGCGTCCGCGGCGAGAATGCCCGCGCCACCGGCGTTGGAGACGATCGCGACACCGCGCCCGGCCGGGTACGGCTGCCAGGCCAGCAGCGCCGAGGTGCCCACCAGGTCGGCGAGGTCGGCGAGCGCGATGATCCCGGCCTGCGCGAACAGCGCCTCCCGGGTGGCGGCCGGCGTCGCGGCGGCCGCGGTGTGCGACTGGGCCGCCGACTGGGCCGGCGCGCTGCGGCCGGCATCCACCGCCAGCACCGGGATCTTCCGGCCGACCTCGGCGGCGACGCGGGCGAACCGGCGCGGGTTGCCGAAGGACTCCACGTACAGGACCGCCTGCCGGGTGTCCGGGTCGCCGTGCCACCACTGCAGCAGGTCGGTCGCGGACACGTCGTACTTGTCGCCGAGCGAGGTGAAGCTGGACACGCCGATGCCCAGCCGGGACAGCTGTTCGGTGAGGGCGATGCCGATGCCGCCGGACTGCACGGCCAGCCCGACCTGGCCGGCCAGCGCGGGGTGCGCGGCGAAGGTGGCGTCCAGGTGGGCGTGCGGGTTGGCCACGCCCAGGCAGTTCGGGCCGACCAGGCGCATGCCGTAGCCGCGGCAGGTGTCGCGCAGCGCGGCGCCCGCGGCCCGGTCCAGGCCGGCGGTGAGCACGACCACGGCCCGTACGCCCGCCTGCCCGCAGTCGTCGATCGCCGCGGCCAGGGCGCCGGCCGGCACCGCGATCACCGCCAGTTCCGGGGTGAACGGCACGTCGGCGACGCTCCGGTACGCGGGCGTACCGCCGACGTCGGTGGCGGTGGGGTGGATCGCGGCGAGGTTGCCGGGGTAGCCGGCGCGGCGCAGGTTCGCCAGCACCGACCCGCCGGTGGAGCCGGGCCGCGGGCTGGCGCCGACCACGGCGACCGAGACCGGGTTGAGCACGTGCCGCAGGCTCGCGGCCCGGGCCTGCCGGTCCCGGGCGAGCACCGCCTCGGCGTACCGTTCGCCCGCCGCCAGCTCCATCGAGACGCCCACGGTGTGCAGGTCGCTGTGCCGCAGCACCGGCAGGCCGGCGTCGGCGAAGACCCGCAGCATGTCCCGGTTCTCGGCCAGCACGTCGGCGACGAAGCGGCCTACGCCCGCGAGCCGGGCCAGCGCCGCGAGGTGTTCCAGCAGCAGCGTGGCAAGTCCCAGCCGGTGCGCCTTGTCGGCGACCGCGAACGCCACGTCCGCGTCGCCGCCGCCGACCACCTCGTACTGGGCCACGCCGACCAGGTCCGGGCCGAGCCACGCGCCGAGCGCGGCGCCGGTCCCGTCCTCGTCCCGGCACATCCGGCGGCCGATCTCGGCGCCGTGGTCGTGCGGGACGTGGAAGAAGCGCAGGTAGGTGTTCTGCTCGGACAGGTCCTGGTGGAAGTGCACGGCGGCAGGCTCGTCGGCGGGCGTGAGGCGCCGGATGGCCACGATCCGGCCATCCCGCAGCAACGCCCAGACAGGCAACGTGGTGGTCACACCAGAAGCACACTGTGTTGGCTGGGCCACCGCACCGGCCGCCGGACCCGAATCACCCGGGACCTTCGGCTGTATTAGCTGAGGAACGTCCCGAGACTGGTGTCGCGCAGGACGTCGTCCAGCAGCAACGGCCGGCCGGCCGGGTCGGAGAGCGGGACCCGCCAGTTGGGGTATTCGTCCAGCGTGCCGGGTTGGTTCTGGGTACGCCGGTCGCCGACCGCGTCGGTGAGGGCGACGGCCAGCAGCCGGCACGGCGTCGCGGTCAGCAGCCGGTGCAACGCGACCACGGTCTCCCGCTCGCTGCCTTCCATGAGCAGCCCCCGCTCGCGAAGCACAGCCAGCACCGCGTCGCGATCGGCCTCCTCGGCAGCCAACTCCTCCGCCAGCGGCCGGGTGAGCAGCCCCAACTCCTGCCGCAATCTCACATGGTCTCCGGCCAGGTAGCCGGCGGTCGGCGGCAGGTCGTGGGTGGTGACCGCCGCCAGGCAGTACTCCCGCCAGCGCTCCGGCGGCAGCGGCCCGCCGGCGCCCTCGTAGTCCTGCTCGAACCACAGGATCGAGGTGCCGAGGATGCCGCGCTCGCGCAGGTACGCCCGGGTCGACGGCTCCACCACG
>Ga0081455_10000759_pt1 | contig 41962 bp, 31 predicted proteins | sample TabmetS3T2R1_FD_70207 | JGI IMG/M metagenome (GOLD analysis project Ga0081455, IMG submission 70207) | Tabebuia heterophylla rhizosphere microbial communities from the University of Puerto Rico - S3T2R1 | ecosystem: Host-associated > Plants > Roots > Rhizosphere ... | reverse complement strand
GTCAACTCCGACATGATGCAGATCAAGATGGCGCAGGGCGCCAAGCCCGGCGAAGGCGGCCAGCTCCCCGGGCACAAGGTCGACAAGATCATCGCCAAGGTGCGCCACTCGACGCCGGGGGTCGGCTTGATCTCGCCGCCGCCGCATCACGACATCTACTCAATCGAAGACCTGGCGCAGCTGATCTTCGACCTCAAAAACGTCAATCCGGATGGGCTGGTATCGGTGAAGCTCGTTTCCGAGGTCGGCGTCGGAACCGTGGCGGCCGGCGTCTCCAAGGCGCGCGCCGATCACGTGACCATCGCCGGCTTCGAAGGCGGGACCGGCGCCTCGCCGCTCACTTCCATCAAGCACGCCGGCTCGCCCTGGGAGATCGGCCTCGCCGAAACCCATCAGACCCTGGTCGCCAACCGGCTGCGCGGACGCATCTCGGTGCAGGTCGACGGCGGCATGCGCACGGGACGCGACGTCGTGGTCGGCGCACTGCTCGGCGCCGACGAATTCGGCTTCTCGACTGCGCCGTTGATCGCGGCGGGCTGCATCATGATGCGGGTATGCCATCTCAACACTTGCCCGGTGGGGGTGGCGACCCAGGATCCGGTGCTGCGCAAGCGTTTCAAAGGCGCTCCCGAGCACATCATCAATTATTTCTTCTTCGTCGCCGAAGAGGTGCGCGAGCTGATGGCCGAATTGGGCTATCGCACGTTCAACGAAATGATCGGCCAGATGCAAATGCTCGACCGGCGCCAGGTCGTCGAGCACTGGAAAGCCAAGGGACTGGACTTCTCCAGGCTGTTTTTCAAACCCGAGGCGCCGCAAGGTGTGGCGATCTACAATTGCGAGCCGCAGGACCACAAAATTCAGGACATCCTCGACCGCAAGCTGATCGCCGAGGCGCAGCCCGCGCTCGATCGCGCCACGCCGGTGCGCATCGCGAGCCCCATCAAGAACACGGAACGCACGGTCGGCGCCATGCTATCGGGCGAGATCGCCAAGCGTTATGGGCACGAGGGGTTACCCGACGATACCATCAACGTGAAGTTCACCGGCACCGCCGGGCAGAGCTTCGGCGCTTGGCTTGCGCGCGGCGTGACCTTCGAGCTCGAAGGCGACGCCAACGACTACGTTGGCAAGGGGCTGTCGGGCGGCCGCATCATCGCGCGCCCGACTGACGACGCCGGCATCGTGCCGGAGGAATCGATCATCGTCGGCAACACCGTGCTCTACGGCGCGATCGAAGGCGAATGTTACTTCCGCGGCGTTGCCGGTGAGCGCTTTGCCGTGCGCAATTCCGGCGCCGTGGCCGTGATCGAAGGAGCCGGCGACCATTGCTGCGAATACATGACCGGCGGCATCGTCGTCGTGCTCGGCCGCACGGGCCGCAACTTCGCGGCCGGCATGTCCGGCGGTATCGCATACGTGCTGGACGAGGACGGGACGTTTGCGTCGCGCTGCAATCTCGCCATGGTCGAGCTCGAGCCGCTACCCGAGGAAGAAGAGGCGAGCGAGCACATCTACCACCAGGCCCGCGATCTGGGCTCGCATGGCCGCGTCGACGTCATGGGCGATTTGACGCAAAACGATGTGGAGCGTCTCAACCTCCTGATCACGCGTCACGCTCGTTTCACCGGCTCGACGGTTGCCCAGAAGATCCTCGCCGAGTGGAAGAAATATTGCCCGATGTTCCGCAAGGTGATGCCGGTCGAATACCGGCGCGCACTCGCCGAGCTGCAGCGGGAGCAGATGGTGGAAGCGGCGGAGTAACGGGCGTCCGTCGGCCGAAAATGGGCAAGATCACCGGTTTTCTGGAATACGAGCGTGAGGACCGCCACTACGAGCCGGTCGAACAGCGCATCAAGCATTGGCGCGAGTTCGTACGCCCGTTGCCGGAGGCGGAGACCAAGAAGCAAGCCGCACGCTGCATGGATTGTGGCATTCCCTATTGCCACACCGGTTGTCCGGTCAACAATCAGATCCCGGACTGGAACGATCTCGTGTATCGCAGCGAGTGGGAAGAGGCTGCGCGCAACCTCCATTCCACCAATAACTTCCCCGAAATCACCGGCCGGATCTGCCCGGCGCCGTGCGAGGCCGCCTGCACGCTCAACATCGATGACAACCCCGTGACCATCAAGACCATCGAATGCGCGATCGCCGACCGCGCCTTCGAGCAGGGCTGGGTGAAGCCGGAGCCGCCGGCGAGCAAGACCGGAAAAAAAATTGCGATCGTCGGCTCGGGACCGGCGGGCATGGCGTGTGCCCAGCAGCTGGCGCGTGCCGGCCACGACGTGCACGTGTTCGAGAAGCTCGCGAAGGCCGGTGGGTTGCTGACCTACGGCATCCCCGATTTCAAGATGGACAAGCAGATTGTGGCGCGGCGGGCGGCGCAGATGGAAGCGGAAGGCGTGACCTTTCATTACAACGTCCACGTCGGGGTGAACATGCCCGCCGCTGCCTTGGTGCGGGATTACGACGCGGTCGTGCTCGCCGGCGGAGCCGAACAGAGCCGCGATCTGCCGATTCCGGGCCGCGATCTCAGGGGCATCCATTTTGCGATGGACTACTTGCCGCAGCAGAACCGCCGCGTGAGCGGCGAACCGCAGGAGGACGAGCCGATCCTCGCCGACGGCAAGCATGTGGTCGTCATCGGCGGCGGCGACACGGGCTCCGACTGCATCGGCACGGCGTTCCGCCAGGGTGCGTTGTCGGTCACCAATTTCGAGATCATGCCGCAGCCGCCGCTGCGCGAGAACAAGATGCTGAGCTGGCCGGATTGGCCACTGAAGCTGCGGACGTCATCGAGTCATGAGGAGGGCGTCAAGCGCGACTTCGCAGTGATGACGACGAAATTTTCCGGCGAGAACGGCGAAGTGAAGAAGCTTCATTGCGTGCGCGCGGACGAGAAGATCAAGGCCATTCCCGGGACCGAGTTCGAGATCGATGCCGATCTGGTGCTGCTCGCCATGGGCTTCGTGCATCCCGTGCACAAAGGCATGATCGAGGAACTGGCACTCGAACTCGATCCGCGCGGCAACGTCAAAGCCGATACCGTGGCCTACCAGAGCTCCAATCCGAAAATCTTCGCGGCCGGCGATATGCGGCGCGGCCAGTCGCTCGTGGTGTGGGCGATACGCGAGGGCCGCCAGACGGCGCATGCCGTCGACAAGTTCTTGATGGGATCGACCGCGTTGCCGCGCTGAGCGGTCGCGAGCGGCGGCTAGCCGCGGCTCCCAACCTCGCTCAGCTTTGTCCTAGCGGAAGAAATTTGGAAAGAAGGACGGCGGACGCTGCGCGTAGGGGTTAGGTCGGCGCGGACGCCGCTGAGCGGCCGGCTTCTGCTCCGAGGTTGTGTTGGCCTGGCCGGCGGAGGGTTGCGTCGGTTTCGCGGCAGCGTCGTCGGGTGCCGGCGCAGCCGCGCCTCCCGTATCGGGATTCGCCGGCTGCACGTTGAGCGCGCCGCGTGGCCAGCTGAAATCATCTGCCCGTCCAGTGGGGGCGGCCGACTCGCCCTTGTTGAGCCCACGCGAGGCGCTCGCATCGAGGGCTGAGGTGCTGGCGCGCCCGCCACCGACGAGCTCCTCCGGCGCCATCTGCATCGCCGTCAGCGGCACCACAGGCCCGGCTGCGGGGCGCTGCGCGGGACCACCGGGCTTTGCGTTCGGCGATTGCGCGCCGGGATCCACCGGCACCGGCAATGCAACCGGCGCACCTCGGTTGGTGATGCTGCGCTGGATCTCGCGCTCCACGTAATGAGCAAGCTTGCGGGCGCCGAACTTGGTGAAATACACGCCGTCGCCCGAGCGCAGTCGTCGTGTCTGCCCTTCGTAGTCCGGCCCCTGGGCCGAGTAACGACCCGCCTCATCGACGAAGCCGTCCCAAATGTCGACATACACGATGCCCGCCTTCTCGGCTCGGCTGCGGTAGATCTCGTTGAGATAAGAAGAATCCGCGCTACTCTTGGTGTTGCGTTGCGACGGCAAGCCAACCCACATCACCGGAACTCCGGCGCTCTTGAGCGCAGCAATGGTGGCGTCGATGCGCCTGATATAGGCGAGCTCCCATTTTTCCGTGTGGAATTCCCACGGCCCGTAGGACGCTTGGCGCGCCTGCTCGGGCGTCATGTTCGCGTGCTCGGCGGCTTGCGGCGCCTCGGCCGGCTGTTGCTCCGGGTCGGGAGGAGGCGGCGGCGTTGGCGGCGCGGCGGAGGGAGTGGCCGGCGTCGCCTGCGCATTCGGCTTAGCCGTGCTCGGGCGAGGAGGCGACGGAGCCTTTTCGCGGATCGTCTGACGATCATTGTTTCCGATCATCATGACGATGAATTTCGGCTTCTCGGCCGCGATGATGTCGCGCGCCACCTGCGGCCATTCGAGGTCGCGCCGCTGATCGTAGCGGATCAGACCGGAATCGGTGCGGTGCTTGCGTACGACGGCCATATCCGGGTTTTCGGAGAAAGCATCCTCAAGCCCGTAGGCCAGCCAGTCCGCATTGCCATCGCCCATCACCACGATCGAGGTCGTGGCCTCGGGCTTCTTCTGCGAGGCTGGCGGCGCGCGCGAATAATCGACTGGCGCCTCGCGTTCCTGCCGGTAGGGATCATATGAGCGCCGCTGATCCCAGCCGCCCCACCCGCCCCAGTTGTTGTTGTTCCAGTTATTGTTGTTGTACTGGCGCTGCGGGCGGCCGCCCCAGTCCCAGAACTGCGCCTGTGCCGGCAACAGCAGCACGAGGCTGATCCCTGCTACTGCGGCGGCCACACCTGCACGGGAAATGCTGGGTAATCCCATAATCACCTGCCGATGGCCAAAATCGCGACGCCGCCGGCGCCGTTACTATCCCCTAATATAGGCAAAAAACGTCAACTTGACGATGCCCTCGGGCCGCTATTATCGGCTGCGCAACCGCTCCAGGAGCGCCGCCGAAGCGAACCCGTCGGGCACCGCCCCGACCGCCGATTGGAACTGGCGCAGGGCGGTTCGAGTTTTGCCGCCGAGCCGGCCGTCGGGTTCGCCCACATCGTACCCGCGCGCAGAGAGATGCTGCTGCAGCTCGTAGCGCTCTGCCCGCGTGAGCACGCGTTCGTGCCGCGGCCAAGGCTGCACGAACGGCTCCCCGCCGCGCAGCCGGTCGGCGAGATGGCCGATGGCGAGCGCATAAGCCTCGGCCGGATTGTATTTCATGATGACGCGGAAATTCTGCAGCATCAGGAAGCCCGGCCCCTGCGCTCCCGCCGGCACCAGCAGATAAGCGCGATCATCGGGCCGCGGGAAGGGCTTGCCGCCGGCGCGCCGGATGCCCAATCGCTCCCACTCCCGCACCGCCATCACGCGGGAGCGATCGGCGAGCAGGAAATTGAAGCCTTTCGGCACGCTGACCTCGTAGCCCCAGCTCTGGCCGCCGACCCAGCCGTCTTTCTTGAGATTGTTGGCGGTGGAGGCGATCACATCGGGCACGGAGTCGACGACATCACGGCGACCGTCGCCATCAAAGTCGACGGCGTAGCGCTTGAACGAGGTGGGCATGAACTGGGTCGGACCAAATGCACCCGCCCACGAGCCCTTGAGATGGTCGGCCTTCACATCGCCGCGCGTCAGAATTTCCAGCGCCGAGAGAAATTCGTCGCGGAAATAGTCTTGACGTCGACCGATACAGGCCAGCGTGGCGGTCGAACGGATCACCGAGCGCTCACCGATCTGCGTGCCATAATTGGATTCAACGCCCCAGATGGCGGCGACGAAGTGGCGATCGACGCCATACGCCTTCTCGACCGCGTCGAAGGCGGCGCGGTGCTGAGCGAGAATCGCCCGGCCATTCCGGACGCGATCTTCGTTCACCAAAATGTCGAGGTAATCCCAGATCGATTTGGTGAACTCGGGTTGGGAATCGAGCAGATCCATGATCCGCAGATCGGGCGTGAGGCCGGCGACGTTGGCCTCGAACACCGCGCGGGTGACGCCGCGGCGCTCGGCCTGGGGCCAGAGTCCAGCCAAGCAATTGCGAAAATTGGCGGCTGCGGTTCGAATCGTCTGTGCCGTCATCAGCGGATGGTTGGAGGCGCCGGATTCCCCGCTCCATTCCTGGGTGCCGGCAGGCGGCGCGGCAGGAACCGAACCGCTGCCGGGCGAGTTGAACAGCGTGCGAATATCGAATCCTTGGCCGAAGGCCGGACCTGCCCAAACGACGGCCAAGGCGAGCGCACAGAGCGGGCCTATCGGTGCGCCAAATCTTGCCATGGCAGCTGCTCTCGCCAGACTTAGCAAAAAATAGATGACGGGTTTCCTAGCGGCCGGCACGCCGCCGGTTTGACGGCTTTTAACCTCTTGCCGGCGCGTGGCCATTAGGACTTACTGCCACAGCACTCAAGTTCGGCAATACGGAGACGGATGGAACCGAACGGCTTTCCGGCTACAATCCCCGGCGATATCATGAAAGCGATCCGCAAAGCCGTCTTCCCGGTTGCAGGACTGGGCACGAGATTTCTGCCGGCCACCAAGGCCATGCCGAAGGAGATGTTGCCGATAGTCGACCGGCCGCTGATCCAGCACGTGGTCGACGAAGCGCGCGAAGCGGGCATCGAGCATTTCATCTTCGTCACCGGCCGCAACAAGGCTGTCATCGAGGACCACTTCGACCGGCAGTTCGAGCTCGAGCACACGCTGACCGAGCGTGAGAAGCGGGCCGATCTCGAGCTGCTCACGCGCGACCTGCCCGGCCCGGGAACGGCGAGCTTCACGCGCCAGCAATTGCCGTTGGGGCTCGGCCACGCGGTGTGGTGCGCGCGCGAGCTGGTGGGGCGCGAGCCTTTTGCGCTGCTGTTGCCCGACGTGCTGGTGCAGCACAACCGCAGCTGCTTGGCGCAGATGATCGATGCGGCGCACGACCTCGCGGGCAACGCCAATATCATTGCCGTCGAACAAATGGCGGCCGAACGGCTGCACATGTACGGCGTAGTCGGCATCGGCGAGCGCAGCGGTAATCTGTTCTCGGTCAGCCAAATGGTGGAGAAACCCGCGCGAGACAAGGCGCCGTCAAACCTCATCATCACCGGCCGCTATATCCTGCAGCCCGAGATCTTCGACATTCTTGCCGCCGAAAAGCGCGGCGCAGGCGACGAAATTCAGCTCACCGATGCGATGATCGAACTCGCGAAAACGCAGCCGTTCTACGCCCTAGAATTCGAGGGCAGGAGCTTTGATTGCGGGTCGAAGGTGGGTTTTCTTGCCGCCAATATCGCCTATGCGCTCGAACGCAGCGATATCGCGCCGGCGATGCGCGCCGAACTCAAGCGCTTGCTCGGTGATGGCTAGCACGGATGCCCGCCGCTTATGCTTTGGTTAACCAACCGAAAGCGGATATAGTAATAACCCTCGGCTGGGCGGCGCAGGTCGCCTGACAGCGTGTTTGTCGGACCGTGATGCCCAAGGCGCTTAGCACCGAACGACGTACGAGCGCACGCAGCGGCGACCTGATCGCCTCGGCGGTACGAACGCTCGAGCTCGAAGCAACGGGCATCACCACACTCTCAGCCGCCATTCACGACGGGCTCGGCCGTGCCTTCATAGCCGCCGTGGAGCTGATCTCCGGCGCGCAGGGCCGCTTGATCGTGACCGGCATGGGCAAATCGGGGCACGTCGGGCGGAAAATCGCGGCGACGTTCGCGTCCACGGGGACGCCGGCCTTTTTCGTACATCCCAGCGAAGCAAGTCACGGCGATCTCGGCATGATCACGCCCGACGACGTCATCATGGCGCTGTCGTGGTCGGGAGAGACGGTCGAACTCAAGGATCTGATCGACTACTCGCGCCGCTTCCGGATCGGGCTCATTGCCGTGACGGCGGTGAGCGACAGCACGCTTGGCCGAGCGGCAGACGTCGTGCTCGCGATGCCGCAGGCCCGGGAAGCCTGCCCGCACAACCTCGCTCCTACCACTTCGACGCTCATGCAGGCCGCGCTCGGCGACGCGCTGGCCATCGCGCTGTTGGAGAGCCGAGGCTTCACCGCCGTCGACTTCAGCAGATTGCATCCGGGCGGCCGCCTGGGCGCGATGCTCAAGTTCGTGCGCGACATCATGCACACGGGCAGTGAGATCCCGCTCGCCACGGTCGGCACCCGCATGTCGGAGGCGATTGCCGAGATGACGGCCAAGACGTTCGGCTGCGTCGGCATCACCGATAGCCGCGGGCTGCTCGTGGGCATCATCACGGACGGCGATCTGCGCCGTCACATGAGCGCCAATTTGCTCGATCTCAAGGTCGAGGAAGTGATGACGTCGGAGCCGAAGACCGTGCGTCCCGATCAGCTTGTCAGCGAGGCGCTCGAGCTGCTCAACTCGATGAAGAAGACGCAGCTGATCGTGGTCGATGCCGGCAGGCCGGTAGGGGTCGTGCACTTCCACGATCTGCTGCGCGCCGGAGTTGCCTGAGGAAACTTAGGCGCGCGCGCGGCGCTGGCGCGCTTTCGCGGGGCGCTTACCCCTGCGATATCTCCGCCCGGCGGCGCTGGCCGCCTCTGCGGTAATTCCAAAATGGTCGCCGATCTCCCGCCAAGTCGCTCCGGCGTCGTAAGCTTTGGATATGGCCTGATTGCGAGGCATGCCCTTCGCCATCGCTTTTCTCATGCCTGTGATCGCCTTTCGCGCCCGCGCCAGACGCGCATTCGCGCGTTTCCGCATCGCCTTGGCGAAATTCTCCCGGTTCCGCTCCCAACTTGCGATGAGCTTGAGTCGAGCGACCACCTGTTCGCGCCGCAAGCCGAGCGCCGTCGCGATCTCGTCAGCGCCGCGCCCCGCGGCCTGCAACGCTGACAGGCGTTTCTTGCGTTGTTCCGACCAGGGTCGAGGCATCGGCACTCCCCTTACGGCGACGCTACGCCGGACACGCGAAAAATACCACGCATGCGGCGAGAACGTTACACGGCGCCGGCGCGCAGCCAGCGAATATCACGATATTCGTCCGGCTCTCACGCCCAGCCTTTGAGCTCCCGCAGCGCCATCTGCCAGATCACCAGCATGCCAGGCGCGCTGTCGTTGAGGCAGGGTATGGCCGCGAAATTCTCGCCTCCGTATTTCTTGAAGAGACGCGCGTTCTCGATCGCGATCTCCTCGAGTGTTTCCAGACAATCGGCCGAGAAGCCCGGCGTGATCACCGCAAGATTCTTGACCCCCTCTTTGGCAAGCTTCCTGATGGTGCGATTGGTCGCGGGCTCGAGCCATTTGCCGCGACCGAACCGCGACTGAAACGTCATGGTCAATTTCGATTCGTCGAGATTGAGCCGCTCGCGCAGCAACCGCGTGGTCTCGGCGCAATGGGCATAGTACGGGTCGCCATTGTCCACGTAGGCTTTCGGCACGCCATGGAAGGAGGCGAGGACGACCTCCGGCTTGAAGCCGAGTCGGGAGAGTTCCGCCCCCGTCGAGGATCCCAGCGCTTCGATATAGACCGTGTCGTTGTAGTAGGGCGGCGCGATGCGCACCGACGGCTGAAAGCGCATCCTCATGAGTGCGCGAAAAACCTCGTCGCACGCGGTCGCGGTCGTTGCCGCGCAGTATTGCGGATAGAGCGGGATGACCAGAATGCGCTCGCAGCCTTGCGCCACCAGGTCCCCGAGTCGCGAGCCAATCGAAGGGCTGCCGTAACGCATCGCCCAGTCGACCACGAGATGCTTGCCCAGCGGCTCGAGCGCGCGAGCAAGCTTCTCGGCCTGCGAGCGGGTAATGGTCTTGAGCGGGGACTCGTTCCTTTCATGATTCCAGATGTTGGCGTAATCGCGCGCCTTTTTGCGCGGCCGGATCGGCAGGACGATTCCATTGAGAACCAGCTGCCACAGCGGCCCCTGATCCTCGATGACCCGCGGATCAGTGAGAAACTCTTTGAGATAGCGGCGTACCGCGGCGGTATCGGCGGCCTCCGGCGTGCCGAGATTGACCAACAGCACGGCGATCTTGCCGGCCGTAGTCGGCGCATACTCGCCGGCGCCCGTTGCTATCGCCGCACTGGACAACACTTCGTTCATCGCGACACAGGATCCGTGGTGGCGGCGTCCCACGCCCGCGTGCTAAGCACGCAAGCCAGCCGATTGAAAGCCTGCTTCCCCGCCATGTCCGCCCTTCGCCCTTTCGCCGTCGGCCTACTCATCGTCGTCCTCTGCGCGGGCTCGGCCTATGGGGAGACCGGGCACATCACGTTCCTCCTGGTCAATGACATCTATTTGATGACAGATCAAATGATGCCGGACGGAAAGCGCCGCGGCGGCTTCGCCCGCCTCGCCGCCGTTGTCAAGGCCGAGCGCGCCAAGGGCGGAAAAGTGATCTTCGCGCATGCCGGCGATACGCTCTCTCCGTCGCTGATGTCGGGCATCGACCGCGGCGCGCATACCCTCGCGCTGGCCAATCTGATCACACCTGACATCTTCACGCCCGGCCTGCCGACGGTCACGACCACGAAGGATGCGGCCGAGGCACTGCGGCGCGACGGCGCCGGCTTCGTGGTGGCGGTCGTACCGTGCGCACCGACGTCAGTGGGCGGCGCATTGTATTGAAGTGAGGCATCCGACTCCGGCCATTCCCGCGCAAACGGGAATCCAGGCCCTGGATCTCTGCTTGCGCGGGGACGCACGGCGATAAACGTCGGTGGATCACCCCACCGGCCGCTCGTCCGCGATCACCTTGCCGTCATTGGGCAGGCTGCCCGGCGCAAGCAACTTCACCTCGCCGCCGAGCTTCGTCACCGCGCGCAATGTGGCGACGAGGGCCTCCTGCAATGGCGCGGCCGGCGCGATGCATTCGGCCATCAATGTCATCGCATCCTGCTCGCCCGCGCGCGTAACCACCAGGCGCAATCGCCCGAGCTCCGGATGGCGTTTCCCGATTTCCGCCACCTGGGCGGGGTGCACGAACATGCCCTTGATCTTGGTGGTTTGGTCGGCGCGGCCCATCCAGCCCGCCAGCCGCATGTTGGTGCGTCCGCAAGGCGAGCGGCCGGGCAGCACCGCGGAGAGGTCGCCGGTGGCGAGCCGAATCATCGGATAGTCGGGGTTGAACGAGGTGACGACGGCCTCTCCCACCTCGCCGGCCGCGACCGGATCGCCGGTGCCCGGCCGCACGATCTCGACCAGCAGGGTTTCGTTGACGATCATGCCTTCGCCGCCCTCGCTCTCATAGGCGATGATCCCGAGATCGGCGGTTGCGTAGCACTGGCGCACCTCGACGCCGCGCGCCGCCAATTCCCGGCGCAGCGAGTGTGGCAGCGCGGCACCCGTGACGAGTGCGCGCCTGAGCGAGGATGCGTCTTTCCCCGCCTTCGCCGCGGCATCGAGCAGAACCTTCAAGTAATCCGGCGTGCCGACATAGCCGCTCGGCTTGAAATGCGCGATCGCCTCGAGCTGCTGCTCGGTATTGCCGGTCCCGGCGGGGATGACCGCGCAACCCAGCGCATGCGCGCCCGATTCCATGATGAAGCCGCCGGGGGTGAGATGATAGGAAAAGGAATTGTGCACGACATCGCCCGAGCGGAAGCCCGCGGCGAAAAGCATGCGCGCCGCACCCCAAAAGTCCCTGTCTTTGCCCTCCGGCTCGAAGATCGGCCCCGGCGACATCAACAGCCGCCGCAGCCGAGCGGGCGCCGTGACGTTGAAGCCGCCGAACGGCGGGCGCTCCTTTTGCCGCGTCACGAGCTCGGATTTGCGCAGCACAGGGAGCTTGGCAAGCTCCGCTCGCGAGGTCACGGCATGGACATCGATGCCGGCGAGTTGGGTTGCCCATCCCGGTGCACGCAAGGCAATCGCGATGATATCGGGCAGCTGCCTCGAAAATTCACGCTCGCGATCGTCGGGATCGCGGGTCTCGAGCGAATCGTAGTGCTCGTAACGCATGGTCTCGCACTCATGCTTTCATGCGTCACGCCAAGGCTTGTCACAACGCCATCGAGCTATGCCAGCCAGCGCTTGCGCCGCCGGTAATGCTTGCCCTCGCGGAACGATTTGCGCCGGCCTTCGGCGATGCCGAGATAGAACTCCTTGACGTCCTCGTTCTCGCCTAGCGTTTTCGCGTCACCGTCGAGGACCACGCGGCCGTTCTCCAGCACGTAGCCATACCGCGCATATTTCAATGCCATGCGGGTGTTCTGCTCCGCGAGCAGGAACGAAACACCTTCCTTGGCATTGAGGTCGCCGACGATCTTGAAAATCTCCTCGACGAGCTGCGGCGCGAGCCCCATCGAAGGCTCGTCCAGCAGGATCATCTTCGGGCGCGACATCAGCGCCCGTCCGATTGCGCACATCTGCTGCTCGCCGCCGGAGATGTAGCCGGCAGTGGCGCCGCGGCGCTCCTTCAGTCGCGGGAAATAGGAATAGACGAGATCGAGGTCGCCCCGGATGACCGCGCCGGCGTGGCCGCGCGTGAACGCACCCGTCAGGAGGTTCTCCTCGACCGAAAGATGCGCGAAACAATGCCGCCCTTCCATCACCTGGATGCAGCCGCGCCGCACCAGCTCGTTCGGCGAACGTGCATGCACCTCCTCGCCGTCGAAAACGATGGAGCCTTTGGTCACTTCGCCGCGTTCGGCGGACAAGAGATTGGAGATTGCCTTCAGCGTGGTCGATTTGCCGGCGCCGTTGGCGCCAAGCAGCGCGACGATCTCGCCATTGGGAACCGCAAGCGAAACGCCCTTGAGCACGAGAATGACGTGATCGTAAACGACCTCGATATTGTTGACGGACAGGATCGGCGTTGCGGAGGGTGCCGCTGCCACGCGATCGGCGCTCGCAGCGAGAGGAGGCGGCATCGCCGCCCCCTGCAAATTGCGATCCGAGCCCATCAGTTCGTCACGAGACACCCTGGCGTGAGCTTCTTTTCCGACGCGTATCGGGCCGCGGCCTCCTTGACCATGGGCGCGATCACGCTGTCGTCGCTGGTGTACCAGTCGGACGAAATCTTCCAGTCCTTGCCGTCCCAAGTCTGGATGCGTCCGGTGCGCGCGCCCTCGTGGTCCTCGCAGGAGACCTTGACCGGCTTCACCTCGCCCTCGAAGCCAAGCTGCTTGAGCCGATCGGCGGTCAGATTGAGATTCTCCAGGCCCCAGCGCACCTGTTCGCCGGTCATGGGCTTCTTGCCGAATTTTTCCTGTGCGGTGCGGATCGCCTCGACCCCGAGCATGGCATTGATCAATCCGCGCACGTAGAGGATTTCGCCCGTATCCTCCCATCGCGCGGTGCCCTGGCCTTTGTCGTAGACGTACTTCTTGAGGTCCTCGTGCAGCTTGAACCGGCCGGAGGTGTGCTGCAGCGTGGCCGAGTTGTAGCCGGTGGCGCCGCCTTCGGCCGGCCGCACGTCTTGCTCGGCACCCGACCACCACACGCCGTACATCTTATCGCGCGGATAGCCCACGGCGACCGCCTCCTTGATCGCGGTCGAATTCATCACGCCCCAGCCCCAGAGCAGTACGTAGTCCGGACGGTTCTGCCGGATCTGCAACCAGGTTGCCTTCTGCTCGACGCCCGGATGGGTCACCGGGAAGAGCAGCGGCTCGAAGCCGTGCATCTGCGCGCGCTTCTGCAACAGCGCGATGGGCTCCTTACCATAAGGCGAGTCATGATAGACCAAGGCGATCTTCTTGCCCTTGAGTCTGTCGAAGCCGCCTTCCTTCTTGGCGATGTGCTGCAGGAGAATGTCGGCGGCGGTCCAGTAGGTGCCGAGCAACGGGAAGTTCCACTGGAATACCGAACCGTCGCGGGATTCCGAGCGGCCATAGCCCATGGAGATGATCGGGATCTTGTCGGCCGGCGCCTTCTCGGTGAGCGCGAACGTAATACCGGTCGACAGCGGAATGACGTAGGCGGCGCCGGTCGGCCCCTTACCCTTCAGCCGCTCGTAGCATTCCACGCCGCGGTCGGTGGCATAGCCGGTATCACATTCTTCGAAGACGATCTTGACGCCGTTGATGCCGCCGTCGCGCTCATTGATGAGCTTGTAGTAATCGGCGATGCCGTTGGCGAAAGGAACGCCGTTCGGTGCGTAGGCGCCGGTCCGATATACAAGGTTAGGGACGAACTGCTCGTTCTGCGCCAGCGCCGGCGCAGCCGTCGCCAGGGCGCCCAACAGCGCTGCGAGCGCGATCCCGGCGTGTTTTCTACTCATCGTCTTGCCAGTCATAGGCATTCCTCCTTGACGCGCCGGGCCGTTGCCGGCCGGCCATTGCGGGGTTCTACCCCGGCCTTGGGCCCGAGTGTGCCTGCGAATTGTCGCGGCCTCAATACGGGAAGGGCCACAGCCGAAGCTTCTCCTTGGCAATTGCCCAAAGCCGCGCCAGACCGTGCGGCTCGACAATCAAGAAGAATACGATGATGGCCCCGAACAGCATGAACTCGATGTGCGAAATCGTGTCGGTCGACATGCCGATCCCGAGCCAGGATGGGAGCTGGTTGAGAAAGATCGGAACGAGCACGATGAAGGCAGCACCGAGGAAGGACCCAAGGATGGTGCCAAGCCCGCCGATGATGATCATGAATAGCACCTGGAACGAGCGGTTGACGTCGAATGCCAATGGCTCCCACGAGCCGAGCCGGAAGAACGCCCACAGCGCGCCCGCCACCCCGATATAGAACGAGGAGATGGCGAAGGCGGAGAGCTTGGCATGCAGCGGCCGGATCCCGATGATTTCAGCAGCAATGTCCATGTCGCGAATGGCCATCCACATCCGCCCGAGCCGGCCGCGCACCAGATTTTTGGCGGCGAGCGCGAGCACCACGGCGACCGCCAGCACGAAGATGTAGATCCTGCCCGGCGTGTCGATCGGAATCCCGAACAGCTCGACCCGACCGACCGCAACCGAGCCGGAGGGCGCGTAGTTGGTGAACCATTTGACGCGCGCGAAGGCCCATTCGAGGAAGAACTGGGACGCCAGCGTCGCCACCGCGAGGTAAAAGCCCTTGATGCGCAGCGAGGGAAGGCCGAAGAGAACGCCGACCAGCATCGCCATGACGCCGGCGAACAGGAAAACGAGAATGATGTTGGTCTGCGGCAGCCGCAGCGCGAGGTTATAGGCGGCATAGGCGCCGACCGCCATAAAGCCACCGGAGCCGAGCGAGAGCTGGCCGCAATAGCCGGTGAGGATGTTGAGCCCGATCGCGGCGATCGAGAGGATGAGCACTGGGATCAGCACTTCGGTGTAGAAATACTGGCTGGCGAACAGCGGCACGGCGAGAAACGCAAACGCGACGAGAACGACGACGAACCAGCGATCCTGCGCGATTGGAAAGATCGCCTGATCGGCGGTGTACGAGGTCTTGAACTGGCCGACTTCGCGGTAGAGCACGGTGTCACACTCGCTCGATGATGCGCTCGCCGAACAGGCCCTGTGGGCGAATGAGCAGGAACACAAGCGCGAGCACGTAGGCAAACCAGTTCTCGATCCCGCCGCCGGCAAGATCGAAGGTGCGGATGAGCACGGGGCCAAGCAGCACCTCGGCGAGCTTTTCGCCCGCGCCGATGATCAGCCCGCCGACGATCGCACCGGGGATCGAGGTGAGGCCGCCGAGGATGAGCACGGGCAGCGCCTTGAGCGCGATGAGCGACAGCGAGAACTGCACCCCGAGCTTGGCGCCCCACATCATGCCGGCGACGAGGGCGACGAGGCCCGATACCGCCCACACCATCAGCCAGATGCGATTGAGTGGGATGCCGACCGACTGCGCGGCCTGGTGATCGTCGGCGACGGCACGCAACGCGCGGCCGACCCTCGTAACCTGAAAGAACACGGCCAGCACGAGCACCATCATCGCACAGATGGTCGCGGCGATGAGCTCGGTCGGATCGATCAACAGCCCGCCGGGGAAGACCGACTCCAGAATGAAAATCGGATTCGTCGGCAGCCCCAGGCCGATCTTGTAGATGTCGCTGCCCCAGATGCTCTGCCCGAATCCTTCGAGAAAGTACGCGATCCCGAGCGTCGCCATGAACAGGATGATTCCTTCCTGGTTGACCAGGTGGCGCAGAACCAGAAATTCGATTGCATAGGCAAGCGCGATCATGATGAGGACGGAGAACGCGAAGGCGAGCACGAGCGGCATCACCTCGGACAGACGCGCGAACGAGAGCGCGGCGAACAGCACCATCGCCCCCTGCGCGAAGTTGAAGACGCCCGAGGCCTTGAAGATGAGCACGAAGCCGAGCGCGACCAGGGAGTAGAGCACCCCGGTCATGAGGCCGCCAATCAGCGTTTCGAGCACGGGACCGAGCATCGCGTCATGCTCCTGGGCTCTTCGGCTTCTCTCCGCCCTCATCCTGAAGAGCGCGGGTAAAAGCCGGAGCCTCGAACACCGCAGGGGTGCGCGCGCGTCTCGAAGGATGAGGGCGGCCAGCCATCTCGGAGGCATCCCACCGAATCGATGGCCTCATGCTTCGAGACGCATCGCAACGCAATCGAGCCGGTTTCGGCTGAGCAGATTTGGCGGCGTTGCGATGCTCCTCAGCATGAGGCCGTGCGGGACTCTTCATCTTCTCCTCAATGGCTCAGGCCGAGATAGGCGTCGATGACCGCGCGATCGGCCTGGACCTCGGTCGGGGAGCCGTCGGCGATCTTGATGCCGTGATCGAGCACGAGCACGCGCTCGGACAGGTCCATCACCACGCCCATGTCATGCTCGATCAGGGCGATGGTGGTGCCGTAATGCGCGTTGACGTCGAGGATAAAGCGGCACATGTCCTCCTTCTCCTCGAGATTCATTCCGGCCATCGGCTCATCGAGCAGCAGCAGGTCGGGCTCCATGGCAAGCGCCCGGCCGAGCTCCACCCGTTTCTGCAGACCGTAAGAGAGCTTGCCGACCTGGATCTTGCGCACGTGCTGAATCTTGAGAAAGTCGATGATCTCCTCGACCCGGCGGCGTTGCTCGATCTCTTCCGCGAGCGCCGGGCCTACGCGCAACAGCTGCCAGAAGAAGCCGCGGCGCATCTTCAGCGTGCGCCCGGCCATGATGTTGTCGAGCGCGGTCATGCCCTTGAACAGCGCCACGTTCTGGAACGTGCGCGCAATGCCACCCAGCGCCGCCTCGTAGGGCCGCATGGCCGAGCGCGGCTTGCCCTTGAAAATGATGCGGCCCTGCTGCGGGTGATAGAAGCCGTTGATGACGTTGAGCAGCGAGGTCTTGCCCGCGCCGTTGGGGCCGATAATGGCGCGGATTTCGCCTTTGCGTATATCGAAGGAAACGCCGCTAACCGCCTTGATGCCGCCGAATGCGAGCGAGACGTTCTCGACTGCCAGCAGCACTTCGCCAGCCGCGACGTCCCGTTCGCTCGGCGCTCTCACGCCGCCTTCTCCATCGCCGGCAGCGGCACCGTTCGCACGTCGCGGATTTTGATGCGCGCGGAGAGCATGCCCTTGCGGCCGTCCTCGAACGTCACCTCGGTGGAAATGTCGGCCTCGCGGGCCCCGCTGTAGAGCGCAGTGATCAAAGGGGCATACCGCTCGGCGACGAACCCACGGCGAACTTTTTGCGTGCGCGTCACTTCGCCGTCATCGGCGTCGAGCTCCTTGTGCAAAATCAGAAAACGCCGAATCTGTGCGCCGGCCATGGCCTCTTCCTCGGCCAGCGACCGGTTCACCTCCTCCACATGCTCGGCGAGCATGTCGTAGACCCGCGGATGTCCCGCCAGCTCCTGATAGGAGCCATAGACGATGTTGTTGCGCTCGGCCCAGTTTCCGACCGCGGTGAGGTCGATGTTCAACATGGCGCAGACGAAGTCGCGCTTGTCACCGTAGACCACGGCCTCACGGATGTTGGGGTAGAACTTGAGTTTGTTTTCGATGTATTTCGGCGCGAGCAGCGAACCGTCATTGAGGCGCCCGACGTCCTTGGCCCGGTCGATGATCTTGAGATGACCGGTCTTGGCATCGATGAAACCGGCATCGCCGGTATGCACCCATCCGTCGGTCGTCTTGGTCTCCGCCGTCTTCTGCGGCTCCTTGTAGTAGCCCACGAACACGCCGGGCGACTTAAACAGCACTTCGCCATTCTCCGCGACCTTGATATCGACGCCGATGTTCGGCTTGCCCACGGTGTCGGCGTAGATCTCACCGTCCGGCTGGGCGGTGATGTAGACCGAGGCCTCGGTCTGCCCGTAGAGCTGCTTGAGATTGACGCCGAGCGAGCGCCAGAAGCGGAAGATTTCCGGGCCGATCGCCTCGCCTGCCGTGTAGGCGAGGCGGATGCGCGACACGCCCAGCCGATTCTTGAGCGGCCCGTACACCAACCGCTCTCCGAGCCAGTATAAAGCCCGCCCGTGCAGCGGCACTTTCTCCCGGTTGAGAATTTTTTCACCCCAGCGTCGCGCCACCGCGATGAAGTAATGGAACATGTTCCGCTTCAAACGCCCGGCGTCCTCCATGCGCACCATGGTCAGCGTGATGAGGTTCTCGTAGATGCGCGGAGGCGCAAATGCGTAGGTGGTTCCGATTTCGCGGCGATCTTCGCTCACGGTTTCCGGGCTTTCCGGACAGTTGACGCAAAAGCCTGCCGTGAATGGCTGCGCATAGGAAAACACGTGGTCGCCGACCCAGGCGAGCGGCAGATAGGCGACAACCTGCTCGTCGGGACCGAGGCTGTCGAACTCATTCCCATTGATCGCCGAGATGATGAGATTGTCGAACGTGAGCATCACGCCCTTGGGCCGTCCGGTCGTGCCGGAGGTGTAGAGCATGACGGCGAGATCCTCGCCTCTCCCCTCCGCTACGGCAGCCTCCCACCGCTTAAGGCTCTGCGCATCAGCGGCGAGGCTGTCGCGGCCGAGCTTCTGCACATCGACGATCCACTTGAGCCGCTGATGGTCGTAGTCGCGCAGCCCGCGCGGCTCGTCGTAGAGGATGAATGAGAGGCGCGGCAGCCGATCCGCGATCGAAAGCAGCTTGTCGACTTGCTCCTGGTCTTCGACCACCGCGATCGTCACCTCGGCATGTTCGAGAATGTAGGCCATCTCCTCGGCGACCGAATCGGCGTAGATCGGCACCGGCACGGCGCTCCACGCTTGCGCCGCGCACATCGCCCAATAGAGACGCGGCCGGTTGGAGCCGACAATCGCGACCTTGTCGTCGCGTGCGAGGCCGAGTTCCCGCAGACCGACGGAAAGGGCGCGCACCTCATCGAGCACCTGCGCCCAGGTCCACACCTGCCAAATGCCGAGATCCTTGTGGCGATAGGCCGGCCGATCCGCATAAGCGCGGGCATTGCGCATCAAGAGCTTGGGGAACGTGTCAGCGCGCGCGGGTTCGCTCGCCACGGCAATCCTCCCTTCACCGCGTCCGGTCGCGCGGGCCGCAAGGCCCATTGCCGTTTACCGGCAGATTGTTGTCAGGACATAAGAAAATGGGCTCGAGCGGAGGTCAAGTCAGCACTTCGGGTAGGCTCGGTGCGTCGCGTGGCCGCGACAGATAGCACGTAGGGCTGGTTTGGGGCTATTCCGCCGCTTTGAGCAGCGGCGTCACCCCGGAGCGCAGTTGATCGAGCAGCGCCGCTTCGTCGGCCTTGGCGGCCTTGAGATGCCGCATCTTGACGTGGCCGAAGCCGCGGATTTTTTCCGGCATCGCGGCGAGCGCGACCGCGATATGGTGGTTGTCGCCGTTAAGCCGCGCCAGCACCTCCTCGAGCACGATCTCGTATTCGCGTACGAGCGCGCGTTCGATCCTGCGCTCGTTGGAGTAGCCGAACGGATCGAAAGCCGTGCCGCGCAGGAATTTGAATTTCGCGAGCAGACGAAACAGCGGGAAGATCCACGGCCCGAACGTCATTTTCTTGGGCTCGCCGGTGACCTTGTCGGCGCGGGCAAGAAGCGGCGGCGCCAGGTGCACGAACAAGCGTAGATTCTCGCCGCCGAGCTCGCGCTTCACCTGCTTGGCAAAGGATTCGTCGGCATACAGGCGGGCGACCTCGTATTCGTCCTTGTAAGCCATCAGCTTGAACAGGTAGCGCCCGACTGCGTCGGCCAATCCGCTCTTGCCTGGAGCGCGCGCGGCCTCGACCGCTACTGCCCTGTCGACCCAGCGCCGGTAGCGCGCCGCGTAGGCGGCGTTCTGGTAGGCCGTGAGGAAGGCGATGCGGCGCGCTACCATCTCGTCGAACGACTGCGACAGTCTGCGTGCCTCGGTTACAGCTTCCGGCGCCGGCTGGATGAGAGCCTCGACTGCGGCCGGCTCGCAGGCCGCGCGGCGGCCCCAATGGAACGCCGCCAGATTCATCTCCACGGCCTCGCCGTTGAGCTCGATCGCCTGCGTGATCGCGGCGGCCGACAACGGAATCGCGCCGAGTTGATACGCATAGCCGACGAGAAAGATATTGGTGGCGATGCTATTGCCGAAGAGCGCGGTGGCGGCACGCGTGGCGTCGATGAAATGCGTCTTCTCGGCCCCCGCGTCGGCGAGGATCGCGCGCTTGAGCCGCTCGGTCGGCAGCGAAAAATCCGCATTGCGGGTGAAGTCGCCCGGCAGGACTTCGGCCATGTTGATGACCATCTCGGTCACCCCGTGCTTCACGGCGGCCAGCACCTTCTTGTTGCCGGCCACCACGATATCGCCGCCCAGCACGAGATCGGCGCCGCCTGCGGCGATGCGGATGGCGTGGATATCCTCCGGACGCTCGGCGATGCGGATGTGGCTGTAGACCGCCCCGCCCTTCTGCGCGAGGCCGGCCATATCGAGAATTCCGACCCCCTTGCCCTCGAGATGGGCCGCCATACCGAGAATTCCGCCAATGGTGACGATCCCGGTGCCACCAACGCCGGTGACGATGATGTCGTGGGTCTTGGCGACGGCCGGCAGCCTCGGCTCCGGCAGTGGAGTAAGCGCATGCGCGCCGGCGATGCCACTGCCCTGCTTAAGCTTGGCGCCGTGCACGGTGACGAAGGACGGACAGAAGCCCTTCACGCAGGAAAAGTCCTTGTTGCAGCTCGACTGGTCGATGGTCCGCTTGCGGCCCCACTCGGTTTCGAGCGGCTGCACTGAGACGCAATTCGACTTGACGCCGCAATCGCCGCAGCCTTCGCAGACCAGCTCGTTGATGATGACGCGCTTGTCGGGATCCGGGAAACGGCCGCGCTTCCTGCGGCGGCGCTTCTCGGCGGCGCACGTCTGGTCGTAGATCAACACGGTGACGCCGGGAATTTTCGCGAGCTCCTGCTGGACTGCAATGAGCTCGTCGCGGTGATGGATGGTCAGCCCCCGCGGCCATTCCTCGCTCTTGGCGTATTTCCACGGCTCGTCGGTGACCACGACCACCCGTCGCGTGCCTTCGGCCGCCACTTGACGCGCGATTTGCGGCACCGTCAGCCCGCCGTCATTCGCCTGACCGCCAGTCATGGCGACGGCGTCGTTGAACAGGAGCTTGTAGGTGATGTTGACGCCCGCGGCGATGGCGGCGCGGATCGCCATGTAGCCGGAATGATTGTAGGTGCCGTCGCCGAGATTCTGGAACACGTGCGGACGCTTGGAGAACGGCGCCTCGCCGATCCAGTTGGCGCCCTCCCCGCCCATCTGGGTGTAGCCCAGCGTCGAGCGGTCCATCCATTGCGCCATGTAGTGGCAGCCGATGCCGGCATAGGCGCGCATCCCTTCGGGCACGACGGTCGATGAATTGTGCGGGCAGCCCGAGCAGAAATACGGGATGCGCACTGCAACGTCGCGCGTCTCGGCCAGGATGCGTTGCGCCTCCTTGAGCGCCGCAACACGCGCCGCGATCTCGGCGTTGGGGCCGATCCTTTGCAGGATCCGATCACCAATGCAGATCGCGACATCGTTCGGATCGAGCGCGCCCTTGACCGGGAACAGCCAGTTGCCCTGCTCGTCCTTCTTGCCGATGCAGACCGGCTGGTTGGCGGTGCCATAGAGCTCTTCGCGCACCTGCACCTCGATGAGCGACCGCTTCTCCTCCACCACGATGATCAGCTCGAGGCCGTCGGCGAACTGCTTGAGGTCTTGCCGGCTGATCGGCCATGGACACGCGATCTTGTAGAGCCGGATGCCGAGATCGTTGCACCCAACCTCGTCGATGCCGAGCTCGTCGAGCGCTTGCCGCACGTCGAGATAGCTCTTGCCGACGGTGATGATGCCGATTTTCGGCCGCCGCCCGCCCGAGGTGATGTACTTGTTGAGCTTGTTCGCGCGCACGAAGGCGAGCATGGCGTCGCGCTTATAGTCGTGCAGGCGTGCCTCCTGCCCGAGGATCGTGTCCTGCAGGCGGATATTGAGCCCGCCCTGGGGCATGACGAAGTTCTCGGGAATGACGATGTTCACGCGCTCCAGGCTGCCATCGATCACCGCCGTCGACTCGACGGTCTCGTGCATGGACTTGAGCGCGACCCAAGTGCCGCAGAAGCGCGACATCGCCCAGCCGTAGAGACCATAATCGAGAATTTCCTGAACCCCGGCGGGATTGAGGATCGGAATCATGACGTCGATGAAGTGATATTCGGACTGATGCGCGGTGGTCGAGGATTCGGCCGTGTGGTCATCGCCCATGAGCGCCAGCACGCCGCCGTGTTTCGAGGTGCCGGCGAAATTGGCGTGGCGGAAGACGTCGCCAGTGCGGTCGACTCCGGGTCCTTTGCCGTACCAGAGACCGAACACGCCGGCGAACTTGCCCTCCCCGCGCAGCTCCGCCTGCTGCGAGCCCCAGATGGCGGTCGCGGCGATGTCCTCGTTGAGGCCGGCCTGGAAGCGGATGTCGTACTTGTCGAGGGCGCGCTGGGCGCGGATGAACTGCTGGTCGAGAGTACCGAGCGGGGAACCGCGATAGCCGGTGACGTAGCCCGCCGTGTTGAGGCCGGCGCGGCGGTCGCGCTCCTTCTGCATCAAGCACAGGCGCACGAGGGCCTGGAAGCCGGTCACGAAAATACGGCTCTTGCCGAGATCGTATTTGTCGTCGAGCGTGACTTGGTTAAGCGCCATCGCGCGACCTCCGCGGGCAGTGTGCCCTCGCGACGGAACGAGCGCCAGGGACTTGGATTCCGTCGAAACATATAATCGCGGTCGCCGTGCCAGCAATGCCAAGACATTGAACAGACCGTCCATTTCGCGCCGGCCGCGGCGCCAGCAAGGAAATGTCCTCCCGCCGGCCGCAGACGCATTTTGGCGCACTGCAACAGGCCACGCGCAGGGTGTCGCGCACCGCTGGTGCCGCATGCATTGCGGACATGCGGGCAATCTCTTGCGCCGGCTGGCCGAACCACCGGGCCTGCTTTAGAACCGGCGGCAACGGCGCAAGCGCCGATCCCGCCAACTCACAACCGGAACACGCCTGCCGATGGATGCCTCCGCTGCCCGCGGTGAGGATAAGGCCCTCACCCATCGACAGGCGCTGCTGATCGTCCTTGGCGTGCTGCTGCCGACATTCATGGGCGCGCTCGACCAGACGATTCTGGCGACCGCGCTGCCCACGATCGGCCGCGACTTCCAGGACATGCACAGTCTGCCGTGGCTGATCACGGCGTATCTGCTCGCCTCGACCGCGACCATCCCCCTGTATGGCAAGATCGCCGACATCCATGGACGGCGGTTCACGTTGCGCATCGCGATCGTGACCTACATGGCAGGCTCGCTCGTCTGCGCACTGGCGCCGAACATGCTGGTCTTGATTTTCGGCCGCGTCTTGCACGGGCTGGGCGGCGGCGGGCTTTCCTCCATGGGCATGATCGTGCTCGGCGATCTGGTCTCGCCCAAGGAGCGCGGGCGCTATTACGGGTACTTCGCGGCGACCTACACCACCGCCGGCGGCAGCGGCCCGCTGCTCGGCGGATTGATCGCGGACCACCTGCATTGGTCGGTCATCTTCTGGATCAACATTCCCATGGGGCTCGCGGCATTGGCGATCACGGCGTCGCTGCTACGTCGCCTGCCGCGCTATGAGCGGCCGCATCTGCTGGACTTTATCGGCGCGGCGTTGATCGTGATTGCCAGCGTCGCGTTCATGCTGGCATTGAGCTTGGCCGGTGTGCGCTATCCGTGGGTATCAGCTCCCATTCTCACGCTATTTGCGGTCGCGCTGATTACGGGTTCGCTCTTCGTGATACGTTTGCTGACCGCTCCAGAGCCGCTGATCCCGATTGCGATGCTCAAGAATCCCATCGTGCGCTGCGCGATTGCGGCCAATGCCTTCGGCTGGGGCTCGATCATCGGCCTCAACGTCTTTCTGCCGATGTATCTGCAGGGCGTGATGGGCCTCTCCCCCACTCAGGCGGGACTGAGCCTCATGGTTTTGATGCTGGCGCTCAACACCAGCGCCGGTCTTGCCGGACAGGTTCTCGGGCGCGTACGCCACTACAAGCTGCTGCCGATGAGCGCGCTCCTGCTTTCGATCGTCGCGATCACGACCTTGGCGTTGCACGCCAACAGCATGACGCCGCTCTCGTTCGAGCTCACGTTGATCTTCATCGGTGCCGGCTTCGGACCCTTGCCTTCGCTCGCCGCGGTCGCCTTGCAAAACGTCGTGCCGCGCCATCAACTCGGCATTTCGGTGGGAACGATGAACTTCAACAGAAACTTGTTCGCCACCATGCTGATCGCGGTGTTCGGAGCCATTGTCTTGGCGGGCGCGCCAGCCGGTCAATCGCTCGGCAGCGCCTTTGGGGCAGCAGATCCGGCCGTGGCGTTCAGCCGACTATTCTTTGTGGCCGCCGCGAGCATGGCGGTCGCGCTGATCGCGATCGTCGTGATGGAGGAAAAGCCGCTGCGCACCGGCGCCGAGCTCGACGGCGGCTAGGTCGGATCGACCGCTCACACGCGGTTGCCCGCGCTCCAGTGCCAGAAGTCACGGCCCTCCTCGCGCATGAAGCGGGCGAGCACCATGTTGTGTACCTCGGAGGCGCCGTCGACGAGGCGCGCCTGGCGGGCGTAGCGGTAGATCCATTCCAGGATCGTGTCCTTGGAATAGCCGCGCGCGCCGTTGAGCTGAATGGCGACGTCCGCTGCCCGATGCAAGATATCGGCGACGTGCACCTTGGCCATGGAGACTTCCTTGCGCGCGTGATCGCCTCGATCGAGTTTCCAGGCGGCGTGCATCACCAATAGCCGGCCGATCTGGATCTGATGCGCCACCTCGCCGAGCTTGATCTGCACGCTTTCGCGGTCGGCGAGTCGTATCCCGAACCCTTCGCGATGGGCGACATAAGCCTGTGCAATCTCCATGCAGCGCTTGGCGAGGCCGAGCCAGCGCATGCAGTGGGTGAGTCGCGCGGGGCCGAGCCTGATCTGGGTGACGCGCAATCCATCGCCGACCTTCATCAGCACGTTCTCGTCCGGCACTTCGAGTCCTTCGAAGAGAAGCTCGCAGTGGCCGCCGTGCTCCTCCGGCCCCATGATCGGAATGCGGCGCAGGATGCGCCAGCCCGGCTGGTCGCGGTGATAGAGGAAGGCGGTGAGCCCGCGCCGCGGGTCGTCCGACGTGCGCGCGACGAGGATGAAATGATCGGCGACGCCGGCACCGGTGATGAACCACTTGTGACCATGGATCGCCCAGCCGCCGCCTTTCTTCTCCGCGCGGGTGCGGATCATGGCGGGATCGGAGCCGCCGCCGGGCGCGGGCTCGGTCATCGCGAAAGAGGAGCGCACCTTGGCCTCGACGATGGGCTTGAGCCATTTGTTCTTTTGCGCCGGCGTAGCGACCCGGGCGAGCAGGTTCATGTTGCCGTCGTCGGGCGCCGCGCAATTGAAGGCGAGCGGACCGAAAATCGAGCGATTCGCCTCCTCGTACATCGCCGCCCAACCCACGACCGGCAGGTCCATCCCGCCGTACTCTTTCGGCGCCTGCGGCGCCCACAGGCCTTCGGCCTTGGCTTTGGCCTGCACCGCGCGCAGCACGTCGAGGCGGATGTTCTCGTGGTCGTCATAGTTGCCGGGAGCGGTTTCGAGCGGCAGCACGTGCTCCTCCACGAAGCGAGACGTGCGCAGACGGATGTCCTCAATCTCGGGAGAAAGGGTAAAATCCATGCTGGCGTCCTTCGGATTAACGATGATGGGTGCGCCCTCGCGTCCTAGCCCCGCAAAGCCACCATCTGCCCGCCGTCCACCACGATCGTCGTGCCCGCGATGAAGCGGCCGGCGTCGGAGACGAGCAGAAGCAGCGCGCCGTCGAGATCGCGTTCCTCGCCGAATCGGCCCACAGGGATCTCGCGCTTGATTGCGGCGCCCTGCTCGCTCGTGAGGTAATCGCGGTTGATGTCGGTGACGATCCACCCGGGTGCGATGGCGTTCACGCGCACGCCCTTGAAGGCGAGCTCCAACCCGAGCGCCTTGGTGAGCTGGACGACTCCCGCTTTCGCCACCGCATAGGCCGCAGTGCCCTTCGCAACGCCGAAGCCGAGCACCGAGGCGATGTTGACGATGGCGCCGGTCTTGCCGGCGGAGAGCATCCGCCGCGCCGCCTCCTGCGCCCAGAAGAACACCGCGTCGAGATCGGTTCCGACAACGCGCCGCCACTCCTCCTCCGCAAGCTCGACCGCACGGCCGGAATGCACGACCCCGGCATTATTGACGAGGATGGTGACGGTGCCGAAGGCCTTTTCGGCTTCGTCGAAGGCACGCGCCATCGCCTGGCGATCGGTCACATCGGCGGCGATCACGATGGCGCGGCCGCCCGACTGTTCGATGCGTGCCTGCACCGACTTGAGCCGATCGGCGCGACGCGCGATGAGCGCCACGCTCGCGCCGGCGCCCGCCAGCACCTCGGCAAAGCGCACCCCCAGCCCGCTCGAGGCGCCGGTCACGAGGGCGACGCGGCCCTTGAGGTCGAAGAGTTCGGCCGCCGTCACCGCACCGTGCCTCGTATGCCGCGTTCCAGACGCAATGCCCTGCCCTCGACTTCATTCCCGACGGGGAGGATACTGCATGATCCGCCCGATGGAACAATGCACGTAAAGGTTTCCTATGGCGCAGCACGATGAGCATGAGCACGGCTCGGAGCTGTCTGAGACACAGTTGCGCGTACGCGCCCTGGAGACCGTCCTGAAGGAGAAGGGGTACATCGATCCGGACGCCCTCGATCTCATCATCGAGGCGTACGAGACCAAGATCGGGCCGCATACCGGCGCGCGCGTGGTCGCGAAGGCCTGGCGCGATCCCGCGTTCAAGCACGCGCTGCTCGAGGACGGCTCCAGGGCGGTGCGCGCGCTCGGCCACGAAAGCCGGGTCGGCGACCATCTGGTCGCCGTCGAGAATACTCCCGCGCGGCACAATATGGTCGTTTGCACGCTGTGCTCTTGCTATCCGTGGGACGTGCTCGGCCTGCCGCCGGTCTGGTACAAATCCGCGCCCTATCGCACACGCGCGGTGAAGGACCCGCGCGGCGTGCTCGCCGATTTCGGCGTCAATCTGCCGGCGAGCACGGAAATTCGCGTGTGGGATTCCACCGCCGAAACCCGCTTTCTGGTATTGCCCATGCGTCCGCCGGGCACCGAGGGCTGGAGCGAGGAACGCCTCGCGCAACTCATCACCCGCGATGCCATGATCGGCACCGGACTGCCCAAGCGGCCGGAGGAGGTCGCCTGATGGACGGCGTTCACGACATGGGCGGCATGGACGGCTTCGGCAAGGTCGAGGCCGAGCCCAACGAGCCGGTGTTTCATGCTCCCTGGGAGGGGCGCGTCCTCGCGATGCAACGCGCGATGGGCTATGCCGGCGCGTGGCCGATTGATGCCTCCCGCTTTGCGCAGGAGCGGCTGCCGCCGCGGGTCTATCTCGGCGCGTCCTATTACCAGCGCTGGGCGTTGGCCATGGAGCGCAACGTCATCGAGCGCGGGTTTGCCGCCGCCGACGAGCTTTCAGCCGGACGCGCGCTGCATGCGGGCAAGCCGCTTGCGCGCAAGCTCACGCCCGAGGTGGTCAAGGAGGGATTGACGCGCGGCTCGTTTTACCGACAGGCGCAGGCGCCTGCCCGTTTCAAGGCGGGCGATCGTGTGCGAACCAAGAACATCCATCCGCCGACCCACACCAGATTGCCGCGCTACGCTCGCGGCCGCCTCGGCGTGATCGAGCTGGTGCACGGCTGCCACGCATTTCCGGATACGGTCGCCATCGACAAAGGCGACAACCCGCAGTGGCTCTATACGGTGATGTTCGAAGCCAAGGAGATTTGGGGCCCGGATGCCGACCCCACCGTTAAGATTTCAATCGATGCGTTTGAGCCCTATATCGACCCGGCGTGAATGAGCGGGATGGACCCCACCCTCGCCCGCCGCGCGGCCGACGCCGTACCGGGCATTCCGCGTGATGCCGAAGGCCCCGTGTTCCGCGAACCGTGGGAGGCGCAGGCCTTTGCCATGGCGGTTGCTCTGCATGCACGCGGCCTGTTCACCTGGCCGGAATGGGCGGCAACGCTAGGGGACGAGATCAAGCGCGCGCAGGCCGCCGGCGATCCCGATACCGGAGAGACTTACTATCGGCATTGGCTCAACGCGCTCGAACGCATCGTCGCCGCAAAAGGCGTGGCCGATAGCGAAATCCTCGCGCGCTATCGCGACGCCTGGGATCGCGCCGCGGAACGGACTCCGCACGGCGCGCCGATCGCGCTCCGGCCGGAAGACTTCTCGGATTAGAGTTCGTTTACGTCAGCCGGCAGCGCCCCGGCTATCGGGCGCGTGCACGTGCTCCGGCCGCACGCCCCTCCCTACCAGCCATGCCGGGATCGCGCGCAGCGGCGGAAATCCCGACATCAGGCGCAGCAGCCACGGGGCCGGCAAAGACTCGCCCGCGCCCAAGAGCCGGTCGATCACGTTGTTCTGCACGATGACCTGCAGACGCTGGGTGACGCGGGTTGGAAACTCGCGACGCCGCTGCACGCGTTCGAGATCCTCCTCCCGCAGGGTGCCGTCCTTGAGCGGCTGCCACAGCAAATTGGCCGCCGCGACCGCGTCTTGCACCGCCAGATTGACGCCGACGCCGCCGACCGGGGACATCGCGTGCGCGGCATCGCCGATGCAGAGCAGTCCGGGCCGATGCCACCGCCGGAGCCGATTGACCGCAACCGTCAAAAGCTTGATCTGATCCCAGTCCTTGAGCTCGTCGACCCGGTCGGCGAATAGGGGAACAAGTCTGGCAACTCTTTCCCGGAATGCCGCCAAGCCGGCGCGCTTGGTTTCTTCGATCGCACCCTTACGAATGACGAATGCGCATTGCCAATAATCGCCGCGATTGAGCATGGCCACGAGGAGCCCGGCGTCGAACCGACCCATGGACTGATCGGGATCGCTCGGCTTTCTCGGCAGCCGAAACCAGAGCACGTCCATCGGCGCGCCGAGATCGTCGACTGTAAGACCGGCGCGCTCGCGCACCGTCGAGCCCCGCCCGTCACAGCCGACCGTCAGATCGGCGCGGATTTCGAGCGAGCCGTTCGGGGTATTGGCGCGCACTCCTGCGACGCGACCGCCGTCCTCGATCAGATCGACCGCCTCCGTGCGCATGCGCAGGTGGAACGTCGGATAACTCTTGCCGCGCTCGGCGAGAAAATTGAGAAAGTCCCATTGCGGCATCAGCGCAATGAACTTGCAGCGGGTCGGCAGGTACTTGAAATCCGCGAAGGCGTACTGCTGGCCGCCGAAGAATACGCCGATGTTGCGCGCTTTCTGGTGCGGCAGTTTAAGGAATTCGTCGAGCAGGCCGAGCTCTGCCATCACATCGAGCGTCGAGGGATGAATCGTGTCGCCGCGGAAATCGCGCAGGAAGTCGGCATGTTTCTCGAGCACGACGACGTCGACGCCGGCGCGCGCGAGCAGGAAGCCGAGCATGAGCCCGCATGGTCCCCCACCGACGACGCAGCAACGCGTGGAGAGTTGTTCGGCTGGCATTTGTGGATCTCGGTGAATTCGCAATGACGGGGATAGGTGAAGCGTTCGGAAATATCCTAGGACGCAGCTAAATCCCGACCATCCGTTCGCTCACCATGTAGCCGGTGAGCAGCAATGCGCCGAACGCGATGACAACAATGGACGCAGCGACCTCGATGCCGCGCATCGCCAGCATGCCGTAGCCGGAGCGCGCTTCGGCGATGTGCTGAGCCCATGCCCTGGCACCGACGGCAATCGAAGCGATAACCGCAACCGTGATGGCCGTGCCGATCCCCATGACAAATGCCGACACGACGCCCGTCCAGAACAGCCCCTGCGCGAGCGCGAACACCAGCACCAGGATGGCTCCCGAGCACGGCCGCAAGCCCACGGCGACGATCGTGGAAAGTCCCCGCTTCCAGCCTCCCGGACCGGCAAGCTCTTCGGGCTCAGGCGCGTGCGCGTGGCCCCACGCCGAAGCATCTTCGTGCGCGTGATGATGATGGGCATGCTCATGGTTGTGGTGCTGATGATCATGCCCATGATCGTGGCGACCATGATCGTGATGAGACGCGTGATCGTGGTGGCGCGGCGTCACCGCGGCGCCAACGGCCGCGGGACGATGCAGCGTCTGCAGAAGGGCTACGAATGCGCGCCCCTTCACCCACAGCAATCTCACGCCGATGAGAATGATGAGCGAATAGCTCACGATTTCAATGATGTTGACCGCACGGCCCATGGTCGCCGCGCTCGCGTTCAGCAGCGCGGCCGCGATTCCAACGACCGCCACCGCGATCAACGCCTGCAACAGCGCCGACGCGAACGAGAGGACCACGCCGCGGGTCCAGGTTTCGTTGTTCGCGACGATATATGAGGAGATCACCGCCTTGCCGTGACCCGGCCCGGCAGCGTGAAAAATACCGTACAGGAATGACAAGCCGAACAGGCCCCAGGCCACGCTGCCGTCGGCCTTGGCGGCGCGGATCAAGCCGGAGAACTGGCGATAAAACTCCGCCTGCTTGGCGAAGATCCAACCCAGCACGCCGCCGACCGGCGCGGCCGGTGCCTGCCCGCGCGGTGTGCCGAACGGTCCCGCCTGAGCGAGAGCGCCGTCGATCACGCCGGCTGCGAGCACAAGGCCAGCGATGATGGCGACGATCAAAGCGATAGGAACGACCGGTCGCCGCCCGCCCACGACACTCACGGGCATTTCACTGAAATCTTGTTCGCGTATTCGGCACCGATCGTCAGCGAGGGATCGCGCTGATTGGCCCCGAGCTGGCTGAACTGCTGCGTCATCGAGGCGCTCATCTCCTGCGGGCGCCCGACCGAGAGCTTGCACTGCGCGGGCGCGCCGACCAGCTTGACCGGATCCTTTTCGGCGAAACTGAAGTCGACGAAGAACTCGCGGTCGTAGACTTCGAGCGTCAACTCCTTCGCCTTCACTGGCGCTTTGAGCGGCAACGTGAAGTGCAGCGTCAACACGGTATCCTTGGGATCGAAGTCGAGATAGTAGCCGGCCGGCGGATCCTCGAACTCGACCTTCTTTCCGTTTGCCCTGGCGTAGGTGAAGAAGTCGTATTCCTTGAGCGAGCCGACGTTGACCTCGGCAAGCGGCGCCAATTCCTCGCGGGTGAACTCGCCCTTCTTCTTCGACTCGATGCCTTGGGTCGCGAACGTGGAGAACATGTCGTCGAAGGTCCAGGCGTGGCGCACGCCGGTCACCGTTCCGTCGGGCGCGTAGACGAGCTCGCTTTTCACGGTCACCCACACGTGGGGATGCGCATGCGCCGCCGCGGTCGCCATCACGAGACCCGCAGATGCCGCCAGACCGAAGAAAAACAAACGACGAATCATCGATTTGCTCGCCAAACCCCCGCCTGCTCGTCAAGTTCCACGCGCGTTGGCGGCACGATATCACGGACTGCGGCGGAATGGAGGCGCGAAAATTTCACGTTCACGACAAAGTAACGCGAAATCTACACCCCCGCGGCGCCGCCATCGGCGCGCGGATCATGACCGGCTTCGAACGTTCCATCCGGGTGAAGCACGATCGCGCCGGCATGGCCCATGACCTCCGAATAACTCTCCGGCAGCACCTCGACGTCGTGGCCTGCCGCGAGCAGCCGCTCGACCAGAGCATCATCGAAACGCGATTCCATACGTAGCTTGCCGTGGCTCGCGCCCCAGGTGCGACCCAGCAGCCAGCGCGGGGCGTCGATCGCGTCTCCAAGCGGCGTCCGATAACACACGTGGCGCGTAAACAGCGCGGCCTGCGTCTGCGGCTGGCCGTCGCCGCCCATGGCGCCGTAGCCGATGACACGGCCGTCAGCCAGCACGGCCAGCGCCGGATTGAGCGTGTGAAACGGCAGCCGGCCCGGCTCGAGCCTATTGAGCGCACCGCCGTCGAGCGAAAAGCTCGCGCCGCGATTCTGCATCAGCACGCCGGTCCTGGGCAGCACCACGCCGGAGCCGAATTCCCAGTAGAGCGACTGGATATAGGAGACGACGAGGCCCGAGGCATCGCCGGCGCCCATCCACACGGTGCTGGCCGCGCCGGCGGGTGTGGACCAAGGGGCGGCCTTGCGGCGATCGATCACAAGCGCCTCGGCATCGAGGAATTTCGCTTCGAGATAGCGCTCGACCGGGCGCGGCAGGCGATCGGGATCCGTGACCACTCGATCGCGCACGGCGAAGGCCCGCTTGGTGGCTTCGATCAGGCCATGGATGTGATCGAAGTTCTCGCCTACCGGAACGCGCAAGCGCTCGAACAGCGCAAGAATGATCAATGACGCGAGGCCCTGGGTGGGCGGCGGCGTGTTGAACACGCTGCCGGCATCGAGCGCCACGCAGAGTGGCTCGGCGAGCGTGGCGCGGCAGCGTTCGAGGTCGGCACGGGTGAGCGGGCTGCCAACGCGGTCGAGATCAGCGGCAATCTCGCGGCCCACATCACCGCGGTAGAAATCGTCGAGCCCGGCATGGGCGAGCTGATCGAGCGTTTCCGCGAGCGCGACCTGCTTGAGCGTCGCGCCAGCAGCGGGTGCCTTGCCGTCGACCAAAAAGATCTGCGCGAAGCCGGGCACATCGTTGAGCTCGACGATGGTCTCCGCCGTGAGGCGGGCCTGGCCGCGCGTCACGATTGCGCCGGCTTTTGCATGGGCGATCGCAGCCGCGAGCAGATCACGCAGCCGCATGCGTCCGCCGTGCGCGCTTGCCGCCTCCAGCGCCAGCAGCCAGCCGGCGATTGCGCCCGGCACGGTGAGTGCCGCCAGCGCCCCACGCGGCGGGATCGTTTCGTAGTCGCGATAAAGCTCGCGCCGCGCATCGGCGCCGGAGCGGCCCGCCGCCATCAACGCGCGCACCCGCCCCGAGGGCTCGCGTACGAGCCAGAAGCCGTCGCCGCCCAGTTGCGCCATGTGCGGATAGACGACGGCGATCATCGCCGCCATCGCCACCATGGCCTCGAGCGCATTGCCGCCCTCGGCAAGCACCGCGCGGCCCGTCTCGACCGCCGCGTGATGCGGCGCAGCCACGACGCCGCGGGGGTGTCCGGCGGTGTAGAGGTCCATCGCTAGCGATTGCCCCTAGGCGGCGTCCTCGCTCAATCCCCGCCGCTTGAGCAGCCCGTCGGCCGTCGGCAATCGCCCGCGGAAAGCGGTGTAGAGCTCGGCCGGATCGCGCGAGCCCCCGGCGGCATAGACATGATCGTGCAGCTTCTTCGCGGTGCTGGAATCAAAGATGTCGCCGGTCTCCTCGAACGCCGCAAACGCATCCGAGTCGAGCACCTCCGACCACAGATAGCTGTAATAGGCGGCGGCGTAGCTGTTGCCCGCGAATATGTGCTGGAAGTGGGTGGGCCGGTGGCGCATGACGATTTCGTCTGGCATGCCGATGCTCGCCAGCGCGGCCTGCTCGAAGGCGCCGATGTCGAAGACCTGATCGGTCTCGGGCCGAACATGGACGTCGAGATCGACAAGGGCCGAGGCGACGTATTCCACGGTCGCCTGGCCCTGGTTGAAGGTGCGCGCCGCGACGAGCCGGCGCAGTTGATCCTCGGGCATCGCCTCCCCGGTGCGATAGTGGCGCGCGAACCGGCGCAGGATCTCCGGGCGCTCCAACCAATGCTCATAGAGCTGCGACGGCAGCTCCGACCAATCCTGGAGCACACTGGTTCCCGAGATCATCGGGTAGGTGACATTGGAGAGGAGCGCGTGCAATGCGTGCCCGAATTCGTGGAACAGAGTCTTCGCGTCATCGAATGAAAGCAGCGTCGGCTCGCCGTCACCCGCCTTGGAAAAGTTCGTAACGTTGACCACCAAGGGATGAACCTCGCCGCTGAGCCTTTCCTGGTCGCGCAGCGTGGTCATCCAGGCGCCGCTGCGCTTCGAAGCACGAGCGAAATAGTCGCCGAAGAAAATGCCGCGATGGCGTCCCGCGCTGTCGCGCACCTCCCACGTTCGCACGTCCTCATGCCAGACCGGCACGTCGTTGCGGCGCTCGAAGGTCAGGCCGAAGAGGCGGCTGGCGGTGTAGAACGCGGCTTCGATGATTCGATCGAGTTGGAGATATGGCTTGATCGTCGCTTCGTCGATGTCGCAGCGCGCCTTGCGCAGCTTCTCCGCGTAATAGCGCCAGTCCCACGGCGCCAGCGCGAAATTCTTTCCCTCCGCCTGCACCAGCGCCTGCAGGGCATCGCGATCGGCGAGCGCACGGCGTCGCGCCGGCGCCCAGACGCGCTCGAGCAGAGCGCGAACGGCGTCCGGCGTCTTCGCCATGGTGTCATCCAGCCGGTAATGCGCGAAGCTCGCATATCCGAGCAGCCGCGCGCGCTCAGCGCGCAGTGTCACCATTTCGGCAATGACGGCCTTGTTGTCGTTAGGGCCGCCGCCGTCGCCGCGTGCGATCCAGGCGCGAAACACCTTCTCGCGCAGATCGCGTCGCGCGGAGAATTGCAGGAAGGGTTCGACACTCGAGCGCGAGATGGTGATGACGTGCTTGCCGGCAAGCCCGCGCTCTTCCGCCGCCGCACCCGCTGCTGCGCGCACGAAGTCCGGAAGCCCGCCGAGGTCGTCCTCGCCGTCGAGCACCAGCGCGTAGCCTTGCTCGTCCGCCAACACGTTCTGGCTGAATATGGTGCCGAGCGTGGCGAGCCGCGCATTGATATCGGCGAGCCGCGCCTTCGCGCCGGCATCAAGCGCTGCGCCGGCGCGCACAAATTTGAGGTAATAGCGCTCGAGCACACGCCGTTGTTCCGCCGAAAGCGCGAGCCGGTCGCACGCCCGATAAAGCTGTTCGATGCGACCGAACAAGGCCGCGTCCATGAGAATGCCGTCCCAGTGCTTGGCTCTGAGCGGCGCCACCTCGCGCTCGATCGCAAGCAGATCATCGTTGCTGTGGGCGCCGGCCAGCAGAATGAAAACGTTGAGCGTGCGCGTGAGCGCCTGTCCGCTCGCTTCGAGTGCGGCGATGGTGTTCTCGAAGGTCGGCGCGGCCGCATTGCCGGCAATCGCCGCAACCTCGGCCGCGTGCGACGCAAATGCCTGCGCAAAGGCAGGGCGAAAATGGTCAGGCTTGATGCGGCCGAACGCGGGCACCCCGAACGGGTCGCCCCATTCCTCAAGCAACGGATTGTCGTCGGCGCCCGGGGCTAAGATTTGGGTCTGCTGGTGCATCCGGCTCATATGGGAGGTGAACCCTTGCATTGCAGCTTAAGTAACGAGCTGGGCCAAAGCACGCCAGTATGGCTGCATCTTTCGAATTTTTCCGATGTGAAAGAGCCGCCACGTTGCTAGACTGATGCGCTCAAAGTCCAGCGTTGAGCCATAAATCAAGCCGTCCGCACGTCCCCGTCGGCCCATCCATCGTGCCGACGTACGTGCAGAATAAGGCGCGAAACGAGAGGAGGAAGCATGGTTTCGTTCACCTTGAACAACCGGCAGGTCTCGGTCGATGCCGACCCGAGGACCCCGCTGTTGTGGGCCATCCGCGACCATGTCGGATTGACTGGCACCAAATACGGCTGCGGCGCCGGCCTGTGCGGTGCCTGCACCCTGCACATCGACGGCAGGGCGCAGCGCTCGTGCCAGATCGATGTGGGCTCGGTCGCCGGTAAAACGGTCGTCACCATCGAAGGCCTGTCACCCAGCTCCTCGCATCCGTTGCAGAAGGCGTGGGTGATCGAAGAAGTCCCACAATGCGGCTACTGCCAGTCGGGGCAGATCATGCAAGCAGCGGAGCTTCTCGCCAAGAATCCGAAGCCCTCTCGTACCGAGATCATCGCGCATATGGACGGCAATATCTGCCGCTGCGGAACCTATCATCGGATTATCGCCGCCATCGAGCGCGCAGCGAGGGAGGCCTGAGCCATGACCATCATCGATCGGGATATCTCGCGTCGCGGCGTGATCGCCGGCTTGGGCGGAATGGCGTTCTGCATCACGGTCGCAAAGGACGGCGTGCACCTGATGTCGCAGGCACAGGCGAATGCCTTGGCCAACGCGGCGATCAATCCATGGGTCCGCATCGCGGCAGATGGCACGATCACGATCCTGAGCGCCGGCGCCGAGATGGGTCAGGGCTCGATGACATCGCTACCGCTCATCGTCGCCGAGGAGATGGACGCCGACTGGTCGAAGGTCGCCATCGAATGGACCCCGGCCGATGCCAAGGTCTACGGCTACAAAGATCCCTTCGGCACCGAACACCTGATGTGGATCGTCGGCAGCCGTGCGGTGCAACTCTATTTCACACAGCTGCGCATGGCCGGCGCCCAGGTTCGCAAGGTGTTGATCGCCAATGCCGCCCAGAAGTGGGGCGTCGATGCTGCATCGCTCAAGACCGAGCCGAGTGTGGTGGTCAATCCCGCCACTGGAGCACGCCTGAGCTATGGCGAGATCGCGGCCTTCGGGACAATTCCCCCGACGCTTCCGGCGGTCGATCCGAAGGAGCTCAGGGAGCGCAAGGATTTCCGCCTGATCGGCAAGTCGGTGCCGCGACGCGATACGCCGTCGAAAGTCAACGGCACGGCGCAATACGCCATCGACGTGAAATTGCCTGGGATGGTCTATGCCTCGACCTTGCATTCGCCCGTTCACAACGCGCACCCGGGCATTTGGGATGCGGGCAAGCAGGATCCGTCGGCGATCGCGCCAGAGAGCTGGAACGACGCCGAGGTCAAGGCCATGCGCGGCGTCATTGGCGTCGTTAAGCTTCCCAACGGTTTGGCGGTCGTGGCCGACCACTTCGAGACCGCCAAGGCCGGCCGCGATGCGTTGAAGGTGACGTGGCGCAAGGCCAAGGCTGAAGGTTTCAATTCCGATCGAGCGCTCGAGGATTACGTCAAGATCCACGCCGATCCGAATGCGCAAGCGGTCAAGCTCGAACAGAAGGGCGACGTCGCCGCCGCCTTTGCCGCCGCAGCGAAGACCTACCACGCCGAGTTCCGCAGCGATTACGGCTATCATGCGCAGATGGAGCCGTTGAACGCCGTGGTGCGAATCAATGACGCCGGCGACAAGGTCGAAGTCTGGGAGGGCAGTCAGGCGCCAGACGAATCCCGCAAGGCGGTGGCCAAGGCGCTCGGGCTTGCGCCCGAGCAAGTGGATTTCCACCAGTGCTACATGGGTGGCGGCTTCGGCCGCCGTTCGCTCGGCGACTACGCGGCCGAATGCGCGCTCATCGCCAAAGAAGTACGCCGCCCCGTCAAGCTGATATGGACGCGGGAAGAGGACATCGCCCAAGGCATGTTTCGGCCGCAGTCGTTCCAGTGCCTGGAGGCAGCGACCGATGGCTCCGGCAAGGTCACGGGTTGGAAGCACTGCGTCGTCGGCGACGGCGAGTTCTTGCTCATCACCGGCATCAAAATTCCCTATTACGGGGTGCCCAACCAGGCGATCGAGCGGCGCGGCGTCTCGCATGGCATCAAACTCAAGCACTGGCGCGCGGTCGGCCACGTGTTCAACACCTTCGCGATCGAAAGCTTCGTCGATCAGATGGCGGTCGATCAAGGCATGGATCCGATCGAGTTCCGCTTCGAACGCATGGGCGCCACACCCAAGGCGCGCAAGGTATTCGAGACGCTGGCACAAATGTCCGACTACAAGGCCAAACGTCCCGAAGGTCGAGCCATCGGGATCTCGATCACCGAACGTTCGGGCTCACTCGGCGCAGGCGCAGTCGAAATCTCGCTCGATCGCGCGAGCGGCAAGATCCGCGTCCATAAGGTGTGGGTGGCGGTCGACGGTGGCGTCATCGTGCAGCCCGGCGCGGCCCAGGCGAACGTGGAGAGCGGCATCCTCTATGGCCTGTCCAGCGTGCTGCATGAGCGTATCACGATCAGGGACGGCGCCGTGCAGCAATCGAACTTCCACGACTACAGCCTGATGCGGATGTCGGATCTGCCCGAAGAGCTCAACGTCAAGTTCGTCGACGTCGATACCCGGCCGACCGGCCTGGGCGAGATCGGCAATCCGTTCATCGCCGGCGCGATCTCGAATGCATTCTATCGGCTGACTGCCAAGCGGCTGCGCCACCTGCCGTTTACGCCGGAGCGCGTGCTGGAAACGCTGAAGGCGTGAGACTGCGCCAGCGCGTCGGTCCGTAACGGACACATACAAACAAAGCGCCCGCCGGATTGGCGGGCGCTTTGCGTTTGCGCTCGCTGGCAGAGCGTGTGGTACCTACCCCACCAGGAACCGGTTGCGCGTCTGGAAATCCTTGAACGTGTTCTCCGGCACCTCGAAGTTGGTCGCCACTAGGAGGGGTGTGTTGGCCCCGATCCAGTCGGCGAGCGAGATCGATTCATAGGTGCCATTGTTGAGCGCGATCAAAAGCTCGACATCTTCGTTGCCGATGTTCTCGATCCAGTGCCCATAGCCTTGCGGCACGTAACCGACATCGCCGGCATTGAATTCCTCGGTGCGCACGCGGCCGTTTGATCCGAACACGCTCAAGCGAGCGCGGCCGGAGATGTAGTATTGCCATTCGTCGGCGTTGGGATGCCAGTGCGGCTCGCGCAGCGCGCCCGGTTTGATCTGCATGAGCGCGCCGGTGATGGTCGTCGAGATCGGGAATTGGCGTTGCGAGACCAGACGGTTCGTGCCGCCCGAATAGGTGTCCGGGCGCTGAGCTAGCAAGCGATAGCGGTGAGTGAGCGACCCGTTGTCGAGCGTGCCGGGCGCCGGATTGCTGGGCAGCGGCGGCGGGACCGGTCCCTTGGCGATGTAGACCTCGCGCTTGGGAAAATTCGCGAAGGTCGCCGCCGGTACGCCGAAATATTTTCCCAGCACCTCGGGCGGAATGTGCCCGACCCAGTCGCTGATGCTGAACGTGCCGAACTCGGAAAAATAGCCGTTGTCGAACACCAGGACGAACAGACAATCTTCCGAGCCGATCCCCTGGATCGAATGGCCGAACCCGCGCGGAAAATACCAGACGTCGCCGGCGTTGAAGTCGACCGTCTGCGATTGGCCTTGCGGGTTGATGGTGGTGACGCGGCATTGGCCCTTGATCACATAAGCCCATTCGGCGGCGTTGGCGTGCCAGTGCAGCTCGCGCAAACCGCCCGGCGCCAGCGACATCAGCACGCCGGCGATTGCTTGCGAGACCGGAAATTGCGCGACTGTCGCTTCTTTCGCCCAGCCGCCGTCCCATGTCTTGGGCGTCACCGGGCCGAGCCGAAAGCGCAAGGACGGCAACTCGGCGCCCGCGAGCGGCGCCGGCGTCGGTCCGAACGGCGGTTGTCCCTGTCCGAACGTCTCCGTACCCGTTGCGGCTGACACCATGCCGCCAGCTGCGGCGACGCCCAGCATGTCGCGACGTGAGAACATTCGTAACCTCCTGGATCAGGCGCCCCGCGCCGATGGCGCCGACCGGTGCATAGCTTTCGATCCCAAGTCAACCAACTCGGCAGGCGTTTTGCGCCAGCGTATCCTGCGCGCTCGCAGCGACCCTACCTATCGGAGGCTCCATGACCGCCATCACCCTTGCGCAGGCCGACCGCCTCATCGACGCCATCTTGGCGCGCGGCGCCGAGCTCGATTGCCGGCCGCTCTCGGTCATCGTCGTCGAGCCCGAATGCAAGGTGAAGGCGTTCAAGAAAGAGGACGGCAGCTCGATGATCCGGTTCGAGATGGCCTATGGCAAAGCCTATGCAGCCCTCGCCATGGGCCGCTCCTCCAAACTCGTGAAGCTGCGCGCGGAAGAGAAACCGATGTTCATGCGCTACCTCATCGCCGCCAGCGGTGAGCAAATTTTTCCCGAGGGTGGGGGTCTGCAGATTCGCGATACCTCAGGCGAGGTGATCGGCGCGGTCGGCGTCACCGGCGATACCGAGGAGCGCGACGAGGAATTGGCGGCCCATGGGATCCGCGCGATCGGCCTCAAAACCGACGAGGACTGCGCGAGCCTGGGCCGCCGCAGCGGGATCCGGCTCACCGACAGATGAGAATGACAGGAGCGATAGCGCAATGCGAAACTGCCGGCCGAGCCATCCTCACGACGGTCGTGCGGGACGAGGCTGGGCACGGAATACGATGCCGTGCCGGCCCTGCACTCGCGCATCAGAAGCAGCGGCCGGCTCTGGACATCGCAGCAATGCTTTGTGCGCTTCCCATTCGCTCACCGGATCCAGCGTTTCGAGAAACTGCACTTCGCCGGCGGCAAGCAGCGCAATCGGCAGGCCATCGCGGTAGAGCAAACGGTTGCCGGCGAGCGCGGGGAGCCTCGGCCCCGGCGTGAGAATTCCCACCAGGTTGAGCGGATCGGCGCCGGAGAGCGAGAGCAGCGTGCCCGCAACCGGCTGGCGCCGCACCTCGCGCAACATGCCGACCGCGTCCGGTAGCGCAAATTGCTCGCCGGAGAAGCCGGCGACGAAACGCCCGCCGCGGATCTCCCCGCGACTCTCGAGCCGGCGATAGACGCGCAACAGGTCCCGCCACGGCGGCAGCCACGCTGCCTCGCGCTCGATGAGACGCCAGAACACGACGCCATAACGCAGCAACAAGGTGCGGGCCACATGCTCGGTGTGCTCGAAACCCGCTTGCGCCGGCGAGGTGTCCGGGCGCGGCCGGCGAGCCAGTGCCCACCGGCCTGCGGCTTCCATGCCGAACTTTGCCGTGCGCCGGCGGCGCCGACCGCCGGCCAAGGGCCTGCGCTCACCGGATGGCACCAGCAGTGTGCGCAAGCCACCGAAGCTGTCGGAGCTCACCACGCCGAGCGCAACCAGTTCCGCCAACGCCTCCTCGACCTGGGTGCGCAACAGGCCGGTGCCTTCCACCAATTCGTCGAAGAACGACGCCCCGTGCTGGCGAATGTAATCGGCCACAGCCTGGGCGCGGTTGCTGGGCTGGATATCGTCCACAGGGGGCGACAACGACGTCCAATGCGCGGCGTGCCGCCGCGCCACCAAGGTGATCGGCGTGGTGCGCACGGGACTTGCCCGGCTCTCGCCGCCGTTGCCCGATCGGCCGGAGCGAGGGCGCAGCCGCATCCACGCGACCTGCCCCGCCAGACAGCGATCGTCGAGCCATCTCGGCTCGTAGCCGGCGAGCCGCGCCGGCAGGATCTCGCTCTCCCAGGCGGCGGCCGGCGCCTCGAATCCTTCGAGCTGCGCCACGACGGTATCGACGGCGTCCCGCCCCTGCATCCGCGCATCGGGCGTCACGCGCTGCCAGGTCAGCAGGAAGCGGAGGAAATCGCGCGCCGCAACCGGCTCGATCTCCGCCCGCAAACGCTTGACCGTGTAGCCGTGAATGCGGGCGAGCAACCGGCGCTCGCACCATTCTTCGCCAGTAGCTCCCGGCGTGAAGCGCCCGCGCATGGCGAAGCCTTCGGCTTCGAGCGCCGCCAGCGCCGTTGCGATTTCATTCTCTGCGAGCCCGAGCGACGCAGCGATCGCTTCGCGCGTCACCGGCCCGAGGCCTTCGAGGCGGCCGCGCAAGACTTCGATGAGCGCCTCTTCGCGCCCGCAATTAGCGCCGGCGGCCGCGGCAGGAGCAGCGATCGCAGGCTCGAGCCCGGCTGCGGGCCACAGGACCCTGAACTGCGGCAGGCGTTCCGCCGCGATCCACACGGTCACCGCGGGAGCATCGAGCCGCGCCACGCGGTTCTGTCGGGCGAGCTCCGACAACCAATCGCTCCAGCCGGGTCCGGCACGCGCCTCGTCCATGCTGAGGAAGC
>Ga0081455_10000758_pt1 | contig 41975 bp, 38 predicted proteins | sample TabmetS3T2R1_FD_70207 | JGI IMG/M metagenome (GOLD analysis project Ga0081455, IMG submission 70207) | Tabebuia heterophylla rhizosphere microbial communities from the University of Puerto Rico - S3T2R1 | ecosystem: Host-associated > Plants > Roots > Rhizosphere ... | reverse complement strand
CGTTCTCGGCCGTCACCGCCTCCACCGGATTGTCGGGCACCGGCGCCGGCGGCGGCACGTCGGGGATCTCGTCGCCATCCGGTCGCCTGAACTGGTTTGCGAATCACAGGAGACATTTCTCACGCCGAACGGCCGCGAAGCGAGGTCGCTCTCCGATACGTGTCAAGCGCAAATTGGAGACATCGGTGAAACCACCCCTCACCCTGCCCTCTCCCCTGAGGGGAGAGGGAAGAGTGAGCGAGGGGAGAGCTAGCGCTTCAGGCGGGGGAGGAGGTGGGCGGCGGCGTCGGTGACCTGGGCGAGCTGGTCGCCGCCGGCGAAGCGGAGCGCCAGATGGCGGGCGCCAGCTGCGATCCAGCGCCCGAGCCATTCCGCGCAGCCTTCGATCGGTCCCGCGTAGGTGGCCTGCCGCGCCATGATCGCCTCGGCGGGCGCCGCGTAGTACGTCTGGAGGAAATCGCGCAGCCGCTGCTCGGCCTTCGCCCGGTCGGGATCGAGCGCGAGCGTCACGTACCCGGCGCCCGCCACCGCGTCGGCGGCTCGGCCGGCGCCGCGGGCGGCGGCCTGGATGCGCGGGAAGTGTTCGGCGAAGAACTCCACGCTCGGCCCGGTCGGAAACCATGCGTCGAAGCGCGCCGCCTCGCGGAAGGCGGTCGGCCCCGAGCCGCCGATCCAGATGGGCGGTCCGCCCGCACGGTGAGGCTTGGGCTCGACGGTGGCACCGTCCAGCGTGAAGTGCTTGCCGTGGAAGGTGACGGCGTCGCGCTGCCAGAGCGCGCGGCAGATCTCGAGCGTCTCGAGGAAGCGCCCCACCCGCTTCTCCCACGGCACGCCGCACGCCGCGAACTCCTTGCGGATCTGCGGGGTGTCCGCCGCGATGCCCACGCCCAGGATCACGCGCCCCTCGGACACGCGGTCCACCGTGGCGATCAGGTGCGCCAGCACCACCGGGTTGCGCAGGGCGGGCAGCAGCACGCCGGTGCCGAGGCGCACGCGCCGCGTGCGCGCCGCGATCGCGGCCATCAGCGTCAGCGGCTCGTGGCGCGGCCGTGCGGTGATCGAGTCGCCGATCCACACCGAGTCGAAGCCGGCCGCCTCCGCGCGCTCGGCCATGGTGATGAGCGGGCCCGTCTCGGGACGGCCCGACATGATGGCCTCTCGAGTGGGGATCAGCACGCCGATTTCGACAGCCATCGCGATCTCCTTGCTGACGTTCTAGGCGCCAGGACGAAACCCCCACCCCAGGAGCAGGAGGCCGATCGCAGCGATCCAGCTTCCCGCCACGCGGACAACGATCCGAGGCCACCCGGTCTGCAGCGTCACCACCAGCGACGCGGTGAGCGCCACCAGGCCGAACACGGCGGCGACACTGCCCAGCAGCGCGGACGCGCCGAGGCCGGGCTGATCCATCGTGGCACCGTCGAGATAGCCATGCCCCAAGCCCAGGAGCGCGGCGAGCGCCGTCATCACGCTCACGGACAGGCGCACGTCCGCGGCCACCAGACCACCGAGCAGCACGAACGACAGCGGCATCAAGGCCAGAGACACGCGCCCGTGCACGGCCAGCCCCACGATGCCGCCCACCATCCAGGCGGCGGGTAGCACGAACAGCGCTCTCCGGCCATGGACGACTCCTCGCGCCCCCGCCAGCAGCGCCAGCGCGACAACGCCGATCAGGTTCTCCGGTGTGACCAGGAGGTGCAGCAGCCCATCGTACACGGGCCCGAGCCCGCTGGTGACGAGGTGAGCATCGGCGCCGGTGGGCCCCGCCAGCAGCGCGACGCCGGAGCCGATCGCGATCTCCCCCGCCCGCTTCGGCGCCGCCCTCACGCCACCGCTCTCCACACGAACCAGAACCCTGCCGCCGCCACGCCGCCGCCGGCGACGCGCAGGAGGCGCCGGCCCCACGGACGGCCATGGACCAACCCGACCGCGACGCCGACGCCGTGGAGAACGCCGGTGGCGATCACGAATCCCACGCTGTAGAGCAGAGCGCTCTGCCCGGGCGGCAGCTCGGTGCCGTGAGCGTGGCCGTGGAAGATCCCGAAGAGGCCGACCACCGCGACGGTGGCGGTCAGGGAGGGGCGAAGCTCGGACATCACCGCGAGACCGAGCAGGATGGCGGAGACCGCGATGCCAAGCTCGACCCCCGGCAGCGGCACCCCGATGAGGCCGAGCATCCCACCCAGCGCCATGATCATGGGGAACGTCACCGGGAGCATCCACACCGCCGGCATCCCGAGCTGCGCCCCCCAGAGGCCCACCGCGATCATCGCCAGAACGTGATCGAGGCCCGAGATCGGATGGGCCACGCCGGCGAGGAAGCCCGCCGCCTGGCCCGCCTCCACGTGGGCCTGCCCCGGCGGGGCCCAGAGCAGGAGCGCCGACGCGGCGAGGAGCGCACGGCCGGGCCATCCCCGCGGATCCAGCGCCCGGCTCATTTCACCGCGCTCCCGCCAGCGCGAGCAGCCGCTGGATGGTCCAGAACGCGCCCAGCGAGCCCACCGCGTAGGCGGGCAGCCCCGCCACGAGGCGGGGCCAGCGGATCTCGAGCACGCGGAAGGCCCGCTCGAGCATCAGGATCAGGAGCACGAACAGCAGCTGGCCGACCTCCACGCCCACGTTGAACATGAGCAGGGCCAGCGGGATCTCCGCGCGTGGCAGTCCCAGCGTCACGAGCCCGCTGGCGAAGCCGAACCCGTGCAGGAGCCCGAAGCCGAATGCCACCATCCACGGGCGCCGGATGGTCAGGCTCGTATCTCCGCGACGCGAGCGCACGATCTCGGGAGCGAGGAACAGGATCGACAGCGCGATCGCCGAGTTGAGCGGATCCGCGGGCACGCGCGCGTAGCCGAGCGTGGCGGCGGCCAGCGTGATGCTGTGGGCCACCGTGAAGGCGGTGATGGTCTTCACCAGCATCCCGCGGTCCCGGACGATGAGCACGAGGCCGAGCACGAACAGCAGATGGTCGACCCCGAGCAGGATGTGATGGACTCCCGACAGCAGATATCCGCCCGCGACCGCGAGCGGCCCCCGCACCGCCGCCACCTCGATCCACGGCTGCGAGGGGTGCACGAGCGTGGTGATGACGTCACGGTCGCGCAGCCGCACCCGCACGAGGACATCGGTGATGGTGCCCGGCAGCCCCACGAACTCGACGCGCCGGCCGGCCAGCCCTTCGCCGAGCTCGATCACGCGGCGCTCGACCAGGGAGTCGGGCAGCTCGCTCAGCGCGGGGGCGGTGACGGCTCGCGCGCCGTCGGGCAGGCGCAGCACGACCGGCAGGCGCTGGCCCGAGAGCATCGGCGTGCGCCACAGGACATCGTAGCGGCCGGGCGCAGTCTCGGTGATCTCCAGATAGGCCGGGCGCGACTCGTGAGCTCCGACGCCGGCCGCCGGCAGCACGACGAGCAGGATCGGCAGCAGACCGCGGATGATCGCGCTCACCGCGCCGTGCGCGCCACCGGGCCATCGGCCGGCGCGCCGCCGCCGGCCATGCTCGGCGGCAAGACCACCTGGTAGCGCTCGCGCATCGCCTCGAACATCTTTCGCTTCGCCTCCGCCCGCTGCTCGGCCACCCACGCCGCCTTCACGTCCGCCTCGATCTCCTCGAACGGGGGAATCCGACCCGGCGTGATCGCGTCGATCCAGACGAGATGCCAGCCGTAGCCGGACTCGATCGGCCCGCGCCACGCGCCGGGCTCCAGCTGGAACACCGCGCGCGCGAAGCTCGGCCCGAAGACCTGCGCCACCTGCTCGAACGACCGGTCCGCGTAGTACTCCTGGAACATGAACGGATCGCCCAGGCCGGTCGCCCCGGGCCAGTCGCCCGGCTTGCTCTCGAGCCGAGCGCGCGCCCGGGCCGCGGTCTCGCGGGCTCGCTCACCTCCGTGATCGAGCGAGAAGTAGACGTGACGCAGCGTCAGCCGGGGGGACAGGGCGAAGCGCGCCGCCTGCGGCGCGAACCAGCCCCGCAGCTCGTCGCGGGAGGGCTCGCGCAGCTGCGCCACGTCCTCGGCGAGGAACTCCATCTTCTGCGCCAGCCGGCGCTTGACGATGGTGTCGTTCTTGTCCAGCCCGAGCGTGAGGGCCTCCCGGTAGAGGATCTCCTCGCGCACGCGGGCCTCGATGAGCGCCTTCATCTGATCCGGACTGAGAGGCGGCCGGCCTTGCGCCAGCCACGCCACGCTCATCTGCCGCAGATCGTCGTCGGTGAGCTCGATCCGCGCGGCCGAGAGTCCCGCATCCGGCTGCAGGAGACGATGGCCCACGAACAACACCAGACCGATCGCGACGAAGTGGACCAGCGGCTCGCGCAGCCAGCGCCGGACCCCTCGCGCCCGGGGCGTGTCGGCTTCGGCCCGGATCAAGTGCCCGGCTTCAAAACGGCGACTTCCCGGATCCGGGGGCGTCCAGGTTCAGGGGCGTGGGCACCACCTCGTAGTTCGCGTAGCCGAACTCGTTGCTGCGGGCCGCGAAGTACTTGTCGGCGAGCTTGTAGACGGTCAGCTCGTACCCCCGATTGCCGATGGAGGTGATCACCTTGCCGTCCTTGATCGTGTAGGCGGACGGCGAGCCGATCTCACCGCTGTGCATGACGTCGCCGATCTGGCCGGGCTGCGGGACCCGTCCGTCCACGTTCGTGATGAGCCGCCGGCCGCCCTCGGTCCAGATCACCTGGAACACCGAGCCGGTCGCATTGTTGCGCACCCAGGTGGACTTGCCCACGATCAGCCCGGTCACCTGCGCCTGGTCGAGCTCGGTCGCGCCCTGTTGCTTCAGCTCGGCCACCGTCAGGCCGGGACGGTTGGTCTTCCGGGCCTCGGCGGTGGGCGTGTACCAGATGGGCGAGCTCCACGCCCGCTCTTGCACCGTCGCGGCCACGGTGTCGGGAGGCGCGATCCCCAGCTGCTTGGCCTGGATCGTCGTCCAGCGGGGGGTGGGGATCTCCAGGGTGCGGAGATAGTAGAACGCGTCCACGCTCGGATCGAACTCGGGATCGGTCCACACCGCCTTCAGCTCCACCGAGCCGATGGTGTTCGTGTAGGTCGCCTGCGCGATATTCACGGTGCTGCCGACGGGCGGCACCTTGCCCCTGATGGGGTCCGGCTTCCGCTTGCCCGACCAGACGACGTCGAACACCTTCTCGAAGGTCTGGCCGTCGCGGGTCCAGCCCTTGACGATCTGGATGCGGTCCAGGTTGCCGGAGGTCGGGTCCTTCACCGCCCAGACCACGAAGGACGGCGCCTTGCCCTTCGGCGCGGGCAGATCGCCACCCATCGGCACGCCGCCGTCGTAACCCGCCTTGACCCAGTCCCGGCGGCCGAGCAGGTTGCCCGCGTACTCCCAGCCCCCGAAGAAGCGGACCTTGATGCGCGGCCCGCTGGTCGCGAACGTCTCCTTGCGCTGCATCGCCTCGAAGAGCGACGACCGGGTGTTCTCCTCCGCCCACAGCCCGGTCAACCCGGCCGGGTTCTCGTACCGCACGTCGAGGCCGGCGAAGACGTGGCCCTCCATGCGCTGCTTCTCGCTCCCGTCGTTCTTCCCGTGGGCGCCGAAGAAGTTCTGCTGCCGGTAGGGCACCCCGGTGTTGTGCGAATCCGAGCCGCCCACCACCCCCGTCTTGTAGGGGTTGTAGCCGCGGGTCTCCTGCATCGCGATGCCAGTCTTCAGCGCGTCGCGGACGTAGCTGCCGGGGACGGTCGGGAAGCGGCCGGCCGGATCGCCGAGCAGGTAGGTCAAGATCTCGAAATTCGCGAACTCGTCGTTGGGCGACAGCGTGGGGTGAGTCTCGGACGCCCCCTTGATCTGCTTGATCTCGGTCAGCCGCTCGTTGCGGTCCCGCGACTCGGCCCAGGCGCGCTCGATCGGTCGCCCCTTGAAGTCGACGTCCATCGGGAACATGATCCCGTCCGAGAGATTCGCGTTGTGGGAGATGGCGAGCAGCTCGTTGCCGGCCCGCCGCTGGCCGTCCATCCAGTCCCACAGGTCCTCGGGCGCCACCGATTCGATCGAGCTGAACGGCAGATCGGGGACCTTCGCGCAGTCCTTGAAGAAGACGTTGCGGTGCATGTTCCGGTTGTCGGGCGTGGACGTCCACTCGTACGCGCAGAACGCGGTGAACTTGCCCGGCCGGTTGGCCTGGTCCGCGAGGGCGTTGTTCTGCTTCCACACGCTGCCCGCGACCTCGGGGCTCAGCAGCTCCTTGATCGGCTTGCCGTCGATCATCGAGTAGCCGAGCCACAGGTAGATGCGCTGCACGTCGGCGAGGTCCCGGACCTTCAGCTTCTCCGCGATCGGCAGCTTGCTGATGGCGCTGCCCGGGGTGTTGGCCAGCTTCACGGTGCCGGCGTACTCCGAGTGATCGGTCACTCCCATCCAGTCGAGCGGGGTCGTGATCTTGATCGGGTAGCCGAGGGGGTGCTTGATGGTCTCGCCCTTGGCGTACTTGTAGGCCTCTTCCGGCCCCGTCATCGTGTTGCCGAAGATGTAGGCGTCGAACGACCAGCCGGTGTGCACGTGCGTCTCACCGAAGAACGCCTCCCGCAGGGGGTTCCTCTGGGCCAGCGCCGGGAGCGCCGCCGCGCCCAGCATTGACGCCGTCACGGTCGCGATCCCGAGCGCGGTCGCGACGCGTCGTCCGTTCAGCCCGAAGCGGTTCCCCGACATGCAGGTCCCTCCTGTTCGTTCCCGCGGTGGCGGATTTCCCGCAAGGCTAGCGGACGGCCCTCCCGCCCGGCCATTGGACCTTGGTCGTATCGGCAGCGCGAGGCGATTGTCGAGCTACTCGCCGGGCTTGCCCGGATCCCGGGCCGATCAGCTCCTGGTCGCGGCGGCGCCTACGTCTCGCGCCAGGCGCTCGCCTGGTCGAGCGCGGCAATCGCCTCCGCGTCCAGCCGCAGCTCGATGCCGCCCACCAGCTCTTTCAGCTGAGCAGCGGAGGTGGCGGACGCGATCGGCGCGGTGATGCCCGGCCGGTGCGCGAGCCATGCCAGCGACACCTGCGCCGCGGTCGCGTTGACCGCCGCCGCGACCTTCTCGACCGCGCCCAGCACCCGGAACCCGCGCTCGTTCATGTACGTCTTCTCGACGCCGCCCGCGCGCGCGGTCTTGGGCAGGGGCTCGCCGGTGCGGTACTTGCCCGACAGGAAGCCGCTGGCCAGCGAGGAGTACGGGATCACCCCGACCTCCTGCTCCCGGCAGAGGGGCTCCAGCTCGCGCTCGTACTCGTCGCGCATCACCAGGTTGTACTTGGGCTGCAGGCACTCGTAGCGCGCGTAGCGGTTCCGGTCGCTCTCCCACAGCGCGCGGGTCAGGCGCCACGCCGAATAGTTCGAGGCGCCGATGTAGCGGACCTTGCCCTGCCGCACCAGGTCGTCGAAGGCGTGCAGCGTCTCCTCGAGCGGGGTGTCCTGATCGTCCCAGTGCGCCTGGTAGAGATCGATGTAGTCGGTCTGAAGACGCCGCAGCGAGGCCTCGACGCCCTCCACGATGTGCGCCCGCGAGAGCCCTTTGTCGTTCGGCCCCGGGCCCATCGGGCCGCAGACCTTGGTGGCGATCAGCACCGCGGCGCGGTTCTTCCGCGCGGTCATCCAGAGGCCGAGCGCGGCCTCGGACTCCCCGCCCGTGTTGCCGGGCGCCCAGCGCGAATAGACGTCGGCGGTGTCGATGAAGTTGCCGCCCGCCTCGCAGTAGGCGTCGAGCACCGCCTCGGAGGCCTTCTGGTCGGTGGTCCACCCGAAGGTGTTGCCGCCCAGGCACAGCGCGGACACCTTGAGGCCGGTCCGCCCGAGCTTGCGCATCTGCATGATTCGCTCTCCTATCTCCAGAGTTGGCGGGACGCCAGGCGCGCCCCTTCCGCCATCGACTCGAGCTTGGCCCAGGCGATCTCCGGCTCCACGAGCGGCTGCGACCGCGCGAAGGTCGCGAAGCCGCAGTCGCTGCCCGCCATCACCCGCTCGCGCCCCACGACCTCCGCGTAGCGCACGATCCGCTGCGCGATCAGCTCGGGGTGCTCGATGAAGTTCGTGGTGGTGTCGAGCACGCCCGGGATCAGGACCTTGTCGTCCGGCAGCTTCACCTCCCGGAACACCGCCCACTCGTGGGCGTGGCGCGGGTTCGCGCCCTCGAGCGAGATGGCCTGCGGCCGCGCCCTCAGGATCACCGGCAGGATCTCGCGCAGCGGGATGTCGCGATGGTGCGGGCCCTCGTAGTTGCCCCAGCAGAGGTGCAGGCGCAGCCGATCGGGCGGGATGTCACGGAGGGCGTGGTTGAGCGCCTCCACGTTGCCCGCCGCGATCTTGACGAACTCGGCGTTGCTCACCTCGGGGAACGCCAGGTGCCGGCTCATGGCCAAGTCCGGGCAATCCACCTGGAGCACGAAGCCGGCGCGGTGGATGGCGTCGTACTCTTCCTTCATCACGTCGACCAGCCGCGCGAGATACGCCTCGCGGCTCGGGTAGTGCGTATTCTGCAGGAAATGGGCGATCACGCCCGGCGACGCCGCGCTCATGAACGCGTCGGTGGGCGCGGCAGCCTCGACGGCGGCCCGGAAGTTGGCCACGTCCTTCTGCACCGCTCCGCGGTCCTTCCAGTCGATCGGCCCGTTGCAGGCCGGGCGCAGGATCGCGGCGCGGCGCTCGGCTCGCGAGGCCGCCTCCGGGAAGTCGGCCCAGTCCGCCCGCTTCGCGGCGCCGCTCTGGCCGTCGAAGCCGGTGAGCCGGTGGCGCACGTAGGTCGAGTAGCCCACCTTGCCCTGCTCGCCGTCGCTCACCACGTCGACACCGGCGTCCACCTGCCGGCGCACGATGTCGGCGACCGCGCGACGCACCCGCGTCTCGAGCGCGGCCGCGTCGACTCCGCCGCCGGTATCGAGGGTGTCGAGCATGCCGGCCAGGTCGGGCGGACGCGGCAGGCTGCCGGTGTGCGTGGTGAGGATGCGGTCGGTGCTCCGCTTCATGGCCGAGCGGAATCTGACTCCTCTTACGCGAGCTTGTCAAGGATGCCGGCCGCGCGGACCGGTCCGGCTCGCGCGCGCCTACTCGATCACGTGGTCGGCCCGCTGCAGCAACGACGGCGGGATGGTCAGGTCGAGGGCCTTGGCGGTCTTGAGGTTGATGACCATGTCGAACTTCGTAGGCTGCTCGACCGGGAGCTCGCCGACCCGGGCCCCCTTCAGGATTCGGTCCACGTACACGGCGGCGCGCCGATACATCTCGGGGATGCTGCCGCCGTAGAACATGAGCCCGCCGGAATCCACGAACTCGCGGCCCGGATACATCGAGGGCAGGCGGAGCTTCAGCGCGAAGTCGGCGATTCGGACGCGGTAGGAATGGATGAGCGGATCGGCGGTGGTCATGAGCGCGTCGGGGCGATTGCCGGCGATCGAGCCGAAGATGGCCTCGAAGTCGTGGGGGCCTCGGAATCCGTACGGATCGAGCCGTACGCCCAGGGTTGCCGCCCATCGCCGGGTCTCCTCGAGCGCCAGGACGCCGCCGCGGTTCTCGGGGTTGTAGATGAGCGCGACTCGTGCCAGTCCGGGCCGGGCCTCCTTGAGCAGCTCCAGACGCTTGCCGTATTCAGGACCGATGAAGGCGACGCCCGTGATGTTGCCGCTGGGCCGCGCGTAGCTCGCGACGAGGCCCGACCGATCCGGGAAGGCCACATTGGCGAACACGATCGGGATCGTGGACGTCGATCGCTTCGCCGCCTCGGAGGCCTGCGTACCCGCGGTGCACAGGACCTGGACCGGCAGGCGAACCAGCTCGGCGGCGAGCTGGTCCAGACGCTCGGTGTGTCCGTCGGCCCAGCGAACCTCGATGGTGATGTTCTGCCCCTCGACGTAGCCGAGCTCTCGCAAGCCGGCCTGGAGAGCCTGCAGGTTGGGAAGACCCGCGGCGGCGCCAGCCGGGGAGAGCACCCCGATCCGGGACATGGCCTTGCCCGGCTGCGCCGCCACCGCGAACGGTGCGGCGAGAACGCCGCCGGCCATCGTCGCGATGAACGCGCGCCGAGTCGTCTCGCAGGACGGTGCCGGGCCGAGGTCCCCCTGCGCCACGGCGGGAGTCTACCAGGATTCGAATGTTGGCGGCGTCGTGGTCTGTCACCCGGGCTCCGGGGATGCTACAGTCTCTGCCACCCGATCCGATGGGTCCCTCCCCACGCGAAGGAGGATCGCCATGGCACGCGCGTACCACGTCATCGACGCCGACGGCCACGTTCTCGAGCCGGTGGACATCTGGGACAAGTACATCGACCCCGCCTACCGCGACCGCGCCCCTCGTATCGTGATCGACACCGACGGCAAGGAGCGCCTGCTCGTCGAGGACCGGGTGCTGGGCAGCCAGAAGGGCTTCGGCGTCATCGGGGCCATCGGGGCGCGGCAGGGCGGGGTGCCCGAGGAGACCATGAAGTACGTGGACGGCCGGCGCGGGGGCTTCGATCCGCACGCCCGCATCCCGGACATGGATCTGGACGGCATCGACGCCGCCTTCCTCTACCCGAGCGTCGGCCTCTTCTCGGGCGCGGTCCGCGAACCGGGACTGGCCGCCTCGATGTGCCGGGCCTACAACCGCTGGCTCGCCGACTACTGCCAGCCCTACCCGGACCGGCTCTTCGGCGTGGCGATGCTGCCGATGCAGTCGATCGACCTGGCGATCCAGGAGATGCGCTACGCGCGCAAGGAACTGGGCATGCGCGCGGGCTTCCTGCGTCCCAATCCCTACAACGACAAGATGCTGCACCATCCCGACTACGCCCCGTTCTGGGAGGAGGTGCAGGAGCTGGACATGGCGATCGGCCTGCACGAAGGCGCCAGCGGCGGGATGCCGCAGGTGGGCGTCGATCGCTTCGAGACGCGCGGGGCCCGGCACATCATCTCGCACACCATGGAGATGATGCTGGCCGCGATGAGCGTGATCTGGAGCGGGGTGTGCGACCGCTACCCGCGCGTGCGCATCGGCTTCATGGAGTCCGGTGGCGGCTGGATCGCTCCGTGGCTCGACCGCATGGATCGTCACTTCGACGACCAGGGCTTCAACGACTCGGGGCTCTCGATGCGACCGAGCGAGCTGTTCCGGCGCAACTGCTGGATCTCCTTCGAGCCGGTCGAGGGCTGCCTGGGGGTGCTCGCCGACTACATCGGCCCGCACAAGATCCTCTGGGCCACCGACTACCCGCACCCCGACGGCTTCTTCCCCGGCGCGCCGCAGATGATCAAGGATCGGCCCGAGCTGTCGGAGGCCACCAAGCGCGAGATCCTGGCGGGAGGCGCCCGCGGGTTCTACGGGCTGACCTCGTGAGCGAGCGCGCCCTGTCCGGCATCCGCCTCCTGGACCTCACCCAGTTCGAGGCGGGCACCTCCTGTACCCAGCTGCTGGGCTGGCTGGGCGCCGACGTCATCAAGATCGAGCCGCCGGGCGGCGAGCAGTCGCGCCGCAACCGGCCCGAGGTGCCGGGGCTCGACGCGATGTTCTTCCTGCTCTTCAACGCCAACAAGCGCAGCGTCACCATCGACCTGAAGAAGCCGGAGGGCCACGCCCTGTTCCTGCGCCTGGTCGAGCACGCCGACGTGGTGGTCGAGAACTTCGCGCCCGGCCTGATGGAGCGGCTCGGGCTCGACCACGAGCGCTTGAGTGCGGTGAACGGCAAGATCATCCTCGCGCGCTTGAAGGGCTTCGGCCTCTCCGGGCCCTATCACGAGTACAAGAGCTTCGACATGATCGCCCAGGCCATGGGCGGCGTGATGAGCGTCACCGGCTTCCCGGATCGCGAGCCGGTGCTCTGCGGGGCCAACATCGGCGACAGCGGCGCCGGCGTGCACCTGGCCGCCGGCATCATGGCCGCCTACATCGAGCGCCAGCGCACCGGGCGCGGCCAGGTCGTCGAGGTGTCGATGCAGGAGGCGGTGGCCAATCTCATCCGGCAGCGCTACGTGGTGCACTACCGCGACGGCAAGCCCACGCCGCGGCGGGGCAACGGCGCGCCGCCCGGCGCGGTGCCCGACGGCCTCTACGCGTGCGCCCCGGGCGGGCCCAACGACCACGTCTACATCTACGTCCAGCCGATGAACCAGGGCATGTGGGAGGACTTCGCGCGCGCCATCGGCCGCGAGGATCTGCTCGCCGACCCGCGATGCGTCGACGCGCCGACCCGGTGGGCGAATCGCGAGGCGCTCAACGGGATCGCGCGCGCGTGGACCGGGGCCCGGCCGAAGGCGGAGGTGCTGCGCGTGCTGGGTAAGGCCGGCGTCCCCTGCGGGGCGATCCTCGACACCCAGGAGGTGCTGGACGACCCGCATCTGAACGCGCGCGGCGCCGTCGAGACCATCGAGCATCCCACGCGCGGCCGCTTCCGGGTGCCGGGATGCCCGATCCGCCTCTCGTCGTCGAAGCCGGTGACGACGGCGCCGCCGCTGGCCGGGCAGCACACCGACGAGGTGCTGGCCGAGGTGCTGGGGCTCACCGCGGAGGCGGTGGCCGATCTCCGAGCGCGCGCGGTCGTCTGAGCCGTGCAGCTCGGCCCGCAACAGCGCGTGGTGTTGACCGCCGCGTCGCCGCAGATCGAGCTGTCCGCCTGAGCGAACCCGCGCCGTCGGTCCCCACTGTTCGCTCGGTGGTGGTCCTCGCCCTGCCCGCCGCGGCGGCAGTCGCGGTGTTCGGCAGCCTCTACGGCGCGGCCGCCCGCGTGTACCTCGGCGTGCCGCTGACGCTGGCCTCCTCGCTCCTCGTGTACTCCGGCGCGCTGCAGTTCGCGCTGGTGGCCCTGCTCGGCGTGGGGGCGACGGTGCTGCCGCTGCTGCTCACCACCGTCGTGCTGAACCTGCGCCACCTGGTGCTGGGCGCCGCGCTGCGCTCTCGATTCGAGAGCGGGCCGCGCCGGCGGGCGCTCCTCGCCTTCTTCCTGGTCGACGAGACCTTCGGGTTCGCCATCGCGGCCGGCAACACGGCCGAGCCGCCCGCGGTGGGCGCGACCACCGAGCGTACGCTGCTGGTCGCGGGGCTGACGCTGTGGATCGCGTGGCTGATCGGCACGCTGGTCGGGGTGATGGGCGGCGGCCTCGCGGCGGTGGAGCACGTCGCCGGGGCGATCTTCCCGGTGCTGTTCATCGGGCTGGCCGCGCTCGCGGTGCGGCGGCCGTCCCACGTGGTGCGTGCGCTGGCCGCCGCCGTCCTCACCGCGGCGGTGGCGGTGCTGCTGCCAGATCTGAAGATGCTGGCCCCGGTCATCGCGGGGGTGCTGGTGGCCCTGCCGGGCCGCGAGCCGTGAGCCCGCTGGTGCTGGTGGCCATCGCGCTGATCACCTACGGCAGCCGCGCCGCCGCGGTGGTGCTGCTCCCGCGCCCGAGCCCGCGCTTCGAGGTCGTGCTCTCGAGGATCCCCGCCGCGATCTTCGCGAGCCTCGCCACCGCCACCCTGCTGGGCGACGGCGGCGCGCTGGCCGGCGTTCCGGTCCTGGCCGCCGCGGCGGGCGCGCTGCTGGCCAGCCCCGCACGCTCGCTGCTGCTCTGCCTGGTGGGCGGCGCGATCGGCTACGCGGCCGGCGCCTGGCTGGGCTGAGCGCGCGGTCGCCGGGCGCCGGGCCTCAGCGGCGGGCCGGCCAAGTGCCCATGACCTGGCGGAGGATCGCGAACTCGCCGATGTGGTAGGTGTTGTGCTCGGAGACGATCAGGAGCTCGCGGATCAGGGTGTGCCGCTGCGCGTAGGGCAGCCGCGAGCCCAGCGCCACGCGCGGGTTCGCCGCGATCTTCTCGAGGGCGGCGCGGTCGCGCCGGAAGTCGGCCACCGTCTTCTTCCACGCCGCCGCGTCGGCCTTCTGGTCGGGCTTCGGCCAGTAGTCGTCGGGCCAGGTGGGCAGCCGGTACTCCGGATCCTCGATGTACTCGAGGATGTCGCGCTGGGCGATCCGCATGTGCTCCAGCAGGTGCCACGGCGTGTAGGGCACCTTCGGCGGCCGCGTGTTGATGTGCTTCATCGGGAAGTCGGCGACCACGTCGTCGAAGGTCATGTACGACGGGCCGTGCACGAGCTTGCGCACCTCGGCGCGCACCGCGTCCTTCGCCGCGCCGGCCTTCTTCGCGCGGCTCACGGGCGCCACGTCGGCCAGCTCGGCGGCACCGGCAGCGCCTTGAGCGCCGCCGTGAACGCGCTCCAGAGAAACGCGTGCGGCCCCGTTCCGGGCCCGATCAGCCCGCCGCCAAACCCGAGCTGCCGCACCGCCAGGCGGGACGCCTCCTGGACATCCGCCACCGGCTCGAAGCGGCCGTCGCTCTGGCGGCGGCTCAGCACGGGAGTCGGAATCGGCTGACCGGGGGTGAACCCGAGCAGGTACTCGTGGCCATCGTTGCCGGTGACGAGGATGCCTCTCACCGTTCCCTGTCCCTTCATGGCGACTCCTCCCGACCGAACACTACCCCGGGGTCAGGTCTTACATTGCGACATTTTCGTGGCGGGCGACGATGTCAATGCAGCTGGCGCGGCGAAAAATGTCGGAATGCAAGACCTGACCCCAAGCTCGCATTGACAAGGCCACCTCGGGGTCTAGACTCGGTGGCCAGGGAGGACACGCCCATGACGACTCGCAATCGCTACGCGTTCCGTCTTCGTCCCGGCATGCGGCGGGGCCTCGCGAGCGAGACGCCGCTGCCGACGCGGCTGGTGTCCAACGAAGAGTTCCCGCCCCTGCCCCAGACGCCCGATCAGCACCGCGTCGAGGCGCTGATCCTCGACGAGGCGGGACGGCTCGCACCGCGGCTCGGTCTGAGCCGCCGCGATTTCTTGCGGACGAGCGGCGGCGTGGCCACGTCGCTGCTCGCGATGAACGCGGTCTTCGGCCGCTTCTGGGACGTGCAGCCGGTCGAAGCCGCCGACTCCGCCGCCTTCAAGGAGCGCAGCGGCGATCGCTACTTCATCTTCGACGTGCAGCTGCACTACGTGGGCGCCGGCTACGATCCCCAGGACGCGGAGGCGAGCCGCAAGGGCGCGGTCAGCAAGCAGGCCCTGCTCGGGCTGCGCCGTGGCTCGCGGCGGCTCAACCCGAAGCTGGCCTCCGACCGCGGCACCATGGCGGACCTGGCGTGGGCCAACATGGTCAAGGAGGTGTTCCTCGACAGCGAGACCGACATCGGCTTGATCTCCACGCCGCCCGGCCCGTATCCGCAGGAGGCCGTCGTGCCTCCGAAAGAGATGACCCACATCCGAGACGAGATCAACCGCGTGACGCGGTCGCGCCGGATGCTCGCGCACGGGCTGATCACCCCGCAGCTGGGCCAGGTCGATCTCGACTTCATGGACCAGCAGGCCGCGACGTTGAAGGTCGACGCGTGGAAGGGCTACACGGGAGCGGCGCCCAAAGGCTTCGAGCGCGGCTGGTTCGTCGACGACGAGAAGATCGCCTACCCGATGCTGGAGCGGGCGCGGAAGCTCGGGGTCAAGCGCGTGTGCCTGCACAAGGGATTGCCGCTGGGACCGGTGGCCGACTACAACCATCCGCGCGACATCATCAAGGCGGCGCGTGACTTCCCCGACATCGACTTCGTCCTCTACCACGCCGGGCTGCTCTCGGTGTCGGGCAGCCAGGGCGCCGAGGTGCCGTGGACCAGCGAGTTCTGCCGGATGGCGAAGACGGCGGGCGTGCAGAAGAACGTCTACATGGAGCTGGGCTCCACCTTCGGCCAGCTCGCCACCACGAATCCGACCGCGTGCGCGCACGTGCTCGGCCAGTCCATCGACGCCTTCGGGGCCGACCACGTGCTATGGGGCACCGACTCGATCTGGTACGGCACGCCCCAGTGGCAGATCGAAGCCTTCCGCCGCTTCGAGATCCCCAAGGCGCTGATCGACGCGCACGGCTACACGCCGCTCACCCGTCAGGTCAAGGAGCAGATCTTCGGTCTCAACGCGGCCCGGCTCTTCAACGTCGACGTCGCCGCCAAGCGCAACGAGATCCCGAAAGACTACCTCTCCCAGGTGAAGATGGCCTATCTCGACGAGGGCCCGGCCCCCAGCCACCGTTTCTACGGCTGGACCGCGTAAGAGGGGTCAGGTCTTACATCCCGACATTTTCGTCGCTCCCGGCGACATCGTCGCGCACCACGAAAATGTCGGGATGTAAGACCTGACCCCAGCCTAGACGTAGACTCGGGGGACGCGGGTGTTGATGTTGGTGAGGACTTCGTAGGGGATGGTGCCGGCCCACTCGGCGAGGTGCTCGCAGGTGATGATCTCGTCGCCGTCCTGGCCCAGCAGGGTGACCATGTCGCCGTTGTAGGCGGTTTCCCACTCGAGGCTCACCATGATCTGGTCCATGCAGACGCGGCCCACCACCGGATACCGCCGCCCGCGGATCAGCACGTGGGCCACGTTGGAGAGCGCGCGAAAGTAGCCGTCGCCGTAGCCCGCCGGCACCGTCACCACGCGCACCGGATGGTCCGACTGCCAGGTCGACCCGTAGCTCACCGGGTGGCCCGGGCTCACCACCTTGAAGTACACGACGCGCGAGCGCCAGGAGAGCGCCGGCTCGACCGCGATGGTCTTGCGCACCTCGGCGGACGGATAGACGCCGTAGAGCAGGATCCCAGGCCGCACCAGGTCGAGGTGGCTGTCCGGCAGCTGCAGCACCGCGCCCGAGTTGGCGATGTGCCGGATCGGCGGCGTCAGCCCCTGCTTGTCGTACCACTCGAGCACTTCCAGGAAGCGCGCCAGCTGCACGCGCGCCGACCCCAGATCGGCCGCGTCGGCGTTGGCGAAGTGGGAGTAGATGCCCTCCACCACCGCGTGCCGGCACTCCGCCGCGCGCTCCAGCAGCCCGCGTGCGCTGTAGTAGTGGACGCCGATGCGCTCCATGCCGGTGTCGATCTTGAGATGCACGCGCGCGATGACGCCCAGTCGGCCCGCGACCTCCTCGATCTGCGCGAGCTTGTCGATCGACGACGCAGTCAGCGTCAGGTCGTGGCGGAGGAACAGCGGGATCTGGTCGCCGAAGATCCCGCCCATGACCAGGATCGGCTGGACCATCCCCGCCTCGCGCAGCGCGACCGCCTCCTCCAGGAAGGCGACCCCGAAGCACGTCGCGCCGAGCGAGGCGAGGTGCCGGGCCACCGGCACCAGCCCGTGGCCGTAGGCGTTCGCCTTCAAGATCGGCATCACCGCGGCATGTCCGACCGCGGCCCGGATCGCGCGGAAGTTGTCCGCGAGCCGGGCCAGGTTGACCTCGACGATCGTCGGCCGCAGCGAGCCTTGATCCACCGTCTACTTGGGCACCATGCCCTTGAAGCGGGGCATGACCTCCTTGGCGAGCAATTCCATCGAATGGTGCCAGGCCTTGGGGTTCTCGCTGTAGTCGAAGCAGAACAGGAGCAGGGTGCCGAAGCCGCCCACCTCCTCGTAGATGTCGTTGAGCTTCTGCGACACCGTCTGAGGCGACCCCACCAGCCAGTTGTGCTTGGCGCAATACTCGGGCGTGACGTCAGAGTCCGGCACCGAGGGGTCGTGCTTCAAGTACTCGGTGAACCCGAAGGCGCCCAGCAGCGGCAGGAAGTACTCGGTCATCATGCGGCCCATCATGCCGCCCGCGGAGTTCCGCAGCGCCTCCGCGTCGGTGTCGGCCACGAACACCTCGCGCACCATCCGCCAGTCGGAGCGCTTCGGGGTGCGGCCCGCCTTCGCGGCGCCCTGCTCGACCGCCTCCCAGTGGCTCCCCACATAGGCCGGGTTGAGATTCAGGCTCATCGGCCAGAACCCGCGCTCGCCCGCCAGCTTCAGCGTGTCCGAGCCCTTGTTGAGGCCGGCCACCCCGATGGGGGGGTGCGGCTTCTGGAACGGGAAGATATGCGGCCGTAGCGTGCCGAACATGGTCCCGGTCTTGGTGACGTTCCAGAACTTGCCCTTGTAGTCGAACTCGGGCTCGTCGCTCCAGAGCCGCAGGATGATGTCGAGCGACTCGCGCGTCATCTCGCGGTTCTGCCCGGCCATGCCGTCGACGTTGAACAGCGACCAGTCGCTCGGCAGCCCGCTCGCGGCCACCCCGAAGTTGAGCCGACCCTGCGCGAGATGGTCGAGCATCGCCACCCGGTTGGCCAGCTCGGCCGGGTGGTGAAACGGCATCAGGAAGCCGCCCGGCCCGATCCGCATGCGCTTGGTCTGCATCAGCGCCTGCGCCACCAGCAGATCGGGCGAGGGATGCGGCTCCCACGGCGCGGTGTGGTGCTCGCCGATCCACGCCTCGCTGAAGCCCAGCTCGTCGGCCCAGCGCAGCTGCTGGAGATCCCACTGGTGCCCGTCGAAGAGCTTCCGCTCGGGCGGGTGCGACGGCATCGTGAACAGACCGTAGTCCATGGCGTACCTCCTTACAGATCTCGCTCGAAGGGAAAGAGCGGCCGCCGGCGGTTCCGGTAGCTGAAGATCTCCAGGTTTGAGCTGGTCACGCCGTCACCGTCGCACAGGACGATGTGCCGGGCGATGGGCTCGAACCCGGCGCGGAAATGCTGGCGCGACTTGATCAGGACGTACTTCTTGCGGCGCGGGTCGACCCCGCAGTGGGTGAACACGCCGAGGTCGAAGGGCTCGCTGCGGCCCTCCGACACGACGATCTGCATGGGCCCGGTGTCGAGCACCGCGGTGCGGCCCATGCGCACGCGGGTGCCGGTGGCCATCGGCCCGGTGACGGTGAACTCGCCGTCGGTGATGCGCGTGACCTTGCCTGACACCGTGAGCGGCTTGCCGGCCAGGTTGATCTGCGGCATGTCGATGCGGCCGCCCAGCGGCAGGGTCACGCTCGCCGCGGTGCCCGCCTCGACCAGGCGCCGCACCCCGGCCGGATCGCAGATGGGGCCCGCGGCCACGTCGGTGAGCCCCTGGCGCATGACCTCCGCGATCACGCTCATGACGTCCTGCGTGCCGCCGGAGGCGGTGTTGTCGCCGTGGTCCACCAGCACGATCGGGCCGTCGCCGAGCGAGCGAGCGTGCGCGATCTGGCCGGCCAGCGGCGCGCCCTGGTAGAGGAACTGCTCGCGCCGCTCCCACGCCATCGCGAGCAGGCGGTCGCGCAGGGCCAGGCCCGCGTCGGAGCGCCGGTCGCACACGATCACGGCGGAGAGCGAGATGTGCGGGATGTCGGCGTGCGGGAAGCCGCCGAACACCGACGCGTTGAGCACCGCCCCGCGCGCCTCGGCCTCCATCGCCATGTCCATGACGTCCTTCATGGGCTGGCGCGACGGCGTGTGCACCAGCGTGCTGGTCATCATGGGCCGCGAGCCCCACACCATCACCGGCTCCACCTCGCCCCGCAGCGCGCGCAGCATGGTTCGCCCGGCCCGCCGGCCGGTCTCGCCCATGTCCACGTGGGGATAGGTGCAGTAGCCGGCGATCACGTCGGCGTTGTCGACCATCGCCGCGGTCATGTGCGAGTGGAAGTCGAGCCCCACCGCGACGGGCACCCGCGGGGCCACCGTGCGGATGCGTCGCAGCAGCTCGCCCTCGCCGTCGTCGACGTGCTCGGCCACCATCGCCCCGTGCAGGGCCAGGAACACCGCATCGCAGCCACCGCGCACCGCGCCCACGATCGCCTCGGCCATGTCCTCGTAGGCGCCCTTCTCCACGTAGCCCGACGGGTGCGCCCCGCCCGCCACCGGCAGCACGATCTCGGCGGAGGCCTGCTCGGCCACGTGCAGGAACCCGCCCAGCTGGGTGTTGGTGTCCCGGAACTCGGCGATCGCCGCCTCCCCGTGGAGCGGCCGGAACGAGGACAGCGGGGTCGGCACCGGCGAGAACGTATTCGTCTCGTGCATCATCATCGCGAGGACGAGCTTGGGGCGGGCCATGCCGGGAGTCTACTATCGCCCGCGAGGACGCGCTCGACCGAGTTTCAGCGTCCCGCCAGCCGCGCGCGGTACGCGTCCAGGATCTGCGCGCCGGCCGGGCCCATCTGGCGCAGCCAGTCGTCGATCGCGGCGCGGCCGGCCTTCCGTAGCGCCTGCTGGTAGTCGATGGATAGCTCGGTGGTGAGCCCGACGCCCGCCGCGCGCATCCGGGCGTAGTTCTCGGCGACGCGCGTCTTCATCGCCTCCCATTGCCGCGCCTCGGTCTCGGCCGCGGCCTCGCGCACCGCCTGCTGGGTCGCCGCGTCGAGCCCGCGCCAGACGTCGCCGTTGACGGTGACCATGCTCATGGTCACCGCGTACTCGATCGCGGTGAAGTGGCGCAGCGTCTCCATCAGCCGCGCACCGGCGCCGCCGTCGCCCGAGGACAGGACGGCGTCCAGCTGGCCCGTCTTGAGCTGGGGCAGCGCGTCCGCGAACGAGATGGCCACCGGCGCCGCGCCGGCGGCCCGGAAGGCGAGCACGCCGTTGGCGTCGGCGGTGCGGATGCGGAGGCCGCGCAGCGCCTCCGCCGAGTCCACCGGCTTGTTGGCCCAGATGCCGGCGGGCGGCCACGGCGACTGGAAGAGCAGCACCTGATTGTGTCCGGCGAGCACGCGCTCGTAGTGCGGGCGCGCGACGGCGGCGAGGGCCTGGCCCTGCTCCGGCGTGGTGGCCAGGAACGGCAGCGACGGTAGCAGGAACACCGGGTCGACCCCGCCCAGCGCGCCCATGTAGATGTTGCCGATCGGCACTGCGTCGCGGCCGATGGCGGCCACCATGTCCCGGGAGCGGAATCCGCTCGCGGCGTCGTACTGGTGGGTGATGGCGATGCGTCCGCTCGTGCGCCGGCCCACCTCGCGGGCGAAGCGCGCGTCGGCCTCCCCCTGGATCGAGGTGGCCGGGTACTCGTTCGCCATGCTCCAGGTGACGGGCTGCGCGGACACCGCGCGGGCCGCGAGCAGAGCGATCACCACCATCGACGCGAGCGCGATCCGACCACGAGTCATCGAGGCGTCCTCCGCGCCGAGCATACCGCAGCTCTCGACCGTCGGGCCGAGACGGAGTAGGATCGGAGGCCATGCGTGCCGCCGTGATGCGGAATCGCCAGCTCGTGGTCGCTGACATCACGGCGCCCGAGCCCGGGCCCGGCGAGGTGCTCGTCAAGACGCTGGCCTGCGGCATCTGCGGCTCCGATCTCCACGCGCTCCGCCACGCCGACCGCTTCGTGGAGGCGGCCCGCCGCGCGGGCGGGGCGTTCGTCATGGATCTCTCCCGCGACGTCGTGATGGGCCACGAGTTCTGCGCCGAGATCGTAGAGCACGGCCCCGCCACGACGCGCACCCTACGGGCCGGCACGCGGGTCTGCTCGCGGCCGACGCTCATCCGCCGCGAAGGGCCACGCACGGTGGGCTACTCCAACGACACGCCGGGCGGCTACGGCGAGTACATGCGGCTGACCGAGGCGCTGCTGCTGCCCGTCCCGGACGGGCTCGCCACCGAGCAGGCCACGCTCACCGAGCCGATGGCGGTGGGCCTGCACGCGGTGGTCAAGGCGCGCCTCGGGTCCGACGACGCGCCGCTGGTCATCGGCTGCGGGCCCGTCGGGCTGGCGGTGATCGCCGCCCTGCGACTGCACGGCGCGCGGCCCATCGTGGCCGCCGACTTCTCGCCACGCCGGCGCGAGCTGGCCGTCGCGATGGGGGCCGACGTCGTGGTGGATCCGGCCGAGCGCGGGCCGTGGCCCAGCTGGCGCGAGGCCGCGGTGTGGCGCGACGCGAGCCGCGCGCCCGCGCTGCCGCCGTGGATCGCCGGCCCCGCGGTGCGCCCGGCGGTGGTGTTCGAGTGCGTGGGCGTGCCCGGCGTGCTCGATCAGATCATGGCGGCCGCGCCGCGCGGCACGCGCATCGTGGTGGTCGGCGTCTGCATGGAGCCGGACACGATCTACCCGTTGCTCGGCATCAGCAAGGAGCTGCATCTCCAGTTCGTGCTCGGCCACACTCCGGACGAGTTCGCGACGACCCTCGGCCACATCGCGGAAGGCCGCATCCCCACCACGCCGCTGATCACCGGGCGCGTGGGCGTCGAGGGCGTCGCGGGCGCGTTCGAGGCGCTCGCCTCGCCCGAGCGCCACGTCAAGATCCTCGTCGAGCCCTGGCGGGCCTGACCTCATCGCCGTCACCGCGCGGTCCACCACCTTCGCGGCGCTCCGGGAGCGGAACTACCGCTTCTACTGGATCGGCCTGGTCTTCTACGTCCTCGGCCACCGCGCGGAGTACCTGACCTTCGCCTGGATGGTGTGGGAGGTGACCCACGACGCGATCTACCTGGGTTATCTCGGTCTCGCGCAGGGCGTGCCGCTGATCGTGTTCCAGCTCTGGGGTGGCGTGCTCGCCGATCGGGCCAACCGCCTGCGCCTGCTACTCGGCACCCAGATCCTGACCACCGCGGTGCTCATCGCCGCGTTCGCCCTCTCGGTGACGGGCGCGATGCGCGTGGGGCCTCTGCTGGCCCTGGCCGCGCTCAGCAACACGTTCCGCGCCTTCGACGAGCCGACCCGCATGTCGCTGGTGCCGCAGATGGTCGGGCGCGAGCGGCTGGCCAACGCCATCGCCCTCGGCTCGATCCCCTGGCAGGCCGGACGCATGATCGGGCCGTCGATCACCGGCGTGCTGATCGCGGCCTTCGGCGGCACCGTCGGCTTCGGCCTGGCCGCCGCCTCGTCGGCCGCCGCGCTCGTGATGTACCGGCAGCTGCGGGTGAACGCCGACGCCCCCGCGCCCAGCGAGCACCGCCTGCTCCGCCAGCTCTACGAGGGCCTCCACTTCGTGGCGCACGACTTCGTCTTCGCCGCGCTGATCTGCCTGGCCCTGTTCAACGCCGCCTTCGGCCTCTCCTACGTGACGCTCTTGCCCATCTTCTCCGACGTGTACTTCCAGAGCGGCTCCGCGGGTTACGGGCTGCTCAACGCGGCCCACGGCCTGGGGGCGCTGGCCGGCACCTTGCTGGTGGCGAGCCTCGCGACGCGGCTGCGCCGGCGCGGGCTCGTCATCCTGATCGGCGCGGCGGGCATGGGCCTCGGCCTGGTCGCCTTCTCGCGCGTTCCCGCGCTCGGGCCGGCGCTGCCGATCCTGGCCGCGGTCGGCTTCAGCAACACGTTCTACCTGACCCAGGTGAGCACGCAGCTACAGCAAACGGTGCCCGATCACCTGCGCGGCCGGGTCATGAGCCTCTACGCCCTCTGCTGGAACCTGCTGCCGATCGGCGGCCTGCTGGGCGGCGTGCTCGCCGCCGCGGTGGACGCGCGCTTCGCGGTGTCCGTGGGCGGCGCGATGGTCGCGGGCAACGCGCTGCTGCTGCTCGCCTCCAGCCGGCTCCGGCTGCTATGATCCCCGGCGCCGCGCATCCCCACGTGAAGGAGAATCGTCATGGCCAACGTGCTCACCGTCGTCGCGAAGATCCGTGCCGCGAAGGGCAAGGGCGACGCCCTCGCCGCGCTCCTCGCCGAGCAGGCCGGCGTGGTCCGCCAGGCGGAGCCCGGCTGCCTCGTGTACCGGCCGCACCGGTCGGCGAAGGATCCCGACCTGTTCGTCTTCTACGAGCAGTACAAGGACGACGCCGCGTTCGACGCGCATCGCAAGGCGCCGCATCTGGCCTCCTACCGGGAGCGCCGCGAGAAGGAGGGGCTCACCGAGGGCACGCCGGAGGTCGAGATCTACCGCTCGCTGACCGACTAGCCGGCCGCCCCGCACGCCACACATCCTGCAGGAGCGCCCAGCGCTCGTGATCGCGCCATCGCCCGCCGATCTTGAGATAGCGGCGGGAGTACCCCTCACGCGTGAAGCCCGCGCGCCGGACGAGGCGGATCGACGGCCGGTTGCCGGGCTGGATGTTGGCCTCCACCCGATGCAGCCCCAGCGGGCCGAAGGCGTGAGCGAGCACGAGCGCCAGCGCCTCGGTCATGACGCCCTGACGCGAAAACCGGGCGCCAACGTAGTAGCCGAGATAGGCGCTCTGGAAGGCGCCGCGCACGATCTCGCCGATGGTGATCGCACCGGCGATCGCGCCGTCGCCACGGCGGCAGATCAGCAAGCACACCGTATCGGGCCGGCGGCTCCGCGCCAGGTAGCGTGCGAACTCGACGAGCCGGCGCGGTGGCCGCGCGCGGCCGCGGTGCAGCCGAGCGCTCTCCCGGTTGAGCTGTGTCAGCTCCGGCCCGTCGCCGGCGCGCGGGGGGCGCAGGAACACTCGAGGCCCCACCGCGACGGCGCCGCTCGCCGCCTTCCGCCGCCGGCGAGCCGTCATGGCCGCGTCACGTGCGCGCCGAGCTCATGGTCCCGGACGGATCACGCGTTGGCGCGGCTCGCGCATTCGGCGCGCCACCGCTCGTTGGCGTCGTCGAAGACCTTTCTGCCGCGTGCGATGTCGAACGGCCGCTCTTGAAGGGTCTCCGGGTCCCAATCGCTCCTCGGCGTGCCGAAGAAGTCGCCCCCGTAGATGTGGATCGCGGCGGTGAACACACGAAGTGGGTTCGCCACCGCGTGGATGATCGACGGTCCGAGCAGCTCGGTGTCCCCGACCTCGAGCTGCTTGCCGCCGGCGACCTGCAGTCCGCCGGGACTGCGGCGATAGAAGGTGTTGTCCTCGCGCCCTCCGTAGAGCCCGATCAGCGCCCACATGCGATGGTCGTGCGGATAGATGGCCATGCCGGGCGTCCAGATGACATTGAGGATCGTGAGATCGCGTGCGTGGTGCAGCGGGGTGATCTCGCCCTGTCGCGGCGTGCCCAGCGCAGCCTGCAGCTCCGCGGGGCTCGCGACGACCCGTTGAAGCATCTCCTTGATCGTCAATTCGGGACGGGGCCCGGCGAGGGCGGCACGGCACTCGGTCACGAAATGATCGACGTTCAGCATGAGCAGTCTCCTTTCGAGCCCGACGGTATCGATGCCGAGGGATGCTGTCCAATGCATTCCACGAGCGATACACTATGCCGACAGGGCATTGGACGCGATGGAGCTCCGTCACCTCCGCTACTTCGTCGCGGTCGCCGACACCGGCGCCTTCTCCCGCGCCGCCGTGAAGCTGCGCATCACGCAACCGGCGCTGTGGCGCCAGGTTCGCGACCTCGAGAAGGAGCTGGGCGTTCCGCTCGTGGAGCGCGTGGGCCGCCGGGCTCGCGTGACCAGCGCCGGCGAGAGCCTGCTCGGCCGCAGCCGCGCTCTGCTCGCCGACGTCGAACGGTTCATCGAGCACGCCCAGGCCGTGCGGGGCGGCAACGTCGGAAGCTTGAGCGTGGCCGGCTCGCCCCAGGTGATCCAGAACGTGCTGGCCCCGTTCCTGGCCCGGTATCTGAAGTCGCGAGAGCAGGTGAACGTCCATCTGCTCGAGGAGGGCGGTGTGCGCGCCCTCGCCCGCGTCGAGAGTGGCGAGGCACACCTCGCGGTGGCGATTCGTCACGGCAACGATCAGCTCGAGGGGCGTTTGCTGTTTCCGTTTCGCGTCGTGGCCGCACTACCCCCCGGGCATCGTCTCGGGCGGCGCGCGACGATCGACGTGACGGACCTCCAGGACGAGCACGTCCTCTTGCTGCGGCACGGGTTCGGCACTCGGGAGATGTTCGACGCGGCCTGTCGCATCGCTCACGTCCACGTGCGTCTCCTTCTCGAGGCGGGTGATCCTCAGTCGTTGATCGCGCTGGCCGAGGCCGGTCGCGGGATCGCCATCGTTCCCTCCACCGTTGCATTCACGAGTCGACGGGTCCGCGGGGCGGCTCTCCTGCACGCCGGCGCGTCGCTGGGCCTCTGGGGCTGGATCGTCTGGAGCCCCGACCGGTTTCTCCCACCCTTCGCGCGCAGCTTCATCGACGGCCTCGTGATGTACACGCGCCGAACCTATCCGGGACGGGCGTTGGAGCGTGTCGCGCCACCGGTGCCACGACCGAGGGAGGGCCAGGCGGCCGGATGGACCACCTCCCGGTAGGCCGCCGATGCGCTCGCGGCGTCAGGCCCCGAGCTCGAGCTCCAGCAGACGCAGCGCGGCCTGGAACTCGCGCTGCAGCGGGGCGATTCGGCGCGTCCGCGGTGCGCGGATGACCGGCCGGCGGCCGGGGCGCTCGAAGATCGCCCAGTTCTGGTAGTGATCGCCGAAGCGCGACCGGTAGGCGATGCCCGCGAAGCGCGGCCCCCCGCGCGCAACGCTCAGCGCGTAGACGTGGCTCGAGATCTCCTGCGTGAAGCGCCGGGGTGCGGTCTGCCGGATCGCGGCCCCGTCCAGCTCCTTCACGCGGTAGCGCACCAGCGTGGCGGCGAGCGCCCGGTGCAGGTAGGCCAGCGACGAGGCCGCGCCCACGTCGCAGAAGACGCCCGACACCGACGCCTCCCCGACCACCCGGCCGTTCAGCCAGGAGCGGGGCAGCCGGCCCGGCGCCCGGACCGGCTCCGGCCCCTTGATGCGGGCCAGCCCGGCCAGCACGTGCGGATCGGGGCGGAATCGCGCCAGCGTCTCGACGAAGCACGCCTCGAGCTGCGACGATCCGTAGAGCACGCGGTAGGTGCTGCGGGCGTCGTCCCAGCGATTGCCGAAGGTGCCGTCCTCGCCCGCGATCTCCCAGGCCGGCCAGGCCCAGGGGTTGGGCTTGCGGCCCACGCGGAAGATGCGCCGGGGTCCCGGGACTTCGACCAGTCCCGCGGGGAGCGTCATGCAGCGAGCATGCCGACCGGCTTCAGCCCGTCACTTGCGTGGCATGGTTCCCGTGCTTCCGGAGCCTGCGCCGGCGGGCCAGCCCGAGCCCCGTGGCCCCGCGGCCCACAGGAGAAGCGTAGTGGGTTCAGGCGTGACCGCGTCAAAGGCGAACTCGCCGAGACTGCTGAAAAGGATGGGGCCCGAGCCGCCGCTGATCTGGATGTCATCCTCGGCGATGGGAGCGAACGAGCGTCTCGCGCTGGGAATTCCAATACCACCTGGGCCGCCCACGAACTCGCCCTCGCCAACACTAACGCTCAACCCGTCGGCCCCGACCGAGGAAAGGTTGAACGCGCCGAGCAGGAAGAGGGCGTATTCCTGAATCCAGGGGCCGTCAACATGGACCCTAAAGCCGATCTCAACATGAGTCCAGCCGTGATGAAACGAGAGACGCAGGCCGCTCGGTCCATAAGGCTGGCTGGGGGCGACGCTCACGAAATTGGGCAGAATGTCCTCGACGAAAACTGGGTTCTCTCTGACTCCCAGGTAGGAGAAATCAGACACCGTCAGGACACCGATCCGGCAGCCGTCGGTCAAGGCCAGGTAGTCCTCCATGGTTCCGAACACGCACGTCGGGATGGCGTGGGCGGGTACCGCCGTCAGCAACAGGAGAGTGGTGGTGACGAGCAGGAGTGCACGAATCATATTGCACCTCCGTCGGCCATGGTACCGAGAGAAAAGTCACCGGCCGTGCGGTCTCGGCCCCGGTGGGGGCGATCTTCACCACGCGGGAGCTGGTTCGACCACCGGCGGGCTGATCGCGCGCGAGACCTCGATCACCGCGCGGGCGCGGGCGGCCGGCGCACGGTCAGCACTGGACACGGGGCCAGGCGCACCACACGATCGGCGACGCTCCCGAGGAGCACGCGGTTCATCCCACCGCGGCCATGGGTTCCGATCACGATCAGGTCGGCGCGCTCATCGCGGGCCAGCCCTACGATCTCCTGGTACGGGACGCCGGTGCGGAGCATGGCCCGGGCCGTGAGCCCCTCGACTCGAGCCTCGGCGATCCAGTCCTCGAGGGCGGCCGTGGCCCACGTGCGGGCCGCCGCCTCGATCTCGCTGGCGCTCTGCACGTTGAGGAAACCCTCGCCGAATCGCGGGACCTCGGTGAGCACGTGAGCCAGGATCAGCTCGCCCCCGGCGGCGCCGAGCCGCTTGGCCATGCTCCATGCCTCCTGCGAGCAATCCGAGAAATCCGTCGGCACGACGATGCGCTGGAACATTGCGGCTCCCTTCCGTGGGCAACGTATGACGCCGCCGCCCTGGCGGAATGCAACGGCAATGCCCGCGGGTCACACATCGTTTTCGAGGAGTCGGGGGCAGCTCAGACCTACCGGCCGCGGCGGCCGCGCCCCATTGGGGCGGCGAGACCTCACGCCCTCACGATGAGGACGCCGCCCAATCGGAGCGGGTGGCAGTGGTCGGCCCCCGACTTCTCATCCTCCGATGACGAAGGCGCGGGCGGCCGCGACGATCTCCGGGCCCACCTCGGCCAGGTCGCCCTCGCGCAGCAGCCGGGCGGGCGAGCGATCGCCCAGCTGGGGATTGAGCCCCTGGAACCAGGCCTGGGCCACCTCCGGGGAATCGCGCTGCGCGATGAGAGACGTCACCTGCAGGGCCAGCCGCAGCCGCGGCGCCACGCTGGCGTCCTTGGGGCCGCGGCCCTGCGCGCCCCATTCGTACACCGCGCGCGTCTCGGAGACCTTGGCGATGTACGCCACCAGCCGGGCGCCGAGTAGGTCCGTCAGCTCACGGGCGACGACGTGGAACGGAGCCCGTATCGCCGAGTCGTGCGCCTGGAGATCCGGCCGCGCGCTGGCCGCCCGGCCGCCCGAGCGGCCCATCGATCCAGGTGTCGCCATGGGATCATCACCTCCTGTGTCCCCTAGCCTACACCGGTTCAATCACAATGCAATACCAAGTCTAACGACGCTCTGTTGCCAGCTCTTTCGTCAGGGCGTCGGCCAGCCTGGTGTACTGCGACGCGTCGTTGTAGAGCTGCGCGGAGATGCGGATCTGGCGCTTCGGCGGCGCCGGCCACCGCATGATCGGCACCTCGATGCCCCAGCCCTCGAAGAGCCGGCCCTGGATCGCCTCGCGGCCCCGCCACGGCGGACCGGTCGGCACGCCGTCGGGCAGCACCGTGCTCGCGATCGAGCCGATCATCTCGTCCGGGCACGGCGGCGGCGTCCCGACCGCCGCGCAGAGCAGGCGGCGTCCCTCGAGGGCCAGCGCGCGGTTGCGCGCCATCAGCGCCGGCCACCCGCCCGGCACGAGCCCGCCGAGGTAGTCGAGCGCCATCGGCACCGTGAGCCACGCGGTGGGGTCCTGCGTGCCCGTCCAGTCGAACTCGAGCCGGAAGCGCGAGCGCCCCGCCCGCTCGCCCCGGGCCCCGTGGCTGATCGTCAGCGGGTGGATCTCGGCCTGCCGGTCGCGGCGCACCCAGAGGAACGCCGAGCCCTTGGGCGTGCAGAGCCACTTGTGGCAGTTGGCGCTGTAGTAGGCGGCGCCGAGGCGGCGCAGATCGAGCGGCACCATGCCGGGCGCGTGCGCGCCGTCGACCAGCGTCTCGATCCCGCGGGCGGCCAGCGCCTCCACCAGCCGGTCGATGGGCAGGACCAGCGCGGTCGGGCTGGTGATGTGATCCAGCAGGGCCAGCCGCGTGCGCGACGTCGCCTTCGCGAGGACGGCGTCGACGATGTCCTGCGGCGCCTCGACGGGGAACGGGATGGTGGCGACGACCACCCGCGCGCCGGTGCGCTCGGCCACGTAGTCGAGCGTGTTGCGGCAGGCCTGGTAGCAGTGATCCGTGGTGAGCAGCTCGTCGCCCGCGGAAAGCCGCAGCGAGCGCAGGACCGCGTTGACGCCGCCGGTGGCGTTGGCCACGAACGCGAGATCGTCGGGGTCGGCCCCCACGAAGGCGCCCAGCGCCGCGCGGGCGGCGTCGAGCCGCTCCTCCAGATCGCGGCCGAGGAACCGCACCGGCTCGGCCTCCATCTCCGCGCGCAGGGCCGCCTGGTGGCGGAGCACCGCGCTCGGGCAGGCGCCGTAGGAGCCGTGGTTCAGGAACGTGACGGACGGATCGAGCGGCCAGAGGGCCGCCCATTCACGATCGGACGTGGGCATGGTCAGTATCCCGGGGGCGGACGGAAGCCGCCGACGATGTCGGCGAGGCGGCCGGCCAGGTCGATGGGGGTGGCGTCCTCCAGGTACGGCCCGACGATCTGCACGCCGACCGGCAGCCCGCCCGGCGTGAGGCCGACCGGCGCCGTCGTCGCGGGCAGGCCGGCGAGGGACGCAAACGAGGTCCAGAAGCAGATGTCCTGATAGGGCCGCTCGCCGCGCGGGGTGGCGAGCACGCGCATCAGCGGGGTGCCCGCCGGATCGTGCGGGAACGCGGGCACGAGCGCGGTCGGCATCAGGAAGGCGTCGCGGGTGCGGAAGTAGGCCTGCCACACGCCGCGGGCCTGGCGGCGGCGCATCTCCATCGCCTGCATGTACGCGTCGGAGGCGGTGACCGCGAGGGCGTAGCGGGCCAGGTACGAGCCGTCCTGGAGCGCCGCGCGCTGGCGCAGCGCGGGGATCTGATCGGCGCGGACCGGCGGCACGAAGCGGGACACGAGCAGCATGTAGTACGTGTCGAACTGATCCTCCGCGGTCATGCCCGGGGGCCAGCCCTCGGTCAGCTGCGCGCCCGCCTTGCGGAGCGCCTCGACCGTGGCGGCGAGCGCGTCGCCGACTTCGGGCGAGACCGGGCAGCTCGGATGGTCGAGCACGTAGCCGATCCGGTAGTCGGCCAGCCGCGCGCCGCGCGCCGGTGGCAATGACCAGCGCCACGCCCGCGCCTCGTCGCCGTCGGGCCCGCCCAGCACCTCGAGGGCGGCCTTGAGATCGGCGGCGGAGCGGGCGAGCGGACCCGCCACCGGCAGCGTGGACGGCGGGCTCGCCGGGATGCCGGGCGGCGGCGGGATGTGCCCGCGCATCGGGACGATGTCGAGGGAGGGCTTGTGGCCGTAGACGCCGCAGAAGTGGGCCGGGATGCGGATCGAGCCGGCCAGGTCGCTGGCCGCCTCCAGGTACGTGAGCCCGGCCGCGAGGGCGGCGGCGCCGCCGCCGGTGGATCCGCCGGGCGTGCGCGCGACGTCCCAGGGATTGTTGGTCTGGCCGTACACCGCGTTGAAGGTCTGCCAGTCGGCGTTGAACATCGGCACGTTGGTCTTGCCGAGGATCACCATGCCGGCGGCGCGCAGCCGCGCCGCCACCGCCGCGTCGCGCGCGGGCACGTGATTGCGCAGCGCGGGCGAGCCCGCGGTGGTCGTGACGCCGGCCACCTCGAAGCAGTCCTTGATGGTGCACGGCACGCCGTGGAGCGCGCCCCACCACTCGCGGCGCGCCGCCGCCTCGTCGGCGGCCCGGGCGCGCGCCGCCGCGTCGCCGGCGAGGGCCACCACCGCGTTGAGCTTGCCGTTGTGCTGCCCGATGCGGTCGAGCATCCGAGTGGTCAGCTCGAGCGAGGAGATCTGCCCGCCGCGGATGGCGCGGCCCGCCTCCAGCGCCGACGCGAAGTCCAGATTGGCGTCGGCCGCGCGCACGACGCGGGCCGGCGTCAGCGCCGCGCCGGCGAGGGCCAGGCCTCCCGCGAGCAGCGATCGACGGGTGAGAGCGGGCGCGGCCACGCGCCGCCTACGGCGTCTCGTCGCCCGGCGACGGCATCGTCCGTCCGGTGGAGGGCCGCGCCGGGAAGCGCGCCAGCGCAGCCTCGTCCAGCTCGATGCCGAGGCCGGGCTCGGCCGGCACCGCGATGGAGCCGTCGCGCACCTCGATGGGCGGCCGGGCGATCTCGCGGCCGCGCGCCTCGAAGTTCACGAAGTACTCGGTGATGAGGAAGTTCGGGATCGCGGCGGAGACGTGGAGCGTGGCGGCCAGTCCCACCGTGGTCGAGTTGTAGTTGTGGGGCGAGACGGTGACCAGCGAGGGCTCGGCCATCTGGGCGATGGCGCGCAGCTCGGCGATGCCGCCGCAGTTGCAGACGTCGGGATTGACGATGTCGGCCGCGCGCAGCTCGAAGCAGCGCCGGAACTCGGCGCGGGTGTAGAGCTCCTCGCCGGTGACCACCGGGATCGCGATCTGCCGGCGGCATTCGGCGAGCGCTTCCAGGTTCGTGGACGAGACCGGCTCCTCGTACCAGAAGGGCCGGTAGCGCTCCATCGCCCGGGCGATGCGGACGGCGTGCATCGGCGCCAGGCGCCGGTGCACCTCGATCAGCAGATCCACGTCGGGACCGACCGCCTCGCGCACCGCGGCCACGCTGGCCACCGCCTGCTCCTCGGCCTCGCGCGCGATGTGGGTGCGCCACGGGCCCGGGAACGGGTCGAACTTCAGCGCGGTGAAGCCGCGCGCCACCGTCTCGCGCGCCCGCGCCGCGTAGTCGGCGGGCTGCTTGGCGCCACCGTACCAGCCGTTGGCGTAGACGCGGACGTGCTCGCGGCACGGGCCGCCGAGCAGGGCGTGCACCGGCGCGCCGTGCCGCTTCCCCGCGATGTCCCACAGCGCCTGCTCGAGGCCGCTCACCGCGCTCCAGAAGTCCATCGCCCCGCGCTTGGCCGCGAAGTCGTGATACGCCCAGTGCACGAAGTGGGTGATGTGCGCGGCGTCGCGGCCGACCAGGTAGCCGCCGAGGGCCTCCACGAGGGCCACGATGCTGGTGTCGCGGTCGGCCTGCGTGTAGCACTCGCCCCAGCCGTGCGGGCCGCCGTCGGTCTCGACCTTCACGAAGCAGAGATTCTTGCCCCCGCCGAGATCGACGAGGAACGAGACGACACGACTCACCACCAGCGCTTTCATCACTCTCGAGTGCTCCGGCCGCGATCCTATCAGATCGGGCCGCGCCAGGCGGGCGTGATACGATGCGGGCCGGTCGTCACTCGCTCATGCACGCTCTGACCGGAACGTCACGGCGCTCCGCGGTCCGCTTGAAGCTGATGGCCACGCTGTTCGTGGCCCAGGTCTGCGGCAGCACCGGTCATTCCATCGGCCTCGCGGTCGGCTCCATCATGGCCGCGAGCATCACCGGCACCAACACCTGGTCGGGCGTGCCGATCGCGGTGGGCGCCCTCGGCACCGCGCTCGCGAGCTGGCCGCTCGCCCGCTTGATGGATCGCGCCGGCCGCCGCCCCGGCCTGGCGCTGGGCTACGGGCTGGCCGTGCTCGGCGCGGTGCTGGGGCTCGTCGGCGTCGCCGCGCGCAGCTTCCCGCTGATGCTGGCGGGCATGGCCCTCTTCGGCATCGCGAGCACCTCGAACCTGCTCGCGCGCTACGCGGCCGCCGACGTGAGCCCGCCCGCCGAGCGCGGCCGCGCGATGGGCCTGATCGTCTGGGGCTCGAGCGTCGGCTCGATGATCGGCCCCAACCTGATGGCCCCCGCGCTCATCCTCGGCGCGTGGCTCTCGGTGCCGCCGACCGCCAGCGCCTTCCTGGTGAGCGTGGGCGCCTACGGCGTCGCCGCGCTGCTGATCGCGCTGCTGCTGCGGCCGGATCCGCTCTTCATCGCGCGCGAGGCGGACGCGGTCGCCCACGCGGGCCGAAGCTTCGGTGCCGCGCGGACGCTCCGCGAGATCCTCGGTGACGTGCGGGTGCAGATCGCGCTGACCACGCTGTCGGTCAGCCAGTTCGTGATGATCGCCACCACGTCGACCTCGCCGCTGTATCTGCACGACCAGGGCCACTCGGTCGGTACCATCGGCGTCGCGGTGTCCCTGCACCTGGCCGGCATGTACGTGGCCTCGCCGCTCTCCGGCTGGCTCGCCGACCGCCTCGGCCGGCTGCCCGTCATCGCCCTCGGCGCCCTGCTGCTGATCTTCGCGATCGGCCTGGCCGGGCTGGCCCCCGGCGACGCGGGCGCCGCGATCATCGCCGGGCTGTTCCTGAACGGGGTCGGCTGGAATCTGGCGTTCGTGTCGGGCAGCGCGCTCCTGACCGACGCGCTGTCGCCGATCGAGCGCGCCTCGGTGCAGGGCTTCGCCGATCTCTTGATGGGGCTGATGGGCGCCATCGGCTCCGCCGCCGGCGGCATGATCCTCGGCATCTGGGGCTTCGCGATCCTGAACGCGGTGGGCGCAGCGCTCGTGCTGGGCCCGCTCGCGGTGACCCTGGTGCGCCGGCCGGCGGTCACGGCCCCCGAAGGCTGAGCCGCATTCCGATCGCCGCGCTCCTCCGGCTCCCCGATCTGCGCTGGCTCGGGGCCGGCACCCTGCTGAATTCCGTCGGCATGATGGGCGAGCTGGTGGTGCTGGGCTGGCTCGCGCTCGAGCTGACCGACTCGCCCTTCCTGGTCGGCGCGGCGATGGGCTGCCGCGCGCTGCCGCTGGCCTTCGTGGGGGTGCCCGCGGGCGTGCTGGCCGATCGCGTGCCGCGCCAGCGGCTGCTGGTCGTCACCGGCGTGGGCCAGGCCGCCGCCGCGGCGGTAGCGGGCGCGCTGACCCTGCTGGGCGTCGTGACGCTCGGCCAGCTCATGCTGCTGACGTTCGTGGCCGGTGGCCTGCGCGGCATCGAGCACGCCGCGCGCCAGAGCTACGCCCACGACGTCGTCGGCGCAGCCGCGCTCGTCAACGGCCTCGCGGTCCTCGGCATCGCGATGCGCGCGGGCTGGCTGCTCGGCTCGCTCGGCGTGGGCGCGCTGATCGCCCATCTCGGCTCGGGCCACGCCTACCTCGCGGTGGCCGCCGCCTATCTGGCCGGCGGCCTCGCGCTGCTGGCCGCGGCCGTGCCCGCGCCCACCGCGGATCGCGAAACCGGCTCGCTCTGGCGCGGCGTCACCGGCTTCTTCACCGCGGTGCGCGCCGATTCGACCCTGCTGGTGCTGATCCTGCTCACCGCCGGCGCCGAGGTGCTGGGCTTCGCGCACCAGGCGCTCTTGCCGAGCCTCTCGCGGGACGTGCTGCAGACCGGGCCCGAAGGCCTCGGCGTGATGAACGCGGCGCGGGCGGTCGGCGGCATCCTGGCGCTGTTCGGCTCGATGCTCGGGCTCGCTCGCGGCGGCGGTGCCTTCTTCCTGCTGGTGCTGCTGGCGTTCGGCGGCAGCCTGGTGGCGCTGGGCGCGGCGCCGTATCTGGTGGGCTTCGCCGGCGTCGTCGCGCTCGTGGTCGTCGCCAATGCGGCGGGCGCGCTGGCGGATCTGCTGGCGCAGAGCCTGCTGCAGCTCAGCGTGCCGCATCACCTGCGTGGCCGCGCCGGCGGCGCCTGGGTGGTGGCCATCGGCTTCGCCCCGCTCGGCCAGCTGCAGATTGGCGCGCTGGCCTCGCTCTTCGGCGTGAGCGCCGCGCTCGGCGCCAGCGGCCTCGCCCTGGTCACCCTCGCCGCCACCACCGCCCTCCTCTACCCGCGCCTGCGCACTCTCGCAGGCTGATGAAAAAGTCCCATCGGCCTGGTACGCTCTGAGCCCATGGCCATGCGAGAGGGAGGAGACATGCCCGTGAGCAGCGTGTCCGAGATGGCGCGAGACATCGTGGTGGCCCTGATCCAGACCGGCAAGATCCATCTCGACGCCGACGCCATCAAGCAGGGCCAGTGGCTCGGCGACCTCTACAAGACGGTCCACCAGAAGATCGTCGTGCAGGGCGCCATCGAGCTGCTGGTCGAGGACCAGCTGAAGAACTTCAACCTCGACGATCTGCGCCAGCTCCGGGAGCTGCTGGACGCCGAGATCGCCGCGCGCAGCTGAGCGTCAGCGCAGCCCGCGCACGCTGCAGGCCGGCACCGGCCGGGCCAACCCCTTCAAGGCGAGCGGCCCCACGCTCTCCGCGTCGACCAGCCCCTCCACCGCGGTCGCGATCCGGGCCGAGACCAGGATCTGCCCGCCGGCCGCCTCCCCGCACAGCCGCGCCGCCAGGTTCGTGACCGTTCCGATCGCGCCGTAGTCGACGCGCCCTTCGAAGCCGATCGCCCCGATGGTGGCGTAGCCCTGGCTGACCCCGACCTTGAGGCCGCCCACGTCCCAGCCGCGCTTGCGCCACCGGGCGGAGAGATCGGCGACCAGATCCCGCATCGCGATCGCCATGCGGACCGCGCGCTCCGCCGGGTTCGGCACCTCGACCGGGTCGTTGAAGAACACCATCATGCCGTCGCCGGTGAAGCGTTCCAGCGTGCCTTCGTGCTCGAGGATCAAGCGGCCCATGGCGGCGTGGTACTCGCGCAGCATGCCCATGAGCTCCTCGGGCTCGGCGGTCTCGGCGAACGCGGTGAAGCCGACCAGGTCGACGAACACCACCGTGATCTCGCGACGGTGGGTCTGGAGCGGGTCCACCGCCCCACCCGCCACGATCAGCTCGGCGAGCTGCGGCGAGAAGAAGCGCTTGAGCCGCGCCAGCCGATCGAGCTGCGCCACCTGCTCGGCCACGCGGCGCTCCAGAGTCTGATTGAAGGCGGCCAGCTCCCGCCGGTGCCGCACCTCCTGGTCGTGCAGCCGCTTCTTCTCCAGGCACGCCCCGATGCGGGCCTGCAGCAGCACTGGCTCGAACGGCTTGGCGAGGTAGTCGTCGGCGCCGAGCTGGATGCACCGTACCACGCTGTCCAGCTCGTCCAGGGCCGAGATCATCAGCACCGGGACGTCGCGCAGCGCCGTGTCCGCCTTCAGGAGCTCGAGGACCGCGTAGCCGTCCAGATCCGGCATCATCACGTCGAGCAGCACCAGGTCGACCGAGCCCCCGGCGAGCATCGCCAACGCCGCGCGGCCGCCCGCCGCGATGCGCACGTCGTATTGCTGCCGTCTCAGGCGACGCGCCAGCATCTCGCGGTTGTCCTCGTTGTCGTCGACGACCAGGATGACCGCGCGGGCCGCTGGCGCGTCGCCGGCCGCCGCGGTGTCGCCATCGGCCTTCGGGCGGCGCGACTCGATAGCCTCGCCGCCCAGCAGCTCGTCGAGCCGCCCGATGGCGGAGCGGACACGCTCCAGGTCGGCGAGCCGCGCCCCGTCGCCGGCCTCGGCCACACGGGCCTGCAGCGCGTCGGCCGCGGCGCGGACGCGCTCCAGCGGCGGGTGTAGCGTGCCGCGCGCGGCGACCAGATCGGGCGGCTCCGCCTGCCCGCGCGCGAGCACTTCGTTCAACCGGGTCAGGAGCTGGCGCGCGTCGGTGCGGAGTGCGGTGAGCCCCGGGGCCAGGCCGAGCTTGTCCTCGGCCTCGAGCTCCTCCAGGAGCATCTCGGTGTAGCCGATGATGTGGTTCAGCGGGGTGCGCAGCTCGTGACGCAGCTGCGCGGCGGGATCGATGCTCACGCCCCGGCCGCCCGTCCGAGAAGGACCTCGATCTTCTGGAGCAGCCTTTCCAGATCCACCGGCTTGGTGTCGAAGTCGTCGCACCCGGCCGCCACCGCCTTCTCGCGATCGCCCGACATGGCATGCGCGGTGAGCGCGATCACCGGGATGCCTTTGGTCTCGGGCGCGGCCTTGATCTGGCGGGTGGCCTCCCAGCCGTCGAGGCCCGGCAGGCTCATGTCCATGAGGATCAGCGCCGGCGCCTCCGATCGGGCCATGGCCACGCCCTGCTCGCCGTCGACCGCGATCACGACGTCGTAGCCGCGGCGGGTCAGGCGGCGCGAGAGCATGTCGCGGTTCATCTCGTTGTCCTCGACCAGCAGGATTCTGGCCATCAGGCGCGGGGCTCCCGGCGCGCGACGCTGGCCGTCACCAGGTCGCGCACCTCGGCCAGCAGCCGCTCGCGTCGGTACGCGCCCTTCTGCAAGATGCGCTCGACGTGGCCGTTCAGGCGCTGCCGGTCGTCGTGGGAGAGATCCTTGGCGGTGACCACCACGATCGGGATCGCGCACCACGCCTCGTGGCGGCGCACCTCGGCCACGAACTCGAAGCCGTCCATCTCCGGCATCATGAGGTCCAGCAGGATCACGCCGGGCAAGCCGTCGCGCAGCCGATCGAGGGCGGCCCGCCCGTTCGGCGCCTCGACCACCTTGTAGCCCTCCGGCTCCAGCATGCGGCGGAAGAGGTCGCGGACCTCGGGGTCGTCGTCGACCACCAGCACCGGCCGATCGCGCCGGTGCTGGCGCAGCACCGCCACCAGCCGCTCGCGGTCGATCGGCTTGGTCAGGTAGTCGGCGGCCCCGAGCGCGTAGCCCAGATTCCGGTCGTCGACGATGGTCAGCATGATCACCGGGATGTCCGCCAGGGCCGAGTCGGCTTTCAGCGACGACAGCACCGCCCAGCCGTCCATCCCGGGCATCATGACATCCAGCGTGATCGCGTCCGGCCGCAGCTCGCGCGCCCGGCGCAGGCCCTCCTCGCCGCTCGCTGCGACGACGACCCGGAAGCCCTCGCGGCCGAGGAAGCGCTGCATCAGGTCGCGCACCGCGGCCTCGTCGTCGATCACCAGCACGGTGCCGATGCTCGCCGTCCCGGGCTCGGCCGATACCGATGGCACGATGGGCTCCTCCCCGGTCTCCGCCACCTCGGCGGGCAGTCGGATGGTGAAGGTGCTGCCGTGGCCGGCCTCGCTCTCGACCGTGACGTCGCCGCCCATCATCCGGCAGAGCCGGCGGCTCAACGCCAGCCCGAGGCCGGTGCCGCCGTACTTCCGGGTCGTCGCCGCGTCGGCCTGGGAGAATGCTTCGAACAGCCGGGTGAGCTGCTCGGGCGTCATCCCGATTCCGGTGTCGGTCACGCGGAACACGATGGACTCCTGTCCCTCCAGCGTCTCTCGCCTTACCGCCAGCGCGATGGTGCCGTGGTCGGTGAACTTGCACGCGTTGCTCAACAGGTTGAAGAGCGCCTGGCGGACCTTGGTCAGGTCCGCGCGCATCGTGCCGGTCTCGGCCGGGCAGACCACGTCGAGCCGATTGGCGTTCTTCGCGGCCAGCGGCTGGATCACCGCCGCAATGTCCCGGACCAGGCCGGCGATCTCGAATGTCTCGAGGTACAGGTCCATCTTGCCGGCCTCGATCTTGGAAAGATCGAGCACCGCGTTGATCAGCTCGAGCAGGTGCTTGCCCGCCGCGTTGATCTTCTTCAGGTCGTCGATGATCCCGTCGGCGCCCTGATCGGCCGCGTCCTCCTGGAGCATCTCGCTGTAGCCGATGATGGCGTTCAGCGGGGTGCGCAGCTCGTGGGACATGTTGGCGAGGAACTCCGACTTGTGGCGGTCGGCCAGCTCCAGCTGGCGGCCCTTGTCCTCGATCTCGCGGAAGAGGCGGGCGTTCTGAATGGCCAGCGCGGACTGGCTCGCGAAGGTCTTGAGCAGGTCGATGACCGCGGGCGGGAATTCTCCCGGCGTCTTCTTGTTGACGGTGAGGGCGCCGATCAAGTCGTCCTCGAGCAGGAGAGGAACGGACATGAGGGCGCGGTTGCCCGTCCGCACCAGCACGTCCCGGAGCGGCCCGCGATAGGCGCCCTCCTCGAGGATATCGGCAACCTGGACGGGCTCGCGGGTGACAGCCAGGCGCCCCATGTTGCCCTGGCCACGCCCGATCGGCGTCCGCCGGGCCACCTCGATCAGCTCGTCGTCCATGTTGTCGGTCGTGAGGAAGTTGAACTCCTCCGTCCGCTCGTCGTATTCCCAGACGGAGCAGGCGTCGGTGCCGGTCAGCTGCTTGGCGCGGGAGACGATCGTGCTGAGCACCGCGTCGAGGTCCAGGGTCGAGCTGAGGGCCTGGCTCACCTCGCCCAGGGCCCGAAGCTCCTGGACCGACCGGGTCAGCTCCCCCGTCCGCTCCTGCAGCTCGGCGAGCAGGCGCGTGTTCTCGATGGCGATCGCCGCCTGGTCGGCGAATGTCTCCATCAGGGCGACCTGACCATCGCTGAACGGCTGTGGCTCGTACAGCCGTTGGATCGTGATCACCCCGAGAAGCTCGCCCGCCCTCAGCATGGGGATCGCCAGCACGGTCCGGAACGGATCGACGTCAAGCTCCGAGTGGTTCGGGCGTCGCGGTCCACGAAGGCCTGCTCCGTAGGTGAACTCGGGATCGGCCAGCACGTCGGGGATGTGCACGGTACGCCGCTCGAGGGCGGCGCGCGCCGAGCCGCTGTGCCGACCAGGCGCCATCGGATGCTGCTCGACGAAGGCCTGCATCTCGGGGGGCACATTCTGAGTGGCGACGATCCTCAGCAGGCCCCCCTCGAACCGGAAGATGTACGCGCGATCCGCCTCGCACAGCCGGACCGCGTTCTCGGCGAGTGTGTCGAACACCGGCTGCAGATCGAACGTGGACCGGCCGATCACCTTGAGCAGCTCGCTGGTCGCGGTCTGCTGTTCCAGGGCCACCCGCAGCTCGCTGTTGCGCGTCTCGAGCTCGGTGAACAAGCGCACGTTCTCGATGGCGATGACGGCCTGATCCGCGAAGGTCGTGAGCAACGCCACCTGCCCGGCGGAGAACGGGCGAACCTCCGTCCGGCGAATCATGATGGCGCCGATCGGCTCACCCTCGCGGAGGAGGGGTATCGCGAGGATGGTCCGGTAGCCCATCTCGTACATGCCCCGGGAGTCGGGGAACTCGGGGTCGAAGACCCGCGCCAGGTCGTCGACGTGGAGCGCGCGGCGGTCGCTCACCGCCCGGCCGACCACGGAGAGCCGGCCGATCGCGAACTCCTGCCGCGACAGCGGGAAGGGACCGTGGGAGGCGACCACCCGGAGCCGATCGCCCTCTCGCTGGTAGACGTGGCCGTCGACCGCCTCGCAGAGCCGCGCCGCGTTCGCAGCCACCGCATCCATCACCGGCCGGAGATCCGTCGGCGAGCTCGAGATCACGCGCAGAATCTCGCTGGTCGCCGTTTGCTGGTCCAGCGCCTCGGTGAGGTCCGCATTCTTGGTTTGCAACTCGGTGAGGAGCCGGGCGTTCTCGATGGCGATGGCGGCCTGGTCGGCGAAGGTCTCCATCAGGGCGATCTGGCCGTCGGTGAAAGGCTGGACTTCGTGCCGGAAGATGGTGATCACACCAAGCAGCTCGCCCATTCTCAACATGGGGATCGCCAGCAGGGTCCTCGTGGGCGTCGCTTCCGTCCTTCCGGCCTGGTAGGTGTACTCGGGATCAGCCTGGATATCGTGGATGTGGATGGTGCGGCGCTCCAGGGCGGCACGAGCGCCAGCACTGTAACGGCCCGGAGGCATGGGATTCTGCTCGTAGAACGTCCGGCGCTCAGGGGAAACGTTGCGGGCGGCGACGAGGCGTAGCATCCCGTCGTCGAAGCGCCAGATCAGCGCGCGCCTGGCATCGCAGAGCCGGACCGAGTTCTCGGACAGCGCTTCGAAGACTGGCTGCAAGTCGAAGGTGGACCGCCCGATCACCTTGAGGAGCTCGCTAGTGGCGGTCTGCTGCTCCAGGGCCACCCGTAGCTCGCTATTGCGGGCCTCCAACTCGGTGAAGAGGCGCACGTTCTCGATGGCGATGACGGCCTGGTCGGCGAAGGTCTCGAGCAGGTCGATCTGTCCCGCGGTGAACGGAGTCGCTTCCACGCGCACCACGTTGATGGCGCCGATCGCCGCGTCGCCCCGCAGCATCGGCACCGACACCAGGCTGCGGTACCCGATCGCCCGGGCCCGCGCGACCCGTCCCGCCTCGGTCGAATCGCTCTGCACATCGGCGATCGCGATCACCCGGCGCTCGAGAATCGCCTGGGCCGCCACCGTCGTTCTCCCGGGGGGCGTCGGGTAGGCCGCCCGGACCGCTTCGAGCTGGTCGGGAGTGGCGCCGTCGGCGGCCGTCAGGGTGATGCTCTCGCCGTCGACCCGGAAGACGAGACTGTAGAGGGCAACACACAATCGCTTGGCGCTACGCGCGATCGCGTCGAAGACCGGCTGCACGTTGGTGGGCGAGCTCGAGATCACGCCCAGGATCTCGCTGGTGGCGGTCTGCTGCTCCAGGGCCTCGGTCAGACTGGCGTTCTTGCTCTGGAGCTCGGTGAGGAGGCGGGCATTCTCGATCGCGATGGCGGCCTGGTCGGCGAAGGTCTCCAGCAACGCGATCTGGCCGTCGGTGAACGGGCGCACCTCGTGGCGGAAAATAATTGTCACGCCAAGCAATTCGTCGACGCGCAGCATGGGAATGGCGAGCACGGTACGGGTCGGGATCGGGTCGGCCTGTCCCACCTGATACGTGTAGTCAGGGTCGGCCTGGATATCATGAATGTGGATCGTCCGCCGTTCGAGTGCGGCACGAGCGGCGGCGCTGTCTCGCCCCGGCGCAATGGGGTGCCGATCGGCAAAGGCCCGGCGGGCCGCCGAGATGTTGTGCGCGGCGGCCACTCGCAAGACCTCACCGTCGAACCGGAAGATGAACGCCCGCTCGGCCTCGCAGAGCCGGACGGCGTTTTCGGCCAGCGTCTCGAACACCGGCTGCAGGTCGAAGGTGGACCGGCCGATGACCTTGAGCAGCTCGCTGGTCG